>Ga0183100_1000043_pt2 | contig 149458 bp, 142 predicted proteins | sample Biomet2_FD_127789 | JGI IMG/M metagenome (GOLD analysis project Ga0183100, IMG submission 127789) | Microbial communities from bioreactor (seeded with anoxic lake sediment) at LBNL, California, USA - Biofuel metagenome 2 | ecosystem: Engineered > Bioreactor > Anaerobic > Unclassified ... | reverse complement strand
GAGGGAAGCTTGCCGAGGTTTTAAAGGGCCGTCTGTTTGAGTCGGTCGCGTTAGCGAACGGCGAGTTACGGCACTGCCTCGGCAAGCTTTTCTCGGACGGATTCAAGCGGGGCTTCGGGGCCGTGTTTTCTTTGAATACTTTCTTTTTTCGGTAAAAAAGAAAGTATTTCGCCCGTCGGGCGAGACCGACTCCAAATCAAACCGCCCATCGGGCGGAACCGATCTCACCCCCGCCGCTGGCGATAAAGCCAGCAAAACGGAGCCCCCACCACTCGTATACCGAACCACAGACCATAGCCCGTGGCAACCAGCACCAGCAGCACACCGTTGATCCACCTTGCCAACACGGATCAGATCACCTTCGAATAGCGCGCATGGGTCTCGCGTTCTCGTAGGTAACGGTCAAAGATCATCGCGATATTGCGTATCAGGAAGCGTCCACGCGGTTCGACGGTCAAGAAGTCACCATCAAAATGTAGCAACCCCATGTGCTGCAATTCGCGAATTTTCGGCAGCTCTTCAGCAAAATAATTAGCAAAGTTAATGTTGAAGATCTCTTCGATCGCCTCAAACGACAACGCAAACCGGCACATCAATGCCTGAATAATCGTGCGACGCATAATGTCGTCCGTATCCAGCATCAACCCGCGCATCACCGGCAGACGTCCGGCATCCAGATCGGCGTAATAACTCTCCAGATCTTTCTGATTTTGGGTGTAACACGGTCCGATTTTACCGATGGATGACACCCCAAAAGCCAACATATCGCAGTCAGCATAGGTTGAATATCCCTGGAAATTTCGTTGCAATCGCCCCTGACGCAATGCCACGGCCAGGTCATCATCAGGCTTGGCAAAGTGGTCCATACCGATAAATACGTAACCGGCTTCGGTTAGTTGCTCGACCGAGTGTTGTAAAATATCCAATTTTTCTGAGGAACTCGGCAACTCGGCTTCGTTGATGCGGCGCTGCGGCATAAACACGGTCGGCAAGTGCGCGTAGTTGTAGAGCGCGAGACGATCTGGCGCAATAGCTATCACTTGTTCGATGGTGTGCGCCACCGAGTTAACTGTCTGATGTGGCAGGCCATAAATCAAATCGATGCTCACCGATTTGAACCCGGCATCACGCGCAGCCTGAATCACCACAAGGGTTTCTTCCAGACTTTGCACGCGATTCACCGCCTTTTGAACCACTGGATTCAGATCCTGCACACCCACACTGATTCGGTTAAAACCGAAGCGGGCTAGCTTGAAAATGGTCTCTCGCCCCACCTTGCGCGGGTCTATCTCAATGGAATATTCACCCTCTGGTAAAAACTCAAAATGATCGCGCAAAATATTCATCAGGCGTTCAAGCTGCACATCTGACAAGAAAGTTGGCGTTCCTCCGCCGAAATGTAATTGGATTACTTTCTCACGCCCCTCTAGCGAACTTGACACCATTTCGACTTCTTTTTGCAAATAATCGAGGTAGATGTCCGCTTTACTGTGATCCTTGGTGATTATTTTATTGCAGCCGCAGTAGTAGCAAACCGTGTTACAGAATGGTAAATGAGCATATAATGATAGAGGTTTACTATTCGCACCAATGCGACGTTGTTTCAACCAGTGGCGGTAGTCTGACTCACCGAAATCTGCGGTAAATCGATCGGCCGTAGGATAGGACGTGTATCTTGGGCCTGAGCCATCGAGTTTTTCAATTAGCGCGCGATCGAACTCGAAATGTTCAGGGGAAAACGAATGGGTGATGGTCATGTCGGTATTTGATGGAAAAACCGGTGGTGGGCTGGTAAATTTGCGGAAAACATTTGAATTCCGCTTTGACAAGAGTCAAGCTTCTATAAAAGGTTCTATAAAGAACGGCATGACTGACCAGAATACTATTCAGCTCCACGCGCTCAAGCTCTCATGCTCAAACTGCAGCTTGCGCGAGCTCTGCCTACCGGTAGGGCTCAACCGCGAAGAAATGTCGCAACTCGATGCCGTGATTCGGCAAAGCCGCCGCATTAAACGCGGAGAGTATCTGTTCCGCAGCGGAGAGGGATTCAAGTCTCTGTTTGCGGTACGTACCGGTTTCTTTAAGACCTGCGTATCCAGTCAGGACGGTCGAGAGCAGGTGACCGGCTTTCTGATGTCAGGCGAACTAATGGGGCTTGACGGTATTTCGTCAAATATCCATGGTTGCGATGCCATTGCACTGGAAGACAGCGAAGTCTGCGAGCTGCCATTCCCGCGTATTGAAAGTCTAGGCCGAGACATTCCCAGTTTGCAACATCATTTCTTCCGTTTGATGAGTCGCGAGATTGTGCGCGATCAAAGCGTGATGTTATTGCTGGGCAATATGAAGGCTGAAGAACGGCTGGCGGCGTTTCTGCTGAACCTATCGCAACGACTAGCGATTCGGGGTTTTGCCGCTAACGATTTTATCCTGCGCATGAGCCGGGAAGAGATTGGCAGCTTCTTGGGTCTTAAGCTGGAAACGGTCAGCCGCACTTTATCCAAGTTTCAGCAGCAAAGCTGGATCGTGGTCGACCATAAGCACATTCAACTGGTTAAACCCGACGATCTGAAAACCCTGATCTCCGGTTGCTCCCACTCCAACGCAATCGAATAAGCAAACCAGGCGGGCCGCTCACGCAAGCTTTACTGCGTGTCGGCCTGGCGGCGGCTTGCTGCTTTTTTGCTCGACAAGACCCGCTTGACCGATTCCCCCGGCCAGTGTGACGGCATCACAAAACCGCGCGCCACCTCAAACCACCCCGGCTCTCCCGGCTGCATCTCAGCCACCATCTGCGGCGATTCCAGCCCCGTCAGGCGTTCCCGCAAGGTTTCGCTACGCATGACATCAGTATCCGATTTAAGGGCCGGAGAGAGCCATTCCAGGCGCGGCAAACAGCACCAGCGGCTATTCGGTACCGAGAGCGGCCACGGTTCATCCAGATTCGCCAGCCAACCGGTATAGTGCGCAGCGCTCAATGGGGGGAGCACCAAGGGGGTGCCTCGATAGAAAAACCAGCCGGTCAGCAATGCCGCGCAACGGCAATCCAGGAAATCTTCGGAGATCACCAAATGGGCTAAGGGATGACGTGATAGCACTAACTGGCGTTCAAGCTTTTGCGCTTTCAAGCGCCAGGTGTCCCGCAGGTCAGGTCCAACCAAGGTGTCCAGCGTCGTCCCAAGCTGCAGATAAAACTTGCTGGCGGTCTCGATATGCCATGGCGTGCCATCAATCCGCAGCAAAAAGTCAAACTCGCCCACGGTTCTGTTGCCATCCTGCAACACTTGGTTGGCCGCACACAATTCAATATGCGCTACCTGCGTAAACCAAAAACCAAGCAAACGCTCGGCATAACGCCCAAGTCGTGATACTGGGTTGCGCGCCAACCAGGCTTCAAGCGGTTGCGGTGCGCGATCCAGGCGCGTAAGTAGCGCCTCCCCATCCTGGCCCAACAGCAACCCAGGAGGCAGGTTGTGGCTGCTCGCCCATGGCGCGGGTGCTTTCAGCAAGAAGGCCAGATCGCGCACCGCCTGGTGCACAAAGGGATAATCAGTCTGGTTTGGCTGCGGCATGTTCGTCGGCGGTGCGCTCTATCTGCTTGAAGAAGCCGCGCAAAATATCGATTTCTTCGCGCAACATACCCGCACGATTAAACATGGTGCGCATACGCCGGATCAGCCGTTCGCCATTGCGATTGCGATAATAACCAATCAGGCGCATGGCGTGGTCCAGATGGCCGCACATGCCTTCTACCTCCTGCCCTGTAGCCAGTTCGCCTTCCGCCCGCAAATAGTCGACACCGACCCCTATATGACTAAATAGCTCATAGGTCATGACCTGCACGGCCATGGCCAGGTTGAGCGAAAAATAATCAGGATTGCCGGGTATCGTCACCAGCCGGTTGCACTGCTCGACCTCTTCGATTGAGAGTCCAAAGGTCTCGTTGCCGAACACCAGCGCCACCTGTTCTCCTGCGCGCGCAAGCGCCACCAATTCAGGGGTAGCCTCACGCGGAACCGCCAATGGCGTAGTCAATTCGCGCCGCCGGCTGGTCAAGGCTGCGGCCACCGTCACATCGGCCAGCGCCTCTTCAAGCGTCTCAACCACCACGGCATGCTCTAATACATCCACCGCCCCCGATGCCAGGGTGTCAGCTTCTGGATCAGGAAATGCCTTGGGCGAAACCAGATATAAACGGCTCAGACCCATGGTTTTCATGGCTCGTGCAGCGGATCCAATATTGCCTGGATGACTCGGTCGCGCCAGCACAATACGAATGTTGTTTAAAAAATCAGGTACTTCGGGTTTATTCATTGACCGTTTCACATTAAAATAGCGGACATATTTTTGAAACCGCCGGTTTGATGCGGCAGGTTTCCTGTTCCTTAACCCAGATATTATCCAGTCGACGACCCGTGCCCGCGCGCGTGGCCGTCCTGTCAGTTTAGAGGCTGTTCATGCACCCGATGCTCAATGTTGCGGTTAAAGCCGCACGCCGTGCAGGTAACGTGATTCAACGCGCTTCGCTCAATCTCGATGCGATTCGTGTAGAGAAGAAGAAACACAACGATTTTGTCTCCGAAGTTGATCGCGCTGCTGAAGATACCATCATCGAAACCATTCTCGAGGCTTACCCCAAGCATGCGATTCTAGCAGAAGAGTCCGGTGCCAAAGGCGTTGGCGAATCTGAATATGAATGGATCATCGACCCGATTGATGGCACCACCAACTTTATTCATGGTCACCCGCAGTATGCAATTTCGATTGCGCTGGCACACAAGGGCCAGATTCAGCAAGGTGTGATCTACGATCCAAACCGCAACGATCTGTTCACCGCCTCTCGCGGTGTTGGCGCATTCTTGAATGATCGCCGTATCCGTGTCGGTAAGCGCATCTATCTGAGCGAGTGCGTGATCTCTACTGGCTTCCCTCTGGTTGACCAATCCTATATTGATACCTACCTCGCTATGCTCAAAGACATTCTGGGCAAGTCTGCAGGGGTAAGACGCGAAGGCGCGGCATCACTTGACCTGTGCAATGTTGCATGCGGGCGCGTAGATGGTTTCTGGGAATTCAACCTGAAGCCTTGGGATATCGCCGCAGGCAGCCTTTTGGTGCAAGAGGCGGGTGGCATCGTCACTGATATGAAGGGTGAGCAAGACTGGTTCGAGTCCGGCGACATTGTTGCCGCTAGCCCAAAAATTCTAGCGCAAGTGCTGCATCTGCTGGCCCCACACGTTAAATAATCGGGTTTTATGCCCGATAGAAAAACCCCCACTCCTGATGGATGGGGGTTTTTTTTGTCCCTTATTCAGACACTGTGATACTACGCGCCACCACCCCTTTTCGCTTTTTAAGCAACCACACGAGCGGCAGCATCATTAAGAAGCTGAAGGTGATCAGCCAATAGACGTCAACGATGGCCACCATCCGCGCCTGTCGATCTAGCTCGTTGGCCAACAGTCCAGCGGAGGTTCCATCCAGTTGGCTATACCCCATCAAGTGCAGATAAGCCCAGTATGCCGGGTTGTATTCATTAAATGCGCCCACCAGGGCATTCCACGCCGACTGGCTGTCGCGGGAATAGAAGGTCGTAATCACGGCAATGCCAATCGATGAGCCAATCGTGCGCAACAGGCTGAACAAACCGGCGGCCTCGGTGGTTAATTCGGTGGGCAAGGTCGACATCGAGAGCGTCGAGAGCGGGACATAGATCATTCCCAAGCCAAAGCCTTGCAATAACACCGGCCAGATAAACCAGAACGTATCAGAGTCCAGCGAATAGTGGGTACACGCCCAGGTGCCCAGGGCACCGATGATAATTCCTGAGCCAATCAAGAACCGCGCATCCAGGCGCGAGACTAGTCGGCCAACGATCATCATGCTCAGCATGCTGGCCAGCCCGCGTGGCGCCATCACTAATCCAGTATCCAGTGTTGGATAGTGGAACAGGCCCTCCAGCATGATCGGCTGGATCACCATGGCACCGTACATCGCCAAACCAAGGGCCGTGATGACCAGGCTAGAAGCCACAAAGTTACCATCGCGAAAAATGCGCAGATCAAACAGCGGCTTTTGTGTGGAAACCAGGCCGCGCATGATGAAAAACACTAATCCGAGCACAGCGACAATACTCACCGCGATAATCACACCGCTTTCAAACCAGTCTTCGGTATTGCCGCGATCTAGCACAAACTGTAAACCGCCAATCCCCAGAGACAACATCCCCAAGCCAATCCAGTCTATCCCGCGTGCACGCTTGGGCGTATCCGGTACATGACGCGCCAAAAGCAGCGACAAAAGTCCGACCGGCAGATTGATGAAGAAGGTCCAGCGCCAATCAAAGGTATCGGTCAGATAACCACCTAGCGTCGGTCCGGCAATCGGCCCGATCATCACCCCCATCGCCCAGATCGCCATCGCGCGGCCGCGTTCTTCGCGCGGGAAAGCATCGGCCATGATGGCCTGCGACAATGGCACCAGCGCGGCACCGAACACCCCTTGCATCAGACGGAACACCACCAATTGCGTCAAGCTCTGCGACAAGCCGCAGAGCATTGATGCCAACACGAACCCAGCAATGGAATACAACAAATAACGCCGACGACCGAGCTTGTCGGTCAGGTAGCCGGTCAAAGGCATGAAAATCGCAGAAGCCACCAGATAACTGGTCAGCACCCAACTAATCTGATCTGAGGTCGCGCCGAGGGTACCTTGCATTTGTGGCAAAGCCACATTCACGATGGTGGTATCGAGCACTTGCATCACGGTGGCGGACATCACGGCCACGGTAATTAGAAAACGGCTAGCTTGATTGGTATTCATGGTCAGTTACATGGCTGAAACACACTGCACGCACCGTCTCGACAAAGGTTCAATCCGTCGAATCCCGCTGTCCCAAGTACTCGATCTGCTGATGGAGTCGTTCCAACACGGCGGTACAACGCACCAGTTCCTCCGGTTCAACACTGCCAAGTAGTTCAGCGCGCAAGGCTTCGGCCGCAATCGATAACGCCGCACTCAGCTTGCGGCCGTTGTCGGTCAGAGAAACCAGCTTGCTGCGTCGGTCCTCCAGATCCGCTTCGCGCACTACTAGACCTTCTTCTTGCAGCACATCCAACAGCCGCACCAGCGACGCAGGTTCAATCCCAATGCGTAGCGCCAGATCACACTGTGCCAGCGGTTGGCTCGCCCGCAGCAATTTCAACAACACTTGCCAGCGCGCCTGAGACAACCCAAAAGGCCGCAGCCGCGCATCCAGTTCGCTACGCCACGATTTCAGTACACTCGCGAGTGCGTCACCAAATCGATCAAATTCTGGATTCATATTAATTAGTTTGCTAACTATTTACATACTAACAATCATAGCATAACCCTAGGTATCGTCCAATCTACTTGCCTAGCGCATCGCCACACCATGCAGGTATTTAAACCGAAACAAATACACACTTATATTTCAATAACTTAAGAAAGCCACACCGCCAAAAATAGATCCATAACACTTTGCACATTTTAAATATCTTGTTTAAAGTTATATCGCATTTCGTGATTAAACCCATGAAATAACGATCCAATGCTGACTTTGAACAGGAGCCCATCATGAAACTCAAACTGCTTGCCCTAGCGCTCAGCGCGCTGCCGTTGTGTGCGTTCGCTGAGATCACCCTGTACGGAACCCTTCAGGGCTCAGTGGGAAGAACCACACAATCCAACGCCCCCACCCTGAATCAAGTGGGTGACACTGGCTCACGACTCGGAATCAAAGGTACTGAAAACCTGTCTGACGGGCTAAAAGCCATCTGGCAAATCGAAAGCAAAGTGCATCTGGATGGCCATGCGCAGGACAAAACCACGCTGGGGTCGCGGGAAACTTTTGTCGGCCTGGAAGACTCCGCATTTGGTAAGTTGCGGATCGGCTACCTGAATAGCCCGCGCAAAGACATGTATACGGTGGATCAATGGAAATACGCCGGGCATATCCGAAAAAACCGTGACAATGATGTAGAGCAACATCACTCGGGGGTGAATGGCCTCGCGGTACTAACCAACCAGAGCAAACGACTGAAAAATGCCATCCGCTATGATTCACCGACGGTGGCAGGGTTTAGCGGCAGCCTGGCCTATGGCTTTGGTGAAAACAAATCAGGCACCGATGGCAACAACAGCACGGTTCAATACGCCTCGGACATCTTTGCACTCGGCGTGAATTATCAATATGGACCGGGCTTTATCCGCTATGCCTACGATCAAGAAGCCAATCCCAATGCAATAAAAACCGATGGCAGCAAACTTAGTACCAGTGCACAAACCGGCAATACAATTCAAAAAGCCAGAATCCATTATGTTGAAGCCGGGTATAAAGATGAGCAGTGGTTGGTAGCCGCCGCCTATCAACAAGCCTACGGCTATGACTGGACCGATGGCTTCTCGGGTGACAGCAAAGCCAATTTTGGCAACGCTACCACGCCAGTTTCATCTGCGCAGGCAAAGCTAAGAACCCGGCAAATGGCGCTATCCGCAGCCTATACCACCGGCTTGTTCACGCCAAAATTAAGCTTAGCCAAAGGCTGGGATCAACAGGTTAATGGCCAGAGGCTGGAGCACAGCGGCTACCGCCAGTTTGTCGCCGGGCTAGATTACCAACTATCCAAGCGTACCGTCACCGGCGTGTCCTATGGGCGCCTGACATTTGATCAGAATGCCCATGCGGCAATCGATGCGAGCAAAACCAGTTTGAGCAGTTGGGCATTCAACCTGATCCATCGCTTCTGATACTGACGTGCTGACCATGGACGGGCTGAAACGTCCTGCAACTAGCCCCAACCCGCCCACGTGTGAGAAAATCAACTTGCAGACAGTACGCGGGCGAGGACATAAAAACAGTCCTCGCCGTTTTTATTGCCGCCCGATTAGCCCACTCCTAGACGGAAACACCACAAGAAAGCCATTAGCCAATGACAGATGCCCTTGCAAAACACACCCCTGTCATGCAGCAATACCTCAGCATTAAACGTGAGCACCAGGACAAACTGGTGTTCTACCGCATGGGGGACTTCTACGAGCTATTTTTCGAAGATGCCGAAAAAGCCTCACGCCTGTTGGATATTACGCTGACCACCCGCGGCAGCACGGCGGGAATCCCAATCAAGATGGCAGGGGTTCCGTATCATGCCGCTGAACAATATCTGGCGCGCCTGATCAAAATGGGCGAGTCGGTTGCCATCTGTGAGCAGTATGGCGATCCAGCCACCAGTAAAGGCCCGGTTGAACGCAGAGTAGCGCGGATTGTCACCCCGGGTACCGTCACTGATGCAGCGCTACTGGACGACAAACGCGATGTGCTGGTACTGGCACTGAATGCAGTCAAGGGGGTTCTTGGTCTTGCCTGGTTGTCGCTGGCCAGCGGCGAATTTAAAGTCATGGAAACCCAGGTCGAGGACTTGGCCAGTGAACTGGAACGGTTACGCCCGGCAGAATTAGTCCTGCCAGAGGATTTCGCCCTAACACTGCTGGATGAGCAATCACTGCCAAAGAAAAAACTGCCCTCCTGGCAGTTTGATCCCGAATCTAGCCATCAGGCCTTGACGCGTCACTTTGGCACCCGTGATCTATCCGGTTTTGGCGCTGAAGACTTAAGCGTGGCCGTGGGCGCGGCGGGCGCGTTGCTGGAATACGTTAAGTCGACCCAAGGCGTTAATCCGGCCCACCTGACTACGCTCTCAGTTGAAGATACCAACGACTTGATTCGCATGGATGGCGCCACACGGCGCAATCTTGAACTAACAGAAACCATTCGCGGCGAAACCTCACCCACCCTGTTTTCGCTATTAGACCGCTGCGCTACAACCATGGGTAGCCGTGGATTGCGTACCTGGCTGCACCATCCGCTGAGAGACCACGATCAAATCAAGGCGCGGCTTGAAGCGGTGCGTGCGCTCATGCCGCTCTACAGTTCATTACTCACCGAGTTGCGTGCGGTATCGGACATTGAACGCATCGGAGCGCGTATTGCGCTACGTTCTGCGCGCCCACGTGATTTGTCTGCACTGCGCGACTCGTTAATCAAGCTTAGAGAGATTCAACCGCTACTAGAAGGCACGGATAGCCCATTATTGAATCAACTGATCGCTGCCCTGCCTCTGGCCAGCGGACTGATTGAGTTACTGACACAGGCAATCTTGCCTGAGCCTTCGACGTTTCTGCGCGACGGCGGGGTCATCAACCATGGTTACTCAGCAGATCTCGACGAATTGCGTGCGATTCAGACCAACTGTGGCGAATTTTTACTTCAACTGGAAGCGCGCGAACGCGAACGAAGCGGAATTTCAACCCTTAAGGTTGAATTCAACCGGGTGCATGGGTTTTATATTGAGGTCTCAAAAGCCCAATCAGAAAACGTTCCAGACGACTACCGTCGGCGCCAGACCCTGAAAAATGCCGAACGCTACATCACGCCAGAACTGAAAGAATTCGAAGATAAGGCACTGTCGGCCCAGGACCGTTCGCTGGCGCTGGAGAAGCAACTCTATGAAGCCCTGCTTGACTCGCTGGCAGCGGCCATCGGCATGCTTCAGCAAGTTGCACATGCGGTCAGTACCTTGGATGTGCTGGCAGCCTTCTCTCTGGCCGCTGATACCCGCAACTTTACCGAACCTCAATTTGTCGATACCCCACGCCTGGAGATTCGAGAAGGCAGGCACCCGGTGGTGGAGGATCAGGTCGACAGTTTTATCGCCAACGATACCTGCCTCGACATCACACGTAAGTTGCTATTGATTACCGGTCCAAACATGGGCGGTAAGTCCACCTATATGCGCCAAACCGCATTGATCACCCTCATGGCGCATATTGGTTGTTTCGTTCCGGCTGAAAGTGCAATCATTGGCCCGATTGACCGCATCTTCACCCGGATTGGCGCGTCAGATGATCTGGCAGGGGGGCGTTCGACCTTTATGGTCGAGATGACTGAAACCGCCAATATTCTGCACAATGCCAGCGAGCACAGTCTGGTGTTAATGGATGAAGTCGGCCGCGGGACATCGACTTTTGATGGCTTGGCACTGGCCTGGGCGATTGCAAAAGCGCTGATTGAAAAAAACCGCGCCTATACCCTGTTTGCGACCCACTACTTTGAGCTTACCCGCCTGGCCATCGACTATCACACGGTGGCGAATGTGCATTTATCGGCGGTGGAGCACAAAGACCGGATTGTATTTTTGCATCATGTAGAAGATGGCCCAGCGAGCCAGAGCTACGGACTCGCGGTCGCCCAACTAGCGGGTGTGCCTCCACGCGTGATTCGCGAAGCGCGCCGTTACCTGGTTGAACTCGAAAATCAGGCCGCCAGCACCCAGCCAGATCTATTTGCCAGCGTGCCAGAAACCGTCTGCGAGCCTGTGACACACCCGGTAGTTCAGCGTTTGACTGAGATTGATCCTGACGAATTAACCCCACGTGCCGCCTTGGCACTTTTATTCGAATTGAAACTATCGCTAGATTGATACTGCTTTTTCTGGTCAATTGCCTAAAATTAAGAGCACCAGTTAATCAATATAGGATGAGGAAAGAAAATGCAGTCACGTCGAACGGGAAGGAATCCCGTCTTGCGCAGAATTTTTGGCCCAACCGCCAATCAAGGCGCACTCCCCCTGGCCGCAATCCGCCATAGAGCGCAACGGCAACTCAGCAGTTTTGACTTGGAGGCTCGCAGGGAACTTAAGCAACGCGGCATTGATATTCCACCAGGCATTGGTTTGTTAAGCTGTCCGAAATGCGATCTCAAGGTCTCTGGAGACCATCCTCAGCATGCAGAAATTGAACAATGGCTGAAGGGCAATAGCAAGATCGCCAAACAGTTTAAAGAAGTTGAAGTTCTGTTTGAGATGGTTCGCGCAGCCGAATCTCCGGGAGAAACCTTCTCAGAGTACAGCTGTTTTCATTTGGGTTTAACGCGAGCAGGTCCTGTAGCCTACTTCCAGGAGCATGCATGCTCCCCTTCGGAGGTACCCGCATAATGGGGTTGCCGGTAACCGGTACGGAGCCTGGGTTCCGTACCGGCTGCCGGTCATCATCGGTAATATTCTGGGTAGCAATTCACAAAACGCATTTCTTCTGGATACGGATAAAAATCCTCAATATTGCCATCACGCACACGTTGCTGCTTCTGTTGCCAAAATTCTGCATCCAGTAAGTCACGGTGATACTTCATAAAGCTTTGTCGCACGCCAGGGTCGCCGAGTAAAAAGGTCGCGAACTCTTCAGGAAACACATCATTTTTTGCCACGGGATACCAGATCTCGCCAGACATTTCCATTTCTGGATTTGGGGCCGGTGGAATCCGTCTAAAGTGGCAGTCAGTCATGTACTCAATCTCGTCATAATCGTAAAAAACAACACGGCCATATCTGGTTACGCCAAAATTCTTGAACAACATATCACCAGGGAAAATATTCGCGGTTGCCAGTTCTTTAATCGCATTGCCGTACTCACGCACGGCCTGTTCTTTTTCTTCTGGAGAGGCGGATTGCAAATACAAGTTTAGCGGTTTCATGCGCCGCTCAATATACAGATGGCGTATCACAATTTCTTCTTCCCCCTCTTCTATCATCGAGGGAGCCAAGTGACGCAGTTCGTCCAGCAGCTCATCCGTAAAGCGTGCTTTGGGAAACGCTACATTTGAAAATTCCAGCGTATCGGCCAAGCGTCCAACGCGATCATGCCGTTTCACCAGACGGTACTTGGCACGCACGGTTTTCCGATCGATTTCTTTGGTTGCGCCAAATACATCTTTGATCAACTTGAACACATAGGGATAGGACGGCAGGGTAAACACCAGCATCACCAAACCACGAATCCCTGGAGCAATGATAAAAGGGTCATCGGAATGCTGCAGGTGCTGAATAAAATCGCGGTAAAAAATATTCTTTCCCTGCTTTTGCAAACCCAACATGGTGTACAGCTCAGCCTTATTCTTGGTCGGCAGCATAGAGCGCAAAAACTGCACATAGCCAGAAGGGACTTCCATATCCACCAAAAAATACGCATGACTGAATGAGAACAACACCCCGATGCGCCAAGGGTCAAGAATCACGGTATCTAGATACAGTTTTCCTTCGGCATCATGCAATACCGGGATCGCAAATGGATAACTGACATAGCCATTGATCACCTTGCCAAAAATATAGGCAGTCTTGTTGCGATAAAATGCCGATGACAAAACCTGAATCTGCAAATTGGCTTCACGCTTAGGCCAGCGCCCGCACAGCGTGGTGCTCATGGTACGCAGCACCAAGATCAGGTCGCGCTTCAAGTCTGAAAATGGACGTTTCCAGTCAAAGTCGAGAATGATCTGCTGCAGGGATTTGCGCATGCCAACGCTGGCCGGATAATAGCTGCGGTATAGCGGAGGATTGGACTCTATATACTCGGTTGAAATGGCCGGACGCAAAAAGATGAAGTCGTTATTGAAATAATCTCGATGCAGGATCCGGGTAAACACCGAGTTAAAAAAGGTCTCGGCCAATTCAGGTTGCTTGTGATTACTCAACAAGCCAATGTAATACAGTTTGGCCTGCTGCCAGATTTCGTCATCCAGCAATTCCGCATGAAAATCGCGATGCAGCAAGGTAACGGTTTCGCTGACACGCTGGTCGTAAAATTGGATCCGATCACGAATCGCTTTTTGCACACCATGCCAATCAGCATTTTCGAACAGCGTCTTGGCATTGCGATTACATTCGCGAAATAAGCGGTAATGCTTATTAAAACCAGCAATCAGTGCCAACGCAATGTCACGCGCTACTGGATTGTAATACTCAGGAATCTGCATTTTTCACCCCGTAGACCGAGCGGCGAAGGTTTCTACCAGACCGGGTCTCAAACGCAGCCCGCGTACTGATATTGTCCCACTCTGCGCCAAGCTACTGATTATTGTTGCCGAAACGCGCCTTGTGTCTACCCCCTGCCACAGCGCGCTCAATGCCAACAGCATGCTTGAGCCGGGGCAAATCTTCAAGGCTGATCTCAAGATGTCGCATTTCTCCAGGCTGAAGACCGTCAAGCTGCCACGGACCAATCGCAGCCCGAATCAGACGCAAAGTCGGCAGCCCAACCTTGGCGGTCATCCGCCGGACTTGCCGGTTTTTACCTTCGCTGATAGTCAAGGCCAACCAATTGTCTGGCACGGTTTTACGAAAACGCACCGGGGGATTGCGTGGCCAAAGCAGAGGCGGCTCCAGGCGCTTAACCTCGGCGGGCCGGGTGACAAAGTCTCCCAGATCAACCCCTAGGCGCAAGGCTTCAAGCTGTTCTTCACGCGGGTCGCCCTCAACCTGAACCCAATAGGTTTTGGGGAGTTTCCAGCGTGGATCACTGATGCGATGTTGCAAAGATCCATCATTAGTCAGCAACAATAACCCTTCGCTATCGGTATCCAGACGGCCCGCTGGATAGAAGCCAGGCGTGGAAACATAGTCTTTTAACGTGGGGTGTAATGTGTGTTCGGAGAACTGGCAAATTACGCCATATGGTTTATTTAACAGAATCAGCTCAGGCATGGGTCTAGCGGATGAAAGGGAATTACACGATAATAACAAGGATATGGAGAGACGGTATAACAACAAGCAGTTCGAACTTCCGTACTCTCCCGCGTGGTCACCGCGATCCGCCTAAGCATTGTGCCTCGAGACGGTTGCGCCTTGGCTTTGCGCTTACCAACAGCACCCAACAACCATGATGGAGTAGGCATGAGCGTTCAATCACATATTAAAGTGCCGGCTGCGGGACAGAAAATCGTAGCGGGAAAACCAACCCCTAATAATCCAATTATTCCGTTTATTGAAGGCGATGGCATTGGCATCGACATCACCCCGGTGATGATCAAAGTCATTGATGCCGCCGTTGAAAAAGCCTATGGCGGCCAGAAGAAAATTCACTGGATGGAAGTCTACGCCGGTGAAAAATCCACCAAGTTGTACGGCCCGGACGAATGGTTGCCGGCAGAAACCTTTGCTGCGCTGAAAGAGTATTCGGTTTCTATCAAGGGACCCATGACGACTCCGGTTGGGGGTGGCATCCGTTCGCTGAACGTAGCACTGCGCCAAGAACTGGATCTCTATCAATGTGTGCGTCCAGTGCGTTACTTTAAGGGTGTGCCCAGCCCTCTCAAGCACCCAGAACACACCGATATGGTGATTTACCGCGAAAATACCGAAGACATTTATGCCGGTATCGAATGGCAAGCCGAATCGGAAGCCGCCAAGAAGCTGATTAAATTTCTACAAACCGAAATGGGCGTGACCAAGATTCGTTTCCCGAATACATCGGGCATCGGCATCAAGCCCGTTTCGCGTGAAGGTACTGAACGTCTGGTGCGTGCGGCAATTAATTATGCGATCAACAATGACCGCAAGAGTGTCACCATTGTGCACAAGGGCAACATCATGAAGTTCACCGAAGGTGGCTTCCGTGATTGGGCTTATGCACTGGCGAAAAATGAATTTGGCGCGAAGCCGATTGATGGTGGCCCATGGTGCAAATTCACCAACCCTAAAACTGGGCGCGAGATCATTGTCAAAGACACCATCGCTGACGCCTTCTTGCAGCAAATTCTGTTGCGTCCAGCTGAATACGATGTGATTGCCACGCTCAACCTGAATGGCGACTATGTCTCAGATGCGCTGGCCGCACAGGTTGGCGGGATTGGCATTGCACCGGGAGCCAACATTTCTGACAGCTATGCGGTATTTGAAGCCACGCATGGCACCGCACCCAAGTATGCAGGACAAGACAAGGTCAACCCTGGTTCATTGATTTTGTCGGCTGAGATGATGCTGCGCCACCTGGGCTGGTTCGAAGCCGCAGATCTGGTCATCAAGAGCATGGAACAGGCGATTGCTGACAAGCAAGTGACTTACGACTTTGCGCGCTTGATGGAAGGTGCCAACGAAATCAGCTGCTCGGCGTTTGGTGACGTGATGATCGCCCGCATGTAATCGCTGTTACTGTACACCCAAGCCCGTGGATCTATCCGCGGGCTTTTTTGTGCCGATTTGCCAAGTGCTAGCTTAGCTCGAACCACCCTCACTAGACAGATCCTCTTCAGTTTGCCATCCTCACTGCCATATAAAAATTGGCGGGAACACTTGGGGCTCACCCAAACGGAGGTTGCCGCACGACTGGGGATCTCGCAGCCAGCCTATGCACAACAAGAAACCAGCAACACCCTACGCAAATCAACGCGCGAAAAAATAGCCAAGGCATTGGACATCAGCGCCGCGCAACTTGATTTTTAAACCAGTGAGAGTCCCTACTCCTCGGCTACAAAAGATTCAACGGTGCGTTGGGAAGCCCTTCTAGCCGTCGTTGCCACATTTTTTGGTATAAAGCCTCCAGCGCAGCAACAAAGCGTGGGGTATCGAACAAGGGCAATGCGGAACCTTGCGCCAGTTGCTGGCGTAATGCCTGTCGCCTGGTCGGATTGCGTCCAAGCGCACAAACCAGGTCAACATACGCGGGTATCGTCTCCACAATGCAGGCGGACAATCCGGTTGCGCAGAGCAAACTTCCCCCTACCCGCGCAGCAAAGGTTGCGCCCGACATACTCACCATTGGCACCCCGGCCCACAAGGCATCACTCGCTGTGGTATGGGCATTCATCGGCCAGGTATCCAGCATCAGATCAGCCTGGCGTAAGCGCCCCAGATGCTCGGGCAATGCGAGTGGCGGGGCAAACACCAGGCGCGAGGGACTCACACCGTGCAGCTCGGCTTGCTGGCGCAGATTAATTTCTGCCTGTGGTGACATCGACAACAGCCACAGCACACTCTCAGGCAAAAGCTGCAGGATCTGGCACCAGACATCGAACACTACCGGCGTGATTTTGTAGGACTGGTTAAAACAACACAGCACCAACGCCTCTTCTGGCAACCCATAGGCGCTACGCGGCAAGGTTGCGCCAATCTCGCGCTGACGATCATTGCACTGATAGCTATCAGGCAGATAGGCAAAGGCCTCGCAAAACCATTGGGCTTGATCAGGAGGAGTCACATAGCGGTCGGTTAACAGGTAGTCAGCCAACCCTAAGCCCAGCGTGGCAGCAAACCCAAGATAGGACACCTGAACCGGCGCAGGTCGATAGGCCAACACCCCCACGCGGGTATTCCGGGTATAGCCATCCAGATCTATCAGAATATCAATCTTGTCCGCATAAATCTTCTGCGCCAGAGCGAGGGGGGACAAGCTAGCAACCGGATTAAATACATCAAAGGCGGCTTTGAGTCGTTGTTCTATCGAGCTGTCATCCCCCGGATGGGCAGAATACGCCAGTACCTCAAATTGCTCGCGGTGATGCAGTTCAAATACTTCGACCATCAGCTCTGCCGTGGCATGATCCGCCAGATGAGCCGACAAATAAGCAATGCGGCACTTCGTCTTTGGCTTGGGAGCATGGACAAAAACCGGGCGCTCGGTTGCACTCATGAGCGGGAGGTAATGGAGCGTACCCCAGAGTTGGCTGCAGAGCAGCATTTCTTGATTACTGCGGGCACAGGTAAAGAAGAAAAATGGGTTGGCTGCGGTTTCGTTGGGCTGAGATACCCGGGTGCGTAACTCGGCATAGAAGCTATCGAGTTGTTCCCAGTCGCAATTTTGTTCTTTGACGCGAACCAGGCATGAGAGCGCAACCAGGCAATTGGGGTCCAGCTCAAGTGCGCGTTGCTGACACAATTGCGCCCCAGAAAAATCAGCAATTGATTGCAGCGCCAGCCCAAGGCAATACCAGGTCGGCGCATAGTTGGCGTCGTGTTTCAGCGCCGTTAGCAGTAGATTGATCGCGTCAATCGGCCGACGCAGGTATAGCGATAGTTCGCCGACACGCGTGTTGGCCGCCACGTTCTTAGGGTCCAGCTCAAGTAGCTGGCGGTAGGCACGATCCGCCTCCTGCCAGCTTTCTAGCGCGTAGAGCGCATCCGCCTCTACCTGCCTGAGGGCAATGGCGTCAAGGTCAGGATCCTGAGCTAGTGCGGAGCGCGACACGGCCAGGGCCTGTAACCAGCGCCGCTGTTGCAATGCTGTGAGAGCCTCTCCCAACGCATTCGCTATATTGTGCACTCCCTCTCCCCTGACGGATGCCTACTCCGTCACCCAGATAACACGTCTATCATAAACTCAGCCCTTCACCCTAATCATACCCATTACAAAACTTTGCGCGATAACGCGCTGATGTCCATTGATCGGCAGGAAGCTCCCGTAATTATGGCTATAAACAATACTAAAATGACATAGTTAAGCAATTTACGATATAATAACGCGATAAGGTCGGGGCAATCTGTAAGTCGCCTAACCTTCTGGTTACTACCCCCCTTTAAGTCAATCGAACCGCTAATAGTATGCATCGCCAACCATGGCGGCTGTTTTTACTGGAAACTTCCAGCTATGTCGCATAGTAGTAGAACAGAATCCTGGTCAGACACTTTCTAATAGTTAGAGAATTACTTATGAATATAACAATTAGACAACTTCGTGCTTTGCTCGCGGTCGCTCAGGAGGGATCGATTGCTAACGCTTCGGAAAAACTGTTTCTGACGCGCCCTGCGGTTTCGCAAACCTTGCAGGAACTGGAACGTCAGTTTGATCGCAAGTTGTTTCATCGTGTCAGCAACCGGCTGATTCTCAACTCTGAAGGCAAGCAGCTACTGCCTTATATTGATGAGCTGATCCAACGCATTAATCAGTTGGAAAACTTCTTCGATAACGATAATGAGAACTTCAAGAACATCAAGATTGGTACCACCAAGACCATTGGTAACTATCTCTTACCCGGCATCCTGCATCAGTTCCACTTAGACTGTGGTGCTGGCTACCCTTCTTTTTATATTGGGGGGACGGCGGATTTGTGCGCTCGACTTCAAACGACCGAGCTAGATATCGCCATTGTCGAAACCGAGGTACAGGATATTACCCTGAAGAAACTACCTTGGATTTCAGATGAGATGATCGTGATCGCCCCTGTGGCACTCGATTTTGGTCAAACGGGCCCGTTGGCGATCACCGAGCTTGATGGCCAGAGCTGGGTAGCGCGTGAACAGGGGTCTGGCAGTCGCGAGCAATTTGATTTTTATCTTGGCCACAAGCTCAAGCACCCACGCATTGCTATGGAAGTAAATGCCACTGAAGCCGTGATCAGCGCAGTGACGCATGGCATCGGCTTGGCTTTTGTTTCTAGGATTGCCGCTGAACAAGCGATTGCTAACCATCAGGTCAAGGCGGTGCCAATGCAGAACCGTTTCTTCCGCGACTTTTGCATTGCCACCTATAGCGACAAGTTTATCGGTCCTGACCTGCAGGCCTTGCTCGACTATCTGGTCGCATACAAAGACACGCATCCAGTGCTCTAAGCACTCTCCCCTGGACCGCCCTAACCGGGTGGTGACCACCAGATAATAAAAAACCCTCCAGCAAACACCGGAGGGTTTTCTTATGGATCGGCATGCCGATCCAGTGCGATCTAACGATTAATGCTTGATAACCTTAACCTTGTAGCGACCATCTTCTTGCTTGTAGGCACCATGGATATCGGTATCGAATCCTGGGTAGTGCTTACCTACTTCAATCAACATCAACAAGAAGTCGAGTACAGCAACGCTGTCTTCGGTAATCACTTCACCTGGCAGAACCAAAGGTACGCCCGGTGGGTACGGTAGGATCATGTTGGCATTGACTTGGCCAACCAGCTCTTCAACATACACTTCTGTAGTTTGATCCTTCAGTACACACTGGAAGGCCTGATGCGGTGTCATGTCTTGTTGCGGCAACACTTCAAACGCGTGGTACATCATTTCTGGCAGGTTAAACTTGCGCATCAGTTTATGGATGCCTTGTGCCAGATCTTGGATGCGGACTTCTTCGTAGAAGCTAGGATGTTCGTTGTACAGGCTCGGCAGCATGTTCTTGACCTTCAGGTTCAGGTCATAACCACGCTTGAATTCGGTCAAAGTACGCAGCAATTTCAGCGACTTCGATTTATCAATACCGATGGAGTACAAGAACAGCAAGTTGTACGGGCCAGTCTTTTCAACCACGATGCCATGGTCGTCTAGGTATTTCGACACAATGGAAGCCGGGATACCGGTTTCTTCCAAAGTACCTTGCTTGCTCATCCCCGGGGTGAGGATAGTAACCTTGATCGGGTCCAGATACATGTGGTCAGCATCAATGTTCTTGAAGCCATGCCAGGTATCTGTCGGCTTGAGCGGCCAGCAATCTGCTTTATCCAATTGATCAGGTTGCCATACATCAAAGAACCAGCCCTTGCTTTCTTCACGCAGCTTTTTAACTTCCTTACGGAAATTCATCGCGCGATCGATCGAGTTCTGGATCAGACGCTTACCCGCGTTACCCTTCATCATCGCTGCAGCGATTTCAGTCGATGCCACGATGCCATATTGCGGCGAGGTCGAGGTGTGCATCATGAAGGATTCGTTGAAGGTTTCTTCGTCAACTTCACCCTTAACGTGAATCATCGAGGCTTGCGAGAAGGCGGCCAGCAACTTGTGGGTCGATTGGGTTTCGTACACAACCTTGCCTGGAACGGTTTCACCGCTCATACCATACTTGCCCTTATAGATCGGGTGGAAGTTGGTATAAGGAACCCAAGCACTATCAAAGTGCATGTGTTTTACGTCCAGGGTCTTCTTGATCCATTCCGTGTTGTACAACAGACCATCGTAGGTACTGTTGGTGATGACGGCATAGGTCGGCCAGGTGGCGTTCGGGGTTTCAGCAATCTTTTCTTCGATCACTTCACGCGAGAACTCGCTCTTAGGAATACCACCCAAGATGCCATAGGCGTTACGTGTCGGACGGAAGTAGATCGGGGTCACATTGCTCATCATCATCAGATGGGTGAGCGACTTGTGGCAGTTACGGTCAACTAGAATCGTGCTGCCTGCCGGTGCCGCGAACATACCAACAATCTTGTTAGCCGTCGAAGTACCGTTAGTTACGATATAGCTGCGAGTAGCATTGAAGACCTTGGCAATATATTCTTCTGCTTCTTGGTGCGGACCGGAGTGATCCAGCAGCGAGCCCAGTTCAGGCATCGATACCGACACGTCAGCCTTGAATACATTCGGGCCGTAGAAATCGTAGAAAATGCTGCCGACTGGGCTCTTCAGGAAGGCTGAGCCACCCAAGTGACCAGGGGTGCAGAAGGTGTACTTATTGGATGCGACATACTTGAACAATGCCTTAGTAAACGGAGGCATGATGTCGTCGATATAAGCTTCAACACCTTGATTGATGGTGACGAAGATGTCTTCGGCCTGATCCAGATGGTATTCAAAGAAGTTCAGGTTCAGACGCAACTCAGTCAGCGAAACGTCCAGAACGGTATTCTTGTTGGCAAACCCGTACAGCGGGAGCTTTTCATTCAGATCACTGATCTCGCTGCACAGTTCCAGGCCGAAGTCATCCCAGTCGAACAACACCGCCGCAATGCGTGGGTTTTGTTCAATCAGCTTGAGCGTATCGCACTTGGTATCCGGGTAAACAACGTCATAACCTGCTTCAGTCATCACCGCATGCAATTCCTGCATCGGCTCCGACTTGAACTGAGGAACATCACTACTCGTCAGAATCAGAATGGTTTTCATAAAAGATCCTTTTCTTGGGTTTACAGCACCCGGCCAGATAAGTCCGAACGGGTGCAAATGTCTGTTGCCAATTAAGCAGCTGCTTTAGCGGTAACAGATTGTCGTTGCCCCAACTTACGTGCATAGAACATAAGAATGATCAACGACACAATAAATGTGCCCATCAACGGCGTGGCGTCAGCCCCTGCCAGACCAACCATGCAGAAACCACAACCCACGACGCAGGCCAGCATGCTGATACCACTCTTGGTGGTCATGCCTTCAAAACGAATCAGGTTGATGCAGGAGTAGAAGTACGGCAGCAAGGTCAAAAGCACCGCGATCGAGGTCAGTTGATTGAACAGACCCGAGGCATTGCCAGAACCGGAGAATACGTTCAGCAGAATCAGCAGCACCGTCATCTTGATCGAAGCCAAGATCAGGCCTGAGCGCGCCACGCCATTTTTGTCGGTCTTGCCATAGATGGCAGGGAAGTTGCCGTCAGCCGCAGCACGACGACCCGCCTCGCCCACCAGCATCATCCACGAGCCCAATGAGGTGAAGCAGGCAAATGCAGCAAAGGCTGAAACCAGGGGAGCCGCCCAGTTACCAAACATATGGCTGGTTGCCAGTGCAAACGGAGCACCCGAAGCCGCCATTTGTGAGGCAGGGAACATGCCGCTGATGGCTTGGGTGGACAAGATGTACACCAGACCCGCCAGACCCGTGCCCAGCATGGTTGCCAATGGCACCGTACGCTTTGGATTTTCAACCAGCCCAGTAGAAACCGAAGCTGATTCAACACCGACAAAGGCCCACAAGCACAGAATCACGGCACTCACTACAGCCGAGCCGCTACTCTTGCCTGAGGTGTTCCAGTTTTGCATGTAGGTGTGGGCGTCAAACCAGGTCCAACCCACGGTGGCGGTTAGTACCACTGGAATCAAGATCAGGATCAGGCCGGTCGAGGCCAAACGACTGACCCACGTCCCCCCCATCAGATTGACGAAGGTAAAGATCCAGACAATGGCCACCGAGGCAATCGTGGCAGGCCATGGGTGGTTCAGAATTGGGAAGAAAGTCGACAGATAGGCAACGCCGGTAATCGCAATCGCCAGGTTACCAATCCAGTTCGCATGGTAGTACAGCACGCCAGTCTGAAAGCCAAACGCCGGAGACAATTCACCAGCATAGGCAATTGGGCCACCCTGTTGTGGGTTGACCGTGCCCAGACGGGCAAAAACGTAGGCTAGGCACATTGCGCCAAACATGCTGATCAGCCAGCTCCAGATCGATACCGAACCGATGTGGGCCAGGTTTGCAGGCAGGAGCGCAATTCCGCTCCCCATCATGTTACCGGCTACAACGCCGATGCAGGCGAAGAGGCCGATCTTCTTGGGTGTTGATGTCATATGTCTTCAAGTACCTCAGAGTTAAGGCTTCTCAGTACCACACCACTAAATTAGGTATGCAGTCTGGGCCTTTTATTTGTTTCTCATAAAAGAGAGTCAAGCTGCTGAAACCACCGAGAACCAGCGTTTAGTCCGGTCCTAACTTGTGTGTTTTGGCATTTTTTTGAGAAGTGCCAACTAGGGCACGAGGCAAAGTGTAGGCGTGTTTACATCAATAAAAAATAAACTAATTATGAATCTCTAATTAAGCCAAACTTACCCCTTCATATAGTTATAATTCATTTATGTACTTAATAAGCATCTCAATCAAATTAATCTTTCTCCTAGCTACAAGATTAACAGATGTCGCTACAAGCTATTGATAAATATACGATTATTTAACTACTCATTTAGCATTGCGTAATTCGCCAGGCAGGCAGAACCTGAAGATCCTCCCAGACCTCTGTATGCTTTTGACATAGTCAAAAAATCAAGAGAAAACGGGCTAAATCTTAATAAACTTTGCCTGGCTTTCGGGATGAAACTAGGTAAAATACAGATGGAAGCAGGATGGAGTTGCTGTAGTAAAGCAAGAAAAAACCCGCCAGCGGCGGGTTCTACAGTCAAACCAGGAAGGCCGATCTGGTCGACCAACCTTTAACTATCCGAGGTTAAACAGCCTGGATGTTGGACGCTTGCTTGCCTTTGGGGCCATTCACGATGTCAAAGCTTACTCGTTGCCCTTCCTTCAGCGACTTGAAGCCTGGCATGTTGATTGCCGAAAAGTGGGCGAACAAATCTTCACCACCCTCATCTGGGGTGATAAAGCCGAAGCCCTTAGCGTCGTTGAACCATTTGACGATACCAGTTGCCATTTCACTTCCTTGCATAAACAGGCTGGTGAGGCCGAACAACAAAAGCTTAACGCTTGCTTTCATGCAAATCAATTAAGCCAAGCACCTGTTTGCATTTCTACGCAACCATTGCACAATGGTCAAGTCATAAGTTAAAAGTTTTTAAGCACTTGAAAAATTTCCTTCTGGATCCAAAATTGTAGTAAGCCGTGAATTTGCTGAAAGCCAACATGTCAACGCAGTTCAAGGATGACGCTGAGAAGTTGGCGTCTCGGGCGAGCACTAAGAAGCCGCCAATGTATAAGGTGTTGTTATTGAATGACGATTTCACACCAATGGATTTTGTAGTGCTGATTCTGCAGCAGTTTTTCCATAAAGATCGGGAACAAGCAACCAGGATCATGCTTCAGGTACACATGCAGGGCCATGGCGTGTGTGGCATTTATACCAAAGATGTGGCAGCAACAAAGGTTGAGCAGGTGTTGCACTTCGCAAGAGTGCATCAGCATCCGCTCCAATGCGTGATGGAGGAAAACTGATGATTGCCCAAGAGCTTGAAGTAAGTCTGCACATGGCGTTTATGGACGCTAGGCGCAAGCGGCACGAATTCATCAGCGTAGAACACCTGCTGCTGGCCATGATTGACAATCCAAGCGCCGCGGATGTGTTACGCGCTTGTGGCGCTAATCTGGATCAGCTCAAGAAACAGCTGACTGATTTCATTGACGAACACACCCCCACTGTGCCGGGTGAAACTGAGGTAGAAACCCAGCCAACGCTAGGTTTCCAACGCGTGATTCAGCGCGCTATCCTCCATGTACAGTCGTCTGGCAAAAAAGAGGTCACTGGCGCAAATATTTTAGTGGCCATCTTCGGCGAAAAAGACTCTCATGCAGTTTATTACCTGCATCAGCAGGGTATTTCGCGCTTGGATGTCGTGAACTTCATCTCGCACGGCATTACCAAACAACGCTCGCAACAACAGCCGTCTGAGGCACGCGATTCGGGTGAGGCGGAAGGGGAAGAGCCGGCAACCCCAGCAGGGGGAGCGCTGGAAAACTACACGCTTAACCTGAATGCGCTGGCACGCGAAGGTAAAATTGATCCGTTGATTGGCCGCGAGCATGAACTGGAGCGTACGGTGCAGACCCTGTGCCGTCGACGCAAGAACAACCCGCTCTTGGTTGGCGAGGCAGGGGTTGGGAAAACCGCCATTGCCGAAGGCTTGGCACGTCGAATCGTCAACAAGGAAGTGCCAGAAGTGTTAGCGGAAGCCACCGTCTACTCGCTCGATATGGGCGCGCTTTTGGCTGGAACAAAATATCGTGGTGACTTCGAGCAGCGACTGAAAGCGGTGATCAAACAGTTGACGGAAGATCCACACGCAATTCTGTTCATTGATGAGATTCACACCTTGATAGGTGCTGGTGCAGCCTCTGGCGGCACACTGGATGCATCCAATCTGTTGAAGCCAGCGCTATCTAATGGCAATTTGCGTTGTATTGGCGCCACGACCTATAACGAGTTCCGCGGCGTGTTCGAAAAGGATAATGCCCTGTCTCGCCGCTTTCAGAAAATTGATGTGGTTGAGCCGACGATTGAACAGACGGTCGAAATTCTCAAAGGATTGAAATCGCGCTTTGAATCGCATCACGGGGTGCGCTATACCGTGTCGGCATTAGCAACAGCCGCCGAGTTATCAGCACGCTATATCAACGATCGGCATTTGCCTGATAAGGCAATTGACGTGATTGATGAAGCCGGTGCTGCGCAAAAAATCCTGCCTAAATCTCGGCAGAAGAAGGTGATTAACAAAACCGAGATTGAGGAGATTGTCGCCAAGATCGCGCGGATTCCGGCTAAAACCGTATCCAGCAACGACAAAAACGTTTTGCGCAACCTGGATCGTGACCTGAAAAATGTGGTGTTTGGTCAGGAAAAGGCGATTGAGGCCCTTTCCACCGCCATCAAAATGTCTCGCTCAGGCCTGGGTAATCCGCAGAAACCGATTGGCTCATTTTTGTTCTCCGGCCCAACCGGTGTCGGCAAAACTGAGGTCGCACGGCAACTCGCCTACGCGCTCGGGGTAGAGCTGATCCGCTTTGACATGTCGGAATATATGGAGCGCCATGCAGTATCCCGGCTGATCGGAGCGCCCCCAGGTTATGTCGGCTTTGATCAAGGTGGACAATTAACCGAAGCCATTACCAAGCACCCCTATTCGGTGCTGCTGCTGGATGAAATTGAGAAAGCGCATCCGGATATATTTAACATTTTGCTGCAGGTCATGGACCATGGCACCCTGACCGACAACAACGGTCGTAAGTCTGATTTTCGCAATGTGGTCTTGATCATGACCACCAACGCGGGGGCCGAAGCACTGTCCAAGCACAGCATGGGCTTTACCAATGCAAGAGCCACTGGCGATGAACTTGCGGATATCAAGCGACTGTTTAGCCCGGAATTTCGCAATCGGCTAGATGCTATTATTCCGTTTGATACGCTGGATGAGCGCGTTATTCTGCAAGTTGTAGATAAATTCTTGATGCAACTGGAACATCAACTAACAGAAAAACGAGTCGAAATTCACTTTACTGACTCATTGCGTACCTACCTCGCCAAGCACGGCTTTGATCCACAGATGGGAGCGCGCCCAATGGCGCGTCTGATTCAAGATCTGATCCGTAAGGCACTCGCCGATGAATTACTGTTCGGACGCCTGACGAATGGCGGTGAGGTCACCGTGTCGGTTAACGACGAAGGTAAGGTCGCATTGCAGTTCAAGGAAGAAGAAATCGCCGAGCCGTTATAAATTATAAAACCGCAGGTTTGAAAACCGGCATGGGGAGCAATCACCCCTGCCGGTTTTTTTTAACCACGTGGGTGATGCTGTGCATGGAGTTGCTTGAGGCGTTCGCGCGCTACATGGGTATAGATCTGGGTAGTCGAGATATCGGCATGGCCGAGCAATAGTTGTACCACCCGCAGGTCTGCACCGTGATTCACCAGATGGGTAGCAAAAGCATGCCGCAGGGTATGCGGACTGATCTTCGGTAAACCTTGGCGCTGTGCATATTTTGAAATCAGATACCAAGCCATCTGGCGTGTCATTGGCCCTTTCCTTTGGGTCACAAACACCGCATCTGATTGAACTCCCGCCAGAATATACGGCCGCGCGGCAAGCAAATAGCGTCCCAACCAATCAATGGCGATCTCCCCCAGGGGCACTAGACGCTCTTTATTTCCCTTGCCAATAGTCTTGACTAGGCCACTCACCATATCGAGCTGCAGCAGGCTCAAACTCACCAGCTCAGAGACTCTGAGCCCGGTGGCATACAGCACCTCAAACAAACAGCGGTCGCGCAATCCGAGTAATGTCGTCACATCCGGGGCAGCCAAGAGCGCTTCGACATTGGCTTCAGACAAGGTCTTGGGCAAGCGCAAACCCAGTTTTGGCGATACTAGGCGCGAGGCAGGGTCATCCTGGCGCACACCTTGCTGCACCAGATATTGATAATAACGTTTGGCGGCACTCAATAACCGAGCACGGGTAGCGGGCTTTTCCTGGTCAGCACACAACAACAGGGCAGACTCAAGCATGGCACCATCCGCAGTTTCCAAACGAGCGCCAACCTGATCCAGACGCAGAGTCAGCTTGACCAAATCGCGCCGATAGGCTGACAAGGTATTACGCGACAGGCCGGCATTGAGCCACAGATGGTCAAGAAAGCGGTCAATTTCGGGGGTAACGTCGCTCATGAGTTTGAAGCCACTGCGGCTACCTCTTGATGTGCGAAGCTGATCAGTTTAGTTAAACGCCCGATGATAGCGCGTCCATGGGGTACAGACGAAAAAAAGCGCAAGGCAGTCGCCTTGCGCTTCATGATAGCTAAAACGGCAATTAAGCGTCTTTGCGAACTGCCAGTTTTTCTTTAATACGTGCCGACTTGCCGGTACGACCACGTAGGTAGTACAGCTTGGCGCGGCGAACATCACCACGGCGCTTCACTTCTAGGGAAGCCACCAGCGGAGAGTGGGTTTGGAAGGTACGTTCCACACCTTCACCGGCGGAAATCTTGCGCACGATGAAAGAGCTATTCAGACCACGGCTACGCTTGGCAATCACTACACCTTCGAATGCCTGCAGACGTTCGCGGTTACCTTCCTTTACCTTCACCTGAACAACAACCGTATCGCCCGGACCGAAATCCGGTAGGGTTTTGCCCAGACGTGCAATTTCTTCTTGCTCCAGAATTTGGATCAGATCCATTTACAACTCCTGATTTTGTGCAGAATCTTGTTCCTGCTGATACTCCGCCAGCAGCCGAGATTCCTGTTTTGTTAACTGCCGAGCCTCAAGCAAATCGGGGCGTCTCTGCCACGTTCGACCTAAGGCCTGTTTTAGCCGCCAAGCGGCTATTAGGGCATGGTTACCAGACAACAATACATCCGGGACCCGCACACCCAAATATTCTTCTGGCCGAGTATAGTGAGGGCAATCAAGCAAACCTGTCGCGAAAGAATCTTCATCGGCAGACTGGGCATCGTTAAGCGCCCCAGGAAGCAAGCGAACCAATGCATCAATCAGTACCATCGCCGGCAACTCGCCGCCAGACAGTACATAGTCTCCAATTGAGATTTCTTCGTCGACCTGTCGCCTGACCAAGCGCTCGTCAATCCCCTCATATCGGCCACACAGCAATACCAACCCTGGCCGCTTTCCCAGCTCCAACACTTTACCGTGATCTAACCGGCTACCCTGCGGTGACAAATACACCACATGGCTGCTGGCCACACCCAGAGCCTGCTGACGGGCACGGGCGGCATCAATGGACTGATCCAGAGGATCAGGCAACATCACCATCCCTGGGCCTCCACCGTAGGGACGGTCATCGACCCGGTGGTAATTGTCCAGGGTAAAGTCACGGGGGTTCCAAGCATGAAACCCCCAAATGCCATGCTGTAAGGCGCGCGAGCTAATGCCGCTACACGTTACTGCATCAAACATTTCGGGGAACAAGCTTACTGCATCGATCAGCATTAGTAGTCAGCACCCCAATCAACCAAGATGCACTGCGCTTCGAGGTTAACCTCGGTGACAACCGAATCCACAAACGGAATCAGACGACGGGTTTCAGCGTCGTCAACTACCAGCACATCGTTAGCACCGGTTTCCATTAATTCGGTCACACAGCCAAATGACTCACCTTGCAAGTTTTTAACTTGCAAACCAATCAGGTCGCTCCAGTAATACTCGCCCTCTTCAGCCGCAGGCAATTCATTGCGGGGTACTGCAATCTTCATACCCTGCAAGGCTTCCGCCTCTTCACGGCCGTTTACACCAGCCAGATGGGCCATGAGCGCCTTGGGCTGCACTTGGCCACTCTCGAAGGTGTAAGACTTCCATTCGCCACCGTCGCGTGCCAACCACCAGACGGGGTAGTCGAACAGACTGTCGGCGAATTCGGTATCAGCATGCACTTTGATATCGCCGCGCACACCAAAGGCGCCGCGCACAAAACCCATGATGACGAGATCGTTGCTGCGCATGCGCCCTGCTTCCGTATTCAGAATCTGTGAATCAATCAGGCAGCAGCCTGTTGTTCCTTAAGCAGTCGAGCCACGCAATCCGAAACTTGTGCACCAACACCAACCCAGTAGTTGATGCGATCCAGCGTAAAGCGAGTGCGTTCTTCCTTGTCGTTGGCGACAGGATTATAAAAACCCACGCGTTCGATAAAGCGACCGTCACGACGGTTGCGGGAGTCGGCCACAACGATGTTGTAGAACGGACGATTTTTAGAACCGCCGCGTGCCATGCGAATCACTACCATTGTCGATTGTCCTTGAATGAAAACGGATCTGTAGAAAAGCCCACGATTTTAGGTCAGTTTTCCCTTTTCTGGCAAGCGCTTATTCCACTTACCCCTCTGAGGACAAGTTATAACTGCTTACTGACAATCGTCAAAGCCCGGTCCTCCGGGTGCGTCTCTACGCTAAAGCCCAGTTTGCGCATCAGTTTGAGCATGCCTTTGTTTCCAGCCAGCACCTCTCCACGCATGACTTTCAATCCCTGTTCGCGCGCAGCATCAAACAGATCCGACATCAGTACATAGCCAATACCATGCCCCTGCCAGTGATCGGCGACTTCGAGGGCAAACTCGCAACCTTCGTTGTCTGGGTCGGTAATAAAGCGCGCCACCGCCAGTTGTTCTTCCGTGCCATCGTCACTCTCGTGAATCATAGCCAGCGCCATCTCGCGGTCGTAGTCCAGTTGGGTAAACCTGACCAGCATGGTCTGGGATAACTGCTTGATGCTCGACATGTAACGGTTATAACGGCTCTCTTCTGACAAATTGCGCACAAAAGCCTGTTGCATCTGTGCATCTTCCGGACGCACAGGACGAATCGTCACCGGGGTGCCATCCCCAAGTTGCAACGTTTTAATCATCCGTGTCGGATACGGCATGATCGCCATGTGGCTATAGAGTTTTACATCTTCTTTGACCGGAGCAACCACAATGCGTGCATCCAGCGCAATCACCCCTTGAGCATCGGCGACCAGCGGATTAATGTCCATTTCGACAATCTGCGGCAGCTCGCACACCATTTCAGAAACGTGCAACAGCGCCATGACCAGTTTTTCTTTGTCTACTGGTGGCAGATTTTTGAAGCGACCGAGCAAGGTGCCAATGCGCGTACGATCAATCATCCGGTTAACCAGATAATCGTTCAGCGGAGGCAGCCCCAAGGCACGGTCATGCATGACTTCTACCGCAATACCCCCCGCGCCAAAGGTGATAACCGGTCCAAAAGCCTGATCGTGGGTCACCCCCACCATGGTTTCACGCGAGAAGCGCAGCTTACGCATCGGTTGCACAGAAATACCATCGATACGCGCATCTCTACGCGAAGTACGCGCGCGCGTCATGATTCCGGCATAGGCACTACGCAACGTCGCCTCATTGGCAATATTCAGTTCAACCCCGCCGACATCAGACTTGTAGAAAATATCAGGCGAATCAATCTTCAGTACTACCGGATAGCCGATACCTTCGGCATGGGCCACGGCCTCGTCCTCGGTCTTGGCCAGTAAGGTTGGGTTAACTGGAATGCAAAACGCCGCCAGCACCTGTTTGGACTCGCGTTCAGACAAAACCGTACGCCCGTCAGCCATGGCGGCCTGAATCACCGCACGCGCAGCATCAATATCGGGCTCTTCACGCTTACCTTCCAGTGGTCCTGGGGTTTGCAGCAATAATTTCTGGTTCTGATGATAATTAGCCAGGTTACGGAACACCTCAATCGCGTACTCCGGTGCGCGGAAGTGTGCGCATTTAGCCTTGCTAAACAATTCGCGGCTCTCTGCGACCTTGGCCTCACCCAGCCAAGACAAGAACATGGGCTTACTGGTTTCGCGCTGCAAACCAATCATCAACTGGGCGGTGGTCAGTTGGTCAGTTCCCGCTTGTGGCGTAAAAATCACCAGCACACCATCCACATTGGGATCATCCAGACAGGCTTTGACGGCAGTGCGAAACCGCATCGGGCTAGCGTCCCCGATGATGTCTAGCGGGTTGCGACCTGACCAATTGCGTGGCAATACCTGATTGAGCAGACTCAGCGTGGGTTCTGATAGTTGCGCCAGCTCCACTCCATAGCTCACCACGCTATCAGCGGCCAACACCCCGGGGCCAATGCCATTAGTTACAATCGCCAAACGATTGCCCGCTACGCGAAAATTAGCGGCTAAAACCTTAGCGGCAGTAAAGAGTTGCGCAATCGTGTCAACCCGCAACACCCCCGCACGCGACAGCGCCGCATCAAATACGTCGGCGCTAGCAACCAAATTGCTCGAATGCGACACCCCGGTCACCACATCTTCGTGACGCCCGGATTTAATCACCACCACCGGCTTGGTGCGCGCAGCAGCACGTAGTGCACTCATAAATCGACGCGCATCATGAATGTGGTGCACATGCAACAAAATACCTTGAGTGAAATTATCGGCTACCAGAAAATCCAGAATTTCACCAAAATCGACATCCAGCCCCTCCCCTACCGAGATCACACTGGAAAACCCGATTCCTTTGCTATCAGCCCAGTCAAGCATTGCCGTGCATAAGGCACTGGACTGAGACACCAGGGCCAGATTTCCTGGTCGGACCTTACTGGTGTAATTGCTGGCATTAAATCCAGCCACAGGGCGCATCAAGCCCAGAACATTCGGTCCCAACACCCGCAGGCCAAACTGACGCGCAATCGACATCGACTCTTTCAGAATTTCACGTTCTAGCTGCTCGCTGTCTGAAAACTCCTTCGCCAACAGCACCGCCTGGACACCCTTCTTGCCACAATCACGCATGATTGCGGGCAAGGTGCGCAAGGCGGTCGTCACCACGGCCAGATCAATCGGCCCTTCAATCAAACGAATAGTGGGTTGAGCTGCAATCCCCCCGACCACTTTATGGTTCAGGTTGACAGGAAATAGCTTGCCTTGAAAATTGCCGCTTAACAGATTGGCAAATACCGCCTGCCCGATTGAGCCAGGAGTATCACTGGCGCCAATTACAGCCACATTGCGCGGGGAAAACAAAGAGGTCAGATAGTGCGGTTTCATCAGCATTCATCCAATGGGTCGCAAGCAAACCGACGCCACCGAGGTCTGGCGCCACTGTTGGCATTTATTTGCGCGGCACACCCCCGCACAACAGTCAACATACGTCATAAAATCCGTTGATAGAATCTTAACATCATATTTATTACAATCATCAGCCAAACTTTGCCAATCCAGGCGCTCCTCAGAGTAGCGGCAAACGCGCATTATTGATAACCTACGTCATTAGCCATACCCTGCCGCCGGTTAGCGGGAAGAGAATCATCACCATGACGAAACGCGTCGTCACACTCGCTCATTACTATACCCACCCTGAAATCCAGCAGATGGCCGACAAAGTCGGCGACAGCCTGGAGCTATCGCTATTTGCACGCGAAGCCGAAGCCGACACCATTGTCTTCGCAGGAGTCCGCTTTATGGCGGAAACCGCAAAAATTCTTAATCCAGGTGCACGGGTAATCTTGCCTGATGCCGGATCTACCTGCTCACTGGTCACACAGACTGATATAGTCGCGTTGAAAAAATGGCGCAATCACTATCCTGACCATGTGCATGTGTCCTATATCAATTCCAGCGCAGAGCACAAAGCACTCTCCGACTGGATCGTCACCAGCCGCAATGTCGACGATATTATTGCGCACCTAGTGGCACAGGGGCAGAAGGTGATATTTTCTCCCGACCGCAACATGGGCGCCTATCTGAATTTTCAGTACGGCTACGACATGCCATTGTGGTCAGCAGTATGCGAGGTTCACGATAAATTTAATGAAGCCGCACTGGAAGAAGCCTTCGATGCCTCTGAGTCAGCCCACCTGATCGCTCATCCAGAGAGTCCACTTCCAGTACTCAAGCGCGCGGAATATGTCGGATCAACCTCGGGAATGCTTAACTGGGTAAAAAATTACCAAGGGGATCCTCAGTCGGTTATTTTCGTCGCCACTGAAGACGGCATTCTTTACAACATGTCGCTGTTGCGTCCCGATCTCGACCTGCGCCAGGCCCCGATCTATGCTGGTTGCCAATGTAACTCCTGTCCTTACATGAAGCTCAACACAGTTGATGCCGTCAAACGCGCGCAGCAGGGCATTGGCCAAGAGATTAACTACCTGAACACTGAGCAGATGGATGCCGCGCGTATCCCGATTGAGCGCATGCTGGAATTCAGTCAGCGCTACTATAGCTAGGCGCCTGTCAGTCTTACACTTGATCCTAACCCGCCTTCCGGCGGGTTTTTATTTGATCAGGCTCCATACACCCAGATCATATTGTTTCTTCCATAGCCGCAGGGCGATACAATCGTCACGATTATCAGGGATAAAATAATGAAGTTCCTTATTAGTAACGATGATGGATATTTTTCACCCGGGATCGCAGCGCTAGCCGAAACCTTGGCTCGCCATGGCGAAGTGGTGGTGGTGGCCCCGGAGCGCGATCGTTCTGGAGCCAGCAACTCACTCACCCTGGACCGGCCACTCTCGGTGCGTAAAGCCACTAATGGATTTTACTTTGTTAATGGCACACCCACTGACTGCGTTCATCTCGCGGTCACCGGGATGTTGAGTTTCAAGCCAGACATGGTGATTTCTGGCATTAACCATGGCGCGAACATGGGAGACGACACGCTATACTCTGGCACGGTGGCAGCAGCCACAGAAGGGTTTCTACTCGGGATTCCTTCTGTCGCGATTTCACTCATCGGCCGCTCCCCTCTACACCTTTCTAGCGCCTGCGGCATCATTGATCAGATTGTAGAGCGATGTAAAAATCACCCCTTTGAATCAGCGATGTTGCTAAACATCAACGTGCCGGATGTCACACCAGAAGAGCTTCAGGGCTTAGTTGTTACCCGACTGGGAAGGCGACATATGGCAGAACCGGTGATCAAGGCGGACAATCCGCGCGGAGAAACCGTATACTGGGTTGGCCCAGTCGGCCCTGCGCAAGATGCAGGAGTTGGCACCGACTTCTGGGCCATTGCCAACAATAAGGTCTCCGTCACTCCATTGATGATAGATCTGACGGCCTACAGCCAACTGGATGGGATCAAGACATGGCTCTGCAGCTGACTAAGCAGCGACAGGATTACGGCATGCTCTCCGACCGGACGCGCATGCGCATGGTCGAACGCTTGCGCCAAGCGGGCATTCACGACGAACGCGTTTTGGCTGCCATGTTCGAAGTACAACGCCATCTATTTGTCGACCAGGCACTGGCCACCAGAGCCTACGATGATGTCTCGCTCCCCATTGGCTTGGCACAGACTATCTCCCAGCCTCTGACGGTCGCGCGCATGACAGAATTATTGTTTGCCAATCGACCCGCTGGCAAAATACTAGAAATTGGCACCGGCTGTGGCTATCAAACGGCCGTACTACTAAAAATGGGCGCCACAGTCTACTCAATTGAACGTATTGGTGCCCTGCTTGACAAAGCTAGGAAAAACCTTAGGGCAGCAAAACTGGTTCAAGCCAGGTTAGTCCATGGCGATGGTCACTTTGGTTTGGCCGAAGCCGCGCCATTTGACGGTATTATCATGACTGCGGCGGCAAAAAGTATCCCCGAAGCCTTGCTAGCTCAATTAGCGGAGGGTGGCCGCCTGATCATGCCGATGGGCGATGGCGAACAGCATCTCTGGCACATTGAAAAAACATCACAGGGTCTACAAAAAACAAAACTGGACGCAGTCAAGTTCGTTCCATTGCTGCCAGGACGTGGTTAACAAGACAAAAATACCACATTTGCATTAATAGACAATTTACAATTCATAACAATTGGCTTATAAAAACTTCGAATGAGTAAAAAGTTATCTGTTCGAGCGGGGCTGGCGATCTCTATCTCGGTAGCGACGCTGACGGGCTGCAGTAGCTTTGTGCAACAAGCAGCCCCTGTAGAAACGCCGTCGCAAACCTCGGCCTACCGCGTACAAGAGAATAAACCGGTGGCAGTTGCAACGTCCGAGTCTGACAGTGCGCAAGCAACCCCTTATCGGGAGAGTGACCCGGTGCGGGCGAGCAGTACACAGGTCACTGCGGCGCACCCAGTTTCAGCGGATGACGGCAAAACCCATGTGGTACAGCCGGGTGAGAACTTATATCGCATCTCGCTAAGTCACGGACTGAAATACCAGGTGGTGGCCAGTTGGAACAACCTGCCGGACTTTAACATCAAGACCGGCCAGGTACTGCGCCTGACACCACCATCAGGTCAGGCAAAGGATGGAGCGGTCGCTGCACCCCCGCCCCCTGAGCAAAGTGGGGTAGCCGCATCGTCACCAGGCATCAAGCCGTATCCGAAAGGCTTGAAGCTGGCTTACTCGACAGCAGCAGTACAGGGCATTGCAGCGCAGAGCGAAGGCAAGCACGCATCAGACCAGAGCAGTGGATCTGCAATGGGCAAAACGGAGAGCAGCGCAGCGCAGCCAGCTAGCGTACCGCAGATACACAGTTCGAAAACGGCGAGTGAAGCCAAGTCAAACAGTGATGCATCGGCCCCCAAAGCGAGCATTGAAGACGAGGTAAGCTGGACTTGGCCAGCAACAGGCAAGCTATTACGTGGATTCTCCGACAGCAATAAAGGGGCAGACATTGGCGGCAGAATGGGGCAACCCATTCTGGCGGCGGGAAACGGCAAGGTGGTATATAGCGGGAGTGGACTAAGGGGTTACGGTAAATTAATTATCATCAAACACAATAAAACTTTTTTATCGGCTTATGCGCACAACAGCCAATTACTGGTAAAAGAAGGGCAAAGTGTAAAGAAAGGGCAAAAAATTGCCGAAATGGGTAATACAGATGCGGATCAAGTGAAACTTCACTTTGAAATTCGCCGATTCGGCAAGCCGGTTGATCCAATGCAGTACCTGAACAGCAAGCCCTGACAGGGAATCAATCCCTCGTCGGGCAAAAAACTAGGCGGGGGATAGCATGAACAACGAGCTCGATATTCTTGATGAAGAAGCCGTAGAAGAAGTAATCGCCGAAGAAAAAGAAGTAGAAGAAGTCGAAACAGAAGAAAAAGAAGCCGCGGTTACACATGATGAAACAGCTGACGTCACACAGATCTACCTCAATGACATCGGCAGTAATGCCCTACTGACGCCACCTGAAGAATTGGCGTTAGCTCGACGCGTGGTTGCCGGTGAATTTGCCGCCCGCCAAAAAATGATTGAGCACAATCTGCGGCTGGTGGTCAATATTGCAAAACACTATATCAACCGCGGCTTGGCACTGCTCGATCTGATAGAGGAAGGCAATATTGGCTTGATGCATGCTCTGGAGAAATTTGACCCTGAGCGTGGCTTCCGGTTTTCGACCTATGCAACCTGGTGGATCCGTCAAAGCATTGAACGGGCCATTATGAATCAATCGCGCACCATTCGCCTTCCGGTGCACGTCATCAAAGAGTTAAACGTCTATCTACGCGCTTCGCGCCACATCGAGAGCCAGATAGGACGCGAACCCACGTTAGAAGAAATTGCCCAATTGGTTGATCGCCCGGTCAGCGATGTGCGGCGGGTGATGAACCTCAACGAACGCATGGCTTCGCTGGATGCGCCGCTGGATATCGATCCGATGCTGTCTATTGGCGAGTCGATTCCCGATGAGCAACACGACGAGCCTGAAATTCAACTCCACAATGCCCAGCTTGAACGCTTTGTTCAAGAGTGGATGGGGCAACTCAACGAGAAGCAGCGCATGGTGATCGAGCGCCGTTATGGGCTCAACAACAATGAAATTTGCACCTTGGAAGAACTCGCCGCAGCACTGAATCTAACACGCGAGCGCGTGCGCCAGATTCAGATAGAAGGCTTGGAGCAATTGCGTAGAATCCTGCGTCGCAAAGGGATTTCAAAAGACTTTTTACTTTAACTTTACCGGCAAAGGGTAGCTGTGCGGTTTGCGCGGGTACCCTTTGCCAATTTCCAGACCTAGTGTTTACCCCACTCACTGACACGTTCCAATCAAACCCAACCAGAGACATATCTGGTTTCAACTCTTCGGCGCCCCACCAAGGGCTTTGTATAACATTGCCAGATTGCTACGCTGATCAAGCTGCACTCGGATCAACACATCTTCATACTCATTGCGCAGCAGAACCGCATGATACTGCGTGATGGCACTCTGATCGCCCTGCTCTACGCGCAAAGTCGCCTCTTGCTCACTCTTCTGTGCCAGCACCAGCGCCTCTTGTGCACGCAGCTGATCCTGCTGTAGTCGCTGGTGCCAAGACAACGCATCCCGGGTTTCGCGCAAAGCCTGCATCACACTGCGACGGTAATCAAGCGAGACCGACAGATAGTCAATGTGTGCCTGTTCGCGCGCAATAGACAAATTCTTCCAATTGAGAAACGGCAAAGCTAAACTCGCCAGCGCCGCACCGCTTGGTAGACTAAACAGCTGCCCCAATGCGGAGCTCGATGCACCTAGAGATCCGGTTAGGGTAAGCGCTGGCATAAAATTAGCCTGAGAAACATCAAGGGCAGCCAAGCGACTGCGCAAACGCGCCTCCTGCGCCGTCACATCGGGACGACGCGCCAGTAAATCTGCCGGTAGATTTGCCTCCACTGCGGGCAGCGGGGCATTGAGCCGCCATCGCACCACCGTTGGCGGCGGCGTGGTGCGGTCTAACAAACTGGCCAGACGCAGCGCGATCAGTTGCTCTTCGCGCGCCAACTGGCTGAGGGTCTGTTCGGACAATAACAGCGCCTGTTTGCGGTTCCAGAGTTCACGTGGCGGTTCAGCTCCGGCATTCACCGCCACTTGGGTTAACGCCAGCAATCGTTGCTGAATCGCATGACGCTGCTCGGCTAAAGCCAACCGTGAGCTAAGCGCCGAGCGTTGCCAATACGCCTGAGCCACGTCAGCATCCAGCACGAGCATCAAGGCTCGACGCTCGGACTGGCTGGCAGAGGCAAGCCAGGCCGACACATCGTGTGTGCGTGCCAAACGTCCCCACAGATCAATTTCATAACTGGCAGAGAAGGTTGCGTCATGGGACCGCTGCTGCGGCGTTTCACCATTGAGCGAGTTGTGGCTCTTGGTTGACAGCTGGCCTTGTAGTTGCAGATCACTACGCTCGCTTTCAAGCTGATAACGCCGCATTTCTAGCGCTTTTTTGGTCAGATCGATATTGCAGCGCCGCGCTTCGCGTAAAACGGTAGCAAGCCCAGGGTCACCAAAGCTTTGCCACCAAGGATCGAGCTTGGCACTTTCGCGAGCAGCACAATCAATTGACGGTGCCACATACGGCGTAGCCGCACATCCACCCAGAGTGCACAAGCACCACACGAACAGCACGCGCATCGACTACTCCCTTGCCAATGCCACGACCGGATCCAGACGCGCAGCATTGCGCGCCGGGAAATAGCCGAACAGCACACCAATCAGCATCGAACTCGCCACAGCCAGCAATGCCGCGCCAAGACTGAAAATCATCACAAAGCTATCGACCAATAGTGAGAACAATCCCCCCAGGGCCAGTGCCAGGGCAATACCCAGCACCCCGCCAACCAGACACACCAGAACGGCTTCGATTAAAAACTGCAGCAATACATCGCGCTGTCGTGCCCCAACCGCCATACGGATACCAATTTCGCGGGTACGCTCAGAAACCGAAACCAGCATGATGTTCATCACGCCGATTCCGCCGACAATCAAGGAAATCAGCGCCACCAGCGCTAGAAACAGCGACAGAGACTGGGTAATCCGATTCATCGACTGGTAGACGTTGTCAAGATTATGGGTAAAGAAGTCTTTGCTACCGTGCAACATGGTCAGTAAGCGCGTGACCTGTCGTTCAGCTAATGGCATCGACACCCCGTCGCGGACACGGATTGTCAAACGGTCAAAGTGTGCCTGCCCAAACAATCGACTGGCAGCCGTGCTGTATGGCAACCAGACCACCATCTGATTCGCATTCCATTGATTGCTGTCTTTACTAGCCACGCCAATCACTTCGGCGGGGATAGAACCAACCAGCACCACTTGCCCGAGCACATCACGCCGCTCGCCAAACAATTTGCGCCGCGCATTCGGGTCAAGTACCACTACCTGAGCCTGGCTATGGATATCCTCCAGGCTAAATCCGCGGCCAAGTTCAATCGCTCGGCCCATCACCCTGAAGATATCGGCGCCACCACCATAGACTTCGGCATTCAGGTCCACATTGCCAGAGCGTAGCCGCATTGCGCGTCCGGTCATGGGAGTCACGCTGTCCACATAAGGCTCCCCTGCCAGGGCGGTGAGATCACTGGGCAGCAGAGTGCGAATACTCTCTGCCTTATCGTCGCTCCAATCTTTACCGCGAAACACCTGAATCGCGTTGGTGCCAATCGCGCGGATATCTTTAAGCACCGCCTCGCGGGCCCCCTGCCCCAAGGCCACGATAGCCACCACCGAGGCAATGCCGATCACAATGCCCAGCATGGTTAATAAAGTGCGCAGTCGATTAGCGCGCAAGGCAAACAACGCCATTTTTAAGGCATCGGCCAGTCGGCCAGTATTAAATCGCTCAGGTACAACAGGCTGAAAGGCTGGCAGCTCAACCTCCGCAGGCGACCCTGCGCTACGGCCAGTGTCAGAAATTAGCACGCCGTCGCGTAGTTCTATGACCCGATTCGCGACCGATGCAACCTGATGATCGTGGGTCACAATAATCACCGTATGTCCTGCCTGATTCAGTTCCCCCAGAATCGACATCACCTCCTGTCCGCTCTGGCTATCCAAGGCTCCGGTGGGCTCATCAGCTAAAATCACCGACCCACCATTCATCAACGCACGAGCAATACTCACGCGTTGTTGCTGCCCTCCAGACAGTTGGTTACAGCGTTGTGTCAGGTGAGACTCCAACCCCAGGCGACATAACAGCGCACGCGCACGCTGTCGGCGTTCGGTTTGCCCAACCCCGGCATACACAGCGGGCATCGCAACATTGTCTAGCGCATTAAGGTGAGGCAGCAGATGGTAACGCTGAAAGACAAAGCCAAAATGCTCGCGGCGCAAGTGCGCCAGCTCATCTGCTCCCAGGGTTGCAACATCCACACCACCGACCCGATAACAGCCATGCGTCGGTCGATCCAGACAACCCAGAATGTTCATCAGCGTGGATTTTCCCGAACCAGAGGCCCCGACAATCGCCAGCATCTCTCCGGCAAAGATACTGATCTCAAGTTGCTTGAGCACGGCAACCGAGCCACCACCGGAATCAAAGTCACGACCAACCCCTTGCAGTTGCAGCAATACACTTGACATCGCGTTACCCCACTGAAACCACAACACCAGAGGCGGGCTCTTCTGGTGGGTCGGTGATGACCTGCTCGCCCAGCTTCAATCCATCTAGTACCTCTGCATGGGTACGGCTCTTCAGGCCGATGCGTACCTTACGCTCTAGCGGGGCGCCCTTGGCCGGAAGCACTTTGACTAAATAGCGCCCGTCGGCTTCTGGCTTGGAAAGTGCAGTCAACGGCACCATCAGGGTATTGCGTTGTTCTGCTATCACAATGCCGACTTGGGCCGTCATATTCACACGCAGGCTGCGATCCGGATTGTCTACTTCAAACAGCACGTAATAGAACATCGCATTATTGATTTTCTCGGGGGTTGGCTGAATCTCACGCACTACGCCGACATGGCGCTGCTCAGGTGTTCCGAGTAGATAGAAATAGGCGCGCAGCCCGGGGCGAATGCGTGCAATATCCGCTTCAGACACCTCTGCCCATACTTCAATGCGCGACAAATCGCCTAAGGTCAGAATTTTTGGCGCCTGTTGGGCCGAGATCACCGTCTGGCCTTCTTTTGTGTCGATCTTCAACACTTCACCCATCATCGGTGCGGTTATCCGGGTATAGGTCAGTTTGGTCTGCTGCTGGGCAATGATGTAGCGCGCCTTGCTGATCCGTGCGGCAAGTTCGTCCCGATCAGCAGAGGCGGCTTGAAGCTCGGCTTTGGCATGCTGCCACTCTCGTTGTGAGCTAGCCCCCCCGGTACGCAAGGTCTGTTGGCGCGCAAACTCATCCTGAGCCTGTCCGAGTCTGGCCTCTTTACCGCGCTGTTCGGCTAACAGACCGGTCAGATCGGCCTGTGCTATCTGTAAATCACTGCGCGCCAGTTGTGGATCAATCTCGGCCAACAGTTGATCTTTCTCTACCCGTTGCCCCAATTTCACCTTGAGCGTTTTCAATTGCCCGCTGACCTGAGCGCCAACATCCACTTGGCGAATGGGCTGCAGCACGCCACTGGCCAACACCGAGTCTTCAATATCGCCATGCTTCACCGTGGCGCTGAGATAGTCAGGGGCCTTAGCGGGACGCAAAAAAAACCAGAGCGATCCAGCAACCACCCCCAGCACCAGTAGCACAACACCAGCAAAACGCCATGGTCGCTGAAACATTAAGGCCACAAATCTGTTTGGGTTGGTTTTCATGTTTTTCACATCAACCAGCAAAAATTGAATTAGCCGGTCTGACCAACCGCATCAGGTTTAAGTTCTGCCTTATTTACCGGTGATGCTTGCCTTGGATGACACAGAGATTAGTTATGCATACGCATTGATTTTAATTACGGTTTCAAGCACTATTTATTAAAAATACATACGCTTGCACTAGACAAGCAACCGAGGGGATAGCGTGTTTACCTGGCTCAAAACGCATTGGCATCGCACAGGCCTAACCGCCTACATCACTCATCCAGAGTGCCTGCAACATAATATGGGAGCCGGGCATCCAGAATGCCCTGAACGCCTGATTGCGATTCGTGATCAACTCATGGCGTCACAGCTTTATGACGGCCTACAAGAAGTTGAAGCCCCTGAAGTCACCGAACAACAACTGGCAAGGGTTCACCCTCCTCGTTACGTTGAATACATTGAGGCTAGCGTCCCGTCGATAGGCACCTTCCGTGTCGACCCGGATACCGCCATGTCCCCAGGCACGCTAAAAGCTGCGCGCCGCGCTGCGGGGGCGGTGGTCAAAGCGGTTGAACTCGTCAGCGAAGATAAGGCTCCGAATGCCTTCTGTGCCATCCGCCCACCGGGTCACCATGCGGAGAGTGCAAAATCCATGGGATTTTGCTTTTTCAATAATGTTGCGGTCGGGGTGGCGCACGCTTTATCTCATTACAAGTTTGAACGCGTGGCAATCGTCGATTTCGACGTACATCACGGTAATGGGACGGAGGAAATTTTCCAGCACGATCCACGGGTGATGATGGTATCGATCTTCCAGCACCCGTTCTATCCCTACTGTGGAGACAAACCACTCGGCCATAATATGCACAATGTCCCGTTGCGCGCAGGCAGCGGCGGCAGGGAATTCCGCGAGGCGGTTGAACATATCTGGCTACCGCAACTACATGCATTTCAACCGCAAATTCTATTTATCTCCGCCGGCTTTGACGCTCATCGAGAAGACGATATGGGATCAATTGGCTTAGTTGAAGCCGACTATGAATGGGTCACGCGCCATTTGGTGCAAATCGCGGATCTGTATTGCCAGGGACGCGTGGTTTCGGTCCTAGAAGGCGGTTACGATCTGTCGTCACTGGGACGCAGTGTGACCGCCCATATCCGCGTATTGTCAGATGGTTAAAGTAAACCAGGGGTTGCTGCCAGAATCTGCCCTGCACGCAATAGCTCGGCATGGCTAGCGGCGGCACCCAATGACAAGCGCAGAGCCTTGATGCGTTGAGCTTCGGCCCCGACAGCAAAATCTGCGCCATTCACTGCCAACAAACCCTGAGCTGAGAGAGCTTGCAGTATGCGGGGCACGGAAACGTCCGGCGGCAGTTGCAACCAGCGATGCGGGGTCGTGCACTCGGTCAGGGATGGACGTCCCAGAGCCTGATCAAACAAGCGGTTGCGTTGACGCAACTCATTTTTTTGCCAGGCAAGCCGCTCGTCAGCACTACCATCTTGAATCATGCGACAGGCTAACTCAGCGCACAACGGACTCAAATACCAACTGGAAGTGTGCATTGCATCGCGCATGCGGGTAGCCAGGCGCGCGGGCAAAGCCAAAATACCAAACCGCAAACCAGGCGCCACAGTCTTTGACAATGCAGTCAGATAAACACATTGCTGCGGTGCCAAGGCAGAAATTGGCGGTAATTTTTGCGCAGCCAGCAAACCATAAACATCTTCTTCAATCAAATTGATATCATGCTGCCGTACCAAATCGGCGATGTTCTGGCGCCGTTCCAGACCCATTGAAACCCCGGTTGGGTTTTGTAAGGCAGAAGACAGTACCACCACGCGTACCCCTGAACGAATCGCGGCCAGCAAAGATTCAGGCGTGACCCCCTCACTATCCATTTGCAACGGGATCAGCAGTAATCCGCGGGCAATGGCAAGGGCTTTCATACCTGGATAGGTAAAGCACTCCACCGCGACTTCACGTCGATCGCAGCACAATGCCAGCGCCTGATCGAGTGCATGTTGGGCTCCGGCGCACAGGACCGGGAACACTGCATCCAAGGCTAAGCCGCAGCGCAGCAACCATGGGGCACAGTCAAGCTGTAAGCGCGCCCAGTCTGACTGACTGCGATAGCGCATCAGCCCTTCAATCCCATGCTCGGCCACGAGTTCAGCCAGCTGCGCCTCAATCCCACGGTAATAGATATCGACTGCAGGGACATTGGTGCAAAGATCAATCATGCCCTCATGTCCTCTTGGCAGAGGGGAGAACAATGCAGTTGCCCGGGCCCGATCCAACACCACAGTCCCACGCCGGGCATGCCCCGCAATCAACCCGCGCCGCTCGGCCTCTCCGTAAGCACGGGTAATCGTACTCAGATGCAATCCTAGCAAATCAGCCAGCAAGCGCTGAGGAGGCAAGAGATCTCCAGGGTAGAGACGCCCGGAGCGCACGTCACGGGTAATCGCATCGGCAATCGCCAGATAGGCCGGACCTGCGTGTGCAGGCATCGAGGGTCGCCAGTTTGTCATGCAGACAATCATAGCAAAAATGAAGACATAATAACCCTCAGCCTTTCTCACCATTCATCACAAGGATGTACCAATGAAAACCATAGGACTGATTGGTGGCATGAGCTGGGAATCCTCCGCCAGCTACTACCGCCTGATTAATCAGGGCGTCAAACAACGTCTTGGCGGGCAGCATAATGCCCAAAGCTTGATGTTGACGCTCGACTTCGCCCAAGTTGAAGCCCTGCAGGTACAGGGAGACTGGCAAGCGCTGGGTAGGATCATGGCGACAGCCAGCCAGCAATTGGCAGCGGGTGGCGCAGACTTTATCGTACTGTGCACCAATACCATGCACAAACTGGCTGACGATATCGAAAATGCCAGCGCATTGCCGTTACTACACATTGCTGATGCCACGGCAGAAGCCATCAAAGCACAAGGAATTGAGCGGGTTGGCCTATTAGGAACAAGCTATACCATGGAGCAGGATTTTTATCGTGGGAGACTGGAACAGAAGCATGGGCTCACAGTATTACTGCCAGAGCCCAGTGAACGCGAGCGTGTCCATCAAGTCATCTACGAGGAATTGTGCCAAGGACAGATCTACAGTGAATCGCGCCAGGCTTATCAACGGATTATCGCCGGACTGAAAAACCGTGGAGCACAGGGGGTGATTTTAGGGTGTACAGAAATCGGCCTGCTGATTAAGCAGGCCGATTCGGTATTGCCAGTGTTTGACACCACGGCACTGCATGCCGAAGCAGCAGTGCGCATGAGTTTGGCAGAAATCTGAGGATTAGGAGTTTGCTGGTGGGGCGGGAACGCGTGGCGTCTCACCAATCTTTTTTTCTTGATGCGTCAGCAGCTTGAGCAGGTTATCGCGATGGCGATAGAACACCAGTAGCCCGATCACCAGGGTAATGCCCAATTGAGGCGTACCACGAGGCATCAAAAATGCGGCATACAATGGTGCCAATCCCAACGCCAGCATTGCAGCCAGTGAAGAGTAGCGCCAGACAAACGCCACCAAAAGCCAAGTTGCCACCACGGCTAAGCCGACCCAGGCATTCAAGGCAAACATCACGCCGATCGAAGTGGCCACTCCCTTGCCGCCGCGCAGATTAAAAAACATTGGCCACATATGACCCACAATGACGGCTAACGCCGACCACGCTACACCTGCTGCATTCACACCATAGTGCGGCCCTACCTTCTGGGCAAACAGCACCACTAAGAACCCCTTGAGACCATCGCCAAGCAGGGTCAGCACCGCTGCGGTTTTTTTCCCGCTACGCAGCACATTGGTCGCACCCGGGTTATTTGAACCATATGAGCGTGGATCCTCGATGCCCATCAGCTTGCTGACGATCACAGCAAAAGACAGCGATCCCACTACATACGCGCCTGCAATAAAAGCAAAGACTGTCGGACCCATGTTATATCCACTAGAATGCAAAGTCTCTGATTTTACGGTATCAGGCGGCAAACCCCAACAGCCGCATACGGATGGACATCATTTTTTTGCGCGAAATGCGCGCCGAAACAATTATCGGCATTTATGAGTGGGAACGAACCACACCTCAAACCATTGAAATTGATATGGAAATTGGAATTCCAAGCGAAACTCCATGCCATAGCGATGACATAAGCGACACTATCCATTATGGCGTGGTAGTGGAGCGTTTGCGCGCGGCACTGGCTGAGCGACACTTTTTGCTGATTGAAGCGCTGGCAGAATACATCGCCAAGGTGATCCGCGACGATTTCGGCTCACCATGGGTCAAGGTTTCTGTCAGCAAGCTGGGAATTTTGCCTGGCGTAAAACGCGTTGGCGTGATGATAGAACGCGGACATCGCCCACGATAAAGAGCAGAGTCCGCGATTGCGGACTCTGCTCTTCACTTATTGGTCGATTCCAGACACCGGCTTGACCAAGTGCGCAGCAAGGCGTGCCTGTTCGCGGGCAGACTCGACATCATCACCACGGGCTACTGCTACGCCCATGCGACGACGAACAAAACTTTCTGGCTTACCAAACAAGCGTAGATCCACCCCCGGCAGTGCCAGAGCCAGCTCAATCCCGTCAAAGGCAATGCCAACCTGATCCAGGCCACCATAGATCACTGCCGATGCACCAGGATTCTGCAAGCTGGCATCCACAGGCAACCCCAGAATGGCGCGGGCATGCAGTTCAAACTCGGAATAACGCTGAGTGGCCAACGTCACAAGACCGGTGTCGTGTGGCCGCGGGCTGACTTCAGAGAACCACACCTGATTCCCCTTCACGAATAGTTCAACACCAAACAGGCCTCGCCCGCCCAGAGCCTCGGTGACACAGCCAGCAATCTCGCGCGCACGCGCCAATGCCGTGTCTGACATGGCTTGAGGCTGCCAACTTTCAATGTAGTCACCGTTTTTCTGCAAATGTCCGACCGGGGCACAGAAATGTGTTGCAATTCCACCCTGCCCATCGGCCGCTCGCACGGTCAACAGTGTGATTTCGTAGTCAAAATCAATGAAGCCTTCAACAATTACCCGACCTTTGTTCACCCGTCCACCCGCTTGGGCATAGTTCCAGGCAGCCTCAACTTCAGCCGAACTACGCAATAGCGATTGGCCCTTGCCACTAGAAGACATCACCGGTTTCACCAAGCAGGGAAACCCAATCTTGGAGCTAGCCTGCTGTAATTCAGCCAGACTACCGGCAAAAGCATAGTTCGAAGTCGGCAAACCCAGTTCTTCTGCCGCCAGGCGGCGAATCCCTTCGCGATTCATGGTCAAATTGGTCGCACGGGCAGAGGGGATCACCTGAGCCAAGCCATCCGCCTCAATGCGTAGCAATTCCTCCGTCGCAATGGCTTCAATTTCTGGCACGATCAGATGCGGACGCACCTGCTCTACCAAGGCGCGCAAGGCACGGGCATCAGTCATGTCAATCACATGTGAGGAGTGCGCCACCTGCATGGCGGGTGCACCGGCATAACGGTCAACCGCAATGGTCTCAACCCCCAGGCGCTGCAGGGCAATCACCACTTCTTTACCCAATTCGCCACTCCCAAGCAACATCACTCGGACGGCACTGTTAGAGCAAGGGGTTCCGATACGCATCGTTTCAGCTCTTTCAAAAATTAAACGGCGAAATCATATCATGCACTGGGCCAGGCAAATTTACAGGTGAAGCAATCTCACATGCCAACAAATTCAAAATCGATCGGAGCACTATTGCCGCTGATAATCTCAGCTAATGCGCGGCCAGACCCAGGGCCCTCGGTAAAGCCCAGTGTGCCATGCCCTGTATTCAAATACAGGTTGGCATAACGGCTTCTACCAATCAGAGGCACATTCCCTGGTGTTGCCGGACGCAAACCACTCCAGAAACGCGCCTGAGCCCAATCACAGCAGTCATCAGCAAACAGTTGTCTGGCACGGTGAAGCAAAGCATCACAACGTTGCACATTGAGCGTGTGAGAGTGTCCGGCAAGTTCAGCCGTGCCAGCAACGCGCAACTGATTGCCCAGCCGCGACAATACAATCTTGTGGGCTTCATCAGTAATACTGACTTGCGGGGCGGCCTGCTGGTTGAGCACGGGAATGGTGGCTGAATAGCCCTTGGTCGGATACACAGGTAGATGCAAACCCACGGTACGTGCAATCTGTGGGCTAAAGCTGCCAAGCGCCAGTACATAGGCATCAGCTCGTAGTCGGTCATATGCACCATCTGCCCCGGTTACCGAGACCGAATGAATCTTATCGCCCACGCGATCCAGTGCATTCACCCGCGTATTAAATCGAAACACCACACCGGCCTGTTCCGCCTTCAGCGCCAACTGGCAGGTAAATCGATGAACATCACCAGACTCATCGTCTGGGCACCAGGTGGCTCCCGCCAGTCGAGGGGCAATGGGGGCCAAGGCGGGCTCGATACCCACAAGCTCTTCACGCGAAATCACACGCTTGTTGATACCGAAAGTCTGAATCAGCTTACAACTGCTAGCCGCATGATCCAACTCGCGCTCAGTCGCAACCAGCGTCACGATACCGCGCGCCAAGTGCTGGTAGTCGATGCCCAATTCTCTGCGCAACAAAGCAAAGGTTTCTCGACTGTATTGCCCCAGCGCTACCATTTGGCGCATGTTGTGGCGAAAACGCACACTGCGGCACTCACTGACAAACTGCAACATCCACCACCACTGAGCTGGATCCAGGCGCGGTCTAAACAACAAAGGAGAATCACCGCTAAAGAGCCACTTGAGAATCTGCAACGGCGCACCGGGTTGAGCCCAAGGCTCTGACTGACTAACCGATATTTGGCCACCGTTTGCAAAACTAGTCTCTCGCGCAGCACCACTCGCTCGATCAACGACCTCTACCTCATGACCCTGCTGGGCTAAAAACCAGGCAGTGGAGATCCCAACCACGCCCGCACCCAGGACAACAACTTTCATGACAATCCCTGCTTTTATTTATTCGACGTGCGCGGCGACACCCCTGCAGACGGGGCAGCAGCATGCTCATAAACGGTTTTGCCGCGTAGATGGAAATAATCCGAAGCAAAATAAAAATTCTCGGAATGACCAACAAACAGCAAGCCATCAGGCTTCAATAGCGGCACAAACCGTTTGAGTACCGCAAACTGGGTATCCCGATCAAAGTAAATCATCACATTGCGGCAAAAAATCGCATCAAACTGCTTATGCACTGACCAATTGGGTTCTATCAGATTCAAGCGTGAGAAGGTAATCATATTGCGCAACAGCGGCTTAGCCTGAAAACTGCCATCTGGCAATTTATCGAAATACTTTTGTGCGTGGCCTGCAGGCAGGCGCGCCACTTTATCCGCCGGATAAATCCCTTTGCGGCCAGTTTCCAACACACTGGTATCCAAATCGGTGGCCAAAATACTGACTTTGGGTTGCAGACCGCGAAACGTTTCCAGAACCGTCATCGCCAGCGAATAAGGCTCTTCTCCGGTTGACGATGCTGCACACCACAGCGCTAACTCGCCTTGAGCGCCTTTTTGCTTTAAATGCTCGGCCAAAATCGGGAAATGGTGTTCTTCACGGAAGAAAAACGTCAGATTAGTGGTCAGCGCATTAACAAATTGTTCAAACTCACGTTTTCCCTGAAACGACTCTAAAAGATTGACATAGTCAGCAAATCCACCCAACTTCAATTCACGGATACGACGCACAAGCCTGCCGTAAACCATGTCTTTCTTAGATGGATTCAAGGAGATACCGGCTTCTTTGTAGATCAGCTTGCGAATACGCTCGAAGTCACTATCTGTAAAGGGAAACTCACGATTGTATTCAATCTTCGGCATCACGATCGGCGGCAGCTTGTCCATGGCACTCCAAAATAAAAAAGCCTGGGAATACCCCAGGCTTTTATCTTATCCCAAACTAGGCTAAACCGAGAACGAAGATCCACATCCGCAGGTGGTTTGTGCATTCGGATTACGAATCACAAACTGCGAACCTTCCAGACTCTCCTGATAATCGATCTCAGCGCCAACCAGATACTGGTAGCTCATTGGATCAACCAGGAAGGTCACACCCTCGCGCTCGATCGGGGTGTCGTCTTCATTCACCAGTTCATCAAAGGTGAAACCGTACTGGAAGCCAGAACATCCCCCGCCAGTCACAAACACGCGCAGTTTCAGATCAGGATTACCTTCTTCGGCAATCAAATCGCGCACCTTGTTGCAGGCGTTGTCGGTGAACACGATCGGGGACGTCATTTCGGTAGTGTCAGTCATGATTAACCTTTACTCTCTAAGCGATAGCCGTAGTGGCCACTTGACAAAATCATCCTACTATTTTAGTCGGATATTAGGCCATCTGGCGAGGATTAAAACCTCAGGGCAACAAAGGCACCCCATCCAGACCGGTATTTTCGGCTAGACCAAACATGAGGTTCATATTTTGAACCGCCTGACCTGCCGCACCCTTGACCAGATTATCGATGACTGATAACACTACCACGGTGTCGCCACCTTGAGGGCGATAAACTGCCAAACGACACAGATTTGCTCCGCGCACGGAGCGGGTTTCTGGCAAACTTCCGGCTGGCATCACATCGACAAAGTGTTCTCCAGCATAGCGTTGCTGGTATAAATCCTGTAGATCCACATCCCGATTCAGCCTTGCATACAGCGTGGCGTGAATACCACGAATCATGGGCGTTAAATGCGGGACAAAGGTCAAACCCACATCAGCGTGCGCCGCGCGCGCCAAGCCCTGGCGAATTTCTGGCAAATGCCGATGCCCCGCCACGCCATACGCCTTAAACGAGTCCCCCGCCTCTGGCAGCAAGCCGCCAACCTCGGCCTTGCGACCCGCTCCTGACACGCCGGATTTGCAATCAGCGATCAAACTGTCAATTTCAACCACTCCAGCCTCGACCAGCGGCAGAAAACCCAATTGCACAGCGGTTGGGTAGCAACCTGGGTTCGCCACCAGGCGCGCACTGACAATCTGTTGGCGATTGACTTCAGGCAGACCGTAAACCGCTTCGCTCACGAGCTGAGGACAGGCATGCTCCAAGCCATACCATTTTTTCCAATCGACCACATCTTTAAGTCGAAAGTCGGCAGACAAGTCGATAACCCGCACTCCGGCGTCTACAAGCGCCGCTGCTTCATGCATCGCCACGCCGTTAGGGGTAGCAAAGAACACAAGGTCGCAATCGCCTAGACGGGCCTCTCCTGGCGCACTAAAGACCAGGTCGATGCGGCCGCGCAAGCTTTGAAACATTTGGTCAACACGAATACCCGCTTCTTTGCGGGAAGTTACGCTCACAATCTGTGCGTCAGGATGTCCGGCCAATAACCGCAACAGCTCCACCCCGGTATATCCGGTCCCGCCTACAATGCCTATCTTGAGCATATTGTCACCCAAACAACAATTAACGTCGCAAAAACGACATTATGGGCAACATTAAAAGGTTCTGACAACCACTAATCCACCAACACGGCTTTGCACCACGTTCTGCACCATAAAACAAAAAGCCGCCCGGAGGCGGCTTTGTGAGAAAACAGAAACCAGCGAATTAACGCTTGGAGAACTGTTTGGCGCGACGTGCTTTACGCAGGCCGACTTTCTTACGTTCAACTTCGCGGGCATCGCGAGTAACGAGACCAGCGCTGGAAAGCGTTGGCTTCAGTTCGGAGTTGAAATCAATCAAGGCGCGGGTGATACCGTGACGGATTGCGCCGGCTTGGCCGGTTTCCCCTCCACCAATCACATTTATCTTGATATCAAACGACTCGAGGTGTTCCGTCAGGGTCAGCGGCTGGCGAATGACCATCCGACCGGTTTCACGGGCAAAATACTCATCAACAGGCTTACCGTTGACGATAATTTGACCGTTGCCCTTTTGCATGAACACGCGCGCAACCGAACTCTTGCGACGGCCGGTACCGTAATAATATTTACCGTTCATCTATTTAGCCTCAAAAACTGATTTCCAGTACTTTCGGCAATTGAGCCGAATGCGGATGCTCGCTACCGGAGTACACCTTAAGCTTCTTGATCATGGCATAACCCAGCGGACCCTTCGGCAACATACCCTTAACAGCTTTTTCGAGAACGCGTTCCGGATACTGCTGTTGCAGCTGATCGAAAGTACGCTCGCGGATCCCGCCAGGATAGGTGGTGTGACGATAGTAAATCTTGTTCTGTGCCTTGGCACCTGTAACGCGGAGTTTGTCGACGTTAACGACGACGATATAATCGCCGGTATCAACGTGCGGGGTATATTCCGGCTTATGCTTACCACGCAATAGATGCGCGATTTCAGCAGCCAGACGACCCAGCACCATGTCGGAGGCGTCAACCACGAACCACTCGCGCTTTACCTCATGCGGCTTGGCAGAAAAGGTCTTCATGGAACTCTTCTCATCGTAATTCTTGAAAGTTACGGATTCTATTACAACGCTGTTTGCCCTGTCAAACCATTGTGAGATAAGAAAAAATAGCCACGGGTATAAAGAGAGGGCAAAAAAAAGCGCAACCGGGTGTGATCGCGCCGAGTTCCACCTTGTAAGGAGGATGGAGGAGACAACACCAAAACGCCAAAGCGCCCTAGTGTGAATTCAATTATCGGCATGTCATTTAGATTTGGCAAGATTTTTTTGTGCAGTGCAGTATAAAGTTAATACAAACTAAAAAAACCGCATCACAATTACCAAAACTCAGCCAGCTATTTTGGCCAAGATCATAGAGCCAGAGCGGTTTCCAGAGCAATTTCAACCATATCGCCAAAACTCTTCTGACGGTCTTCTGAACTCAAGGCCTCACCGGTTGAGATGACATCTGACACGGTTAAAATGCCTAATGCGCGGGCTCCGTATTGCGCTGCAACACCATAAATTCCCGCCAGTTCCATTTCAACCGCAAGGATATTCATCGCCGCCATCACATCCAGCATCTGTGGTTGCACCGAATAAAATAAGTCTGCTGAAAAAACATTTCCCACATGTACGGGTTTTCCCAACCGTTGAGCAGTGTCAACTGCCGTGCGCAACACCGTGTAGTCAGCAATCGCGGCAAAATCATGCTCCATCAGACGCATGCGATTGACCTTACTGTCGGTTGATGCGCCCATGGCGATGATCACATCACGCACTTTGAGTCTATCGGTTAGCGCACCGCAAGATCCGACGCGAATAATGGTTTTAACGCCATAATCCTTGATGAGCTCAGTGGTATAGATGCTGCAAGAAGGGATCCCCATGCCATGCGCCATCACCGACAGGCGACGCCCTTTGTAGCTGCCGGTATAGCCAAACATATTACGCACAGCAGTTACCTGACGCGCATCGTCAAAATAGTTCTCGGCAATCATTTGGGCACGCAATGGATCTCCCGGCATCAAAACAATGTCAGAAAAATCGCCAACCTGAGCACTAATGTGTGGAGTAGGCATAGCCATCCTTATTCAAACAGTTAGGCAAGAAACGAAGAACCATAATCCATTGGAGATAGGCCCAAGTGATGCGCCACACTCTGCCCAATATCGGCAAAAGTATCACGACCACCGATCGAGCCAGCGGGCACCCGCTGTCCCAGGCAAAGCACAGGAATATGTTCTCGCGTGTGATCGGTTCCGGTCCAGGTCGGATCACAACCATGGTCCGCCGACAAAATCAAAATATCATCAGGCTGAAGCAATGCCAACATCTCTGGAATACGCAGATCAAAGGCTTCAAGCGCGGCGGCGTAGCCAGCCACATCACGACGATGACCGAAGCTTGAATCAAAATCAACGAAGTTTGTCATGACGATGCTGCGCTCTGGTGCACGGGCAACTTGTGCCAGCGTCGCATCCCACAACGCATCCAGTCCGGTTGCCTTCACCGACTGGGTGATACCAATATGCGCATAAATATCGGCAATTTTGCCCACTGAAATCACTTCACCACCGGCATCAACCAACTTTTGCAACACGGTGGGGGCCGGAGGTGGCAACGCCAGATCCCGGCGATTTCCGGTACGAGAAAACAAACCACGCCCGGTACCGACAAACGGTCGCGCAATAACCCGGCCGATATTATAAGGCTCCAGCGCTTCACGCACGATCTGACACAATTGATACAGCCGCTCCAGACCAAAGGTCTCTTCATGGCAGGCAATCTGAAAGACTGAATCCGCCGAAGTATAAAAAATAGGCTTACCGGTCGCCATATGCTCTTCGCCTAGACGATCGAGAATTTCGGTTCCTGAGGCATGGCAATTGCCAAGAAAACCAGGTATATCGGAGCGCCGCACAATCTCATCAAGCAGCGGCTGAGGAAAACTATTTTCCTTAGACAGAAAATAGCCCCATTCATAAAGAACCGGTACACCCGCGATCTCCCAATGGCCTGACGGCGTATCTTTACCGGTGGATATTTCTCGCGCAAAACCATAAGCAGCGCGCGGAGTCACCCGTTCAAGCCCATCGGGGAAATGACCACAAGACAGTTCACAGGCATGTGCTAATCCGAGAAGAGAGAGATTTGGCAGTTGCAAAGGCCCACTGCGCCCGCGATGATTCAATTGCCCCAGCGCGGCTGCCTGCGCAATATGCCCCAAGGTATTGCTACCACTATCGCCAAACTTCCCGGCATCTTGTGCCGCACCAATACCCAGTGAATCAAGAATCAAAATAATGGCGCGTGTCATGGCACTTCCTCATAACTCGATACAGACAAGTCGCCAGCGCGCAGCGTGCGATAGACCAGAGGCAATGCCACCACCACGTCCCCCCCCACTTTTATCGCACTACGCACGCGGCGCAGGGCTTCTTGCAGACTGGTGTCATCAGCGGCGTGCACCAAAGCCAACGGCGTATTCAACGTTACTTCCTGCCCCAACTCAACCAGTTCGCTCAGACCCACCCGATAATCCAGTACATCGCTAGCCAGACGACGCCCTCCGCCCAATGCACATACCGCCATTCCGAGTCCACGGGTATCGATTGCCGTCACCCTTCCGGCTTCTTGTGGATAGACTGCGCGCACCAGAGGCGCCGACTCAAGATAATATTGATAGTGCTCAACAAAGTCAGATGCCCCACCCATTTCGGCTACCATGCGGCCAAAAATTTCGGCGGCCCGACCGCTATCCAGCGCCAACTGAAGTTGCTGGTGCGCCTGTAGCAGATCACTAGCCAAGCCGCCTGCCAGTAACATTTCGGCCGAAAGCGCCATGGTCACCTCAAACAGACGTGACGAACGCCCATCGCCGGTAAGGAAACGCACCGCCTCGGCCGTTTCAATCGCATTGCCAGCACACCTAGCCAGAGGCTGGTTCATATCCGTCACCAGCGCGCTAGTCGTCACCCCGGCGCCATTGCCGACACGCACAATTCGCTCAGCCAATGCCACAGAACGCTCCAGGGTCGGCATAAAGGCACCAGAACCAGACTTGACATCCATCACCAGCACGTCGAGTCCAGCAGCCAGTTTCTTCGATAAAATCGATGCGGTGATCAATGGAATGGATTCGACCGTGCCAGTTACATCACGCGTAGCATAAAAACGCCGGTCCGCAGGTGCCAGAGCATCGGTTTGGCCGATAATTGACACGCCGACCCGTTTAACAATACTGCGAAATTTTTCAGGATCAGGAAAGGGGTTATAACCAGGAATCGCCGCCAGTTTGTCTAGCGTGCCACCGGTATGTCCCAGGCCACGGCCAGAAATCATCGGTACGAATCCGCCGCAGGCGGCAATCATCGGCCCGAGCATCAGTGACACTACGTCGCCGACACCACCGGTAGAATGCTTATCCAGCACCGGGCCCGGCAGGTTCAGATCATCCCAACGCATACAATGGCCCGAGTCACGCATGGACTCGGTCAAAGCCACACACTCATCCAAGCTCAGATCATTAAAAAACACCGCCATGGCAAACGCTGAAATCTGACTATCCGACACGGTGCCCGCGGTAATTCCCTGTACAAATTGCTGGATGTCAGCCGATGTCAGCGTCTGTTTATCGCGCTTTTTGGCAATAAATTCTTGAGGCAGAAACATGTCTGCGCCCTCGCTAGGGTAAGCAAAAATCAATCAGCGCTAAGCTTCTGCTGGTCAGCAGCACAACCCAGCGTTGCCTCCAGATCGGCCAACAAACTTGAAGCGCCAAAACGGAAATGCGCGGGGCTAACCCAGTCAGATCCCATAATGCGATCCGCCAAGGCTAAATATTCTGCAGCTTCTGCTACCGTTTTCACCCCTCCGGCAGCCTTAAATCCACAGTCGCGGCCACTATCGCGAATCGCTTCCAGCATCACGCGCGCGGCTTCCAAGGTCGCATTTACCGCTACTTTTCCGGTAGATGTCTTGATAAAATCCGCACCAGCCTGAATCGCAATCAGGCTAGCCTGACGAATCAGATCGGGCGTAGCCAATTCGCCACTTTCGATAATCACTTTGAGTCGACTCGCACCACTCACTTGTTTGCAGGCGGTCACCAGGCGGGCACCCAATTCACCATCACCGGCCAATAGCGCGCGATAGGGGAATACCACATCCACCTCATCCGCACCAAACGAAACCGCCTGACGGGTTTCTTCCAACGCTTGGGCCACATCTGCGCCGCCCAGTGGAAAGTTGGTGACCGTGGCCACCAGAATTTCCGGACTTCCTTGCTCACGCAGGGTCTTTTTGGCAATCGCAACAAACCGTGGGAAAACACAGACCGCAGCAACGCGCCCGGCAGGGCCAGACGCCTTGTGACAAAGGTCAACTACCCGAGCGTCGGTATCGTCGTCGTTCAATGTAGTCAAATCCATCAAAGACAAGGCGCGCTGGGCAGCCAACATCAGATCGGACATTTCGTCCCTCTCTACTTACTAAAAGTAAACCCTGCCAACAGGGCAGGGAAAAAGAAATTATGGGCAATATCTTCAAGTAAAATCAATTGCGACATCATTACAGGCGCCGGGCATCAATCACTCCAGCCACCTCCATCACATGCGCCAACACCCGGTTGATGTCATACACTTGATGCACTTCCACCGTAAAACGCATCCGTGCATGCAAATCGCGTGACTGCGTGTGAACGCCGACCACATTGAGCTTCTCACGTGACAACACGTCCGAGATATCGCGCAACAGGCCATGCCGATCTTGTGCATTCACTTCAATATCAATCGGGAAAATACTGTTTTTCTGCTCACCCCAGTCTGCCGAGATCAAGCGCTCAGGAGCATCTTGCGACAGATGTTTCAGCGTGAGGCAATTCGCGCGATGGATTGAAATACCACGCCCCTTAGTGACAAACCCCATCACCGCATCAGGCGGTGCGGGCTTGCAGCACCCAGCCAGCATGGTTAATAGATTGTCCACCCCTTCAATCAAAATGCCGCCAGAATCGTGTCCACCTTTACTGGCTTTCACTAGATCTTCAGGCTCCACCTCACGCGGGGGGGGTGGTGCAAAACTCTCCAATGCCTGGGCTACTAAGCGTAACGTCAGCTCGCCATGCCCCAGTGCCGCATACAATTCGTCCAGCCGTTCATAGCCCAACTTTTCAGCCAGCACACCCAGATTGGGCCGCAAATGCGTATGGCGCGCTAGTTCACGCTCTAATAACTGACGCCCGGTTTCCCGCACTACATCTGCATTCTGCAGCCGGATATATTGGCGAATCTTAGAAATGGCTCGATGACTTTTAACCCAGCCTTCATGCAGCCAGTTAACACTGGGGCCACCTTCCTTAGCGGCCAAAATTTCGACCCGCTGCCCATTTTCCAAAGGCGTCGACAACGGCACAATCTGTCCGTCAACTTTTGCCCCGCGACAACGGTTACCAAGATCACTGTGCACGGCGTAAGCAAAATCGATCGGCGTAGCACCAGTAGGTAAGGCCAGAACCCGGCCAGCCGGCGTCAAAATATAGATTGTGTCGGCAAACAACTCCGTTTTAAAGGCTTCAGCCAAACCAGAACGATCAGAAATTTCCTCGCGCCAATCCAGCAACTGACGCAACCAGGAAATTTTTTCCTCGTATTGCGCATCGCCCTTGCCTCCTTCTTTGTAGCGCCAATGAGCCGCCACGCCAAACTCGGCATGTTCATGCATTTCAAAGGTCCGAATCTGCACTTCGATGCCACGATCTTCTGGCCCAATCACCGCCGTATGCAGGCTACGATAATCATTGGCCTTCGGATGCGAAATATAGTCGTCAAACTCGCCGGGGATTGGCTGCCACATGCTGTGAATCAAGCCCAGTACAGTAAAACAATCTGGAATGGTCTCCACTAGCACCCGTACCGCACGAATATCATACAGCTCGGTAAAATCCAGCTTTTTTTTGCGCATCTTGCGCCAAATGCTGTAGATATGCTTTGGCCGCCCGGCCACCTCACCCCGTACTCCGGCTTTCTTCAGCTCAGCACGCAGCGCTGCCAGCACCCGCTCGATATAGTCGAGACGCTCCAGACGGCGTTCATCCAGCAAATGCGCGATTTTCTTATAGCTAGTGGGCTCCAGGTGGCGAAATCCCAGGTCTTCCAGTTCCCACTTGATCTGCCACACGCCTAGTCGGTTGGCCAGTGGGGCGAACACATCCATGGTTTCCTGGGCAATCCGCCGCCGCACCGTTTCTTCGCAATGCACCAGATAGTGCATGGTCTGTGTCCGCCAAGCGAGCTTGATCAGTACCACGCGAATATCAGCCACCATTGCTAGCAACATTTTGCGCATCGTCTCAGCCTGGCGTGCGCGCTCTTCAGGCGTATCCAGCTGATCAATATGAGCAAGCTCCGTCAGGCGGCGCACCCGACTAACACCTTCTACCAACATGGCAATCGTCGGATTAAAGGTTTCGGCCAGCCATGCCTGCCAATCTGCACGATAGTCCGGAACGGCAAACAGCAAGGTTGCGGCAATCGCATCTGGCAGCAAATTCAGGTCAGCCACAATTGCAGCAGCAGACACCGCATGACTAAACACATCTTCACCCGTCACTACCAGTGATTTGCCAACATACAACGTTCGGGCTTCAGAAAAAGCGCGCGCCAACATCACACGCTCGCTCTCAGTCAGAGAAGAGGACGATTGTTCCAACCACCGAATTGGATCGGCAGCATCGGCCAATGTATCGGCAACAGAGCGAACTACGGATACCATTTCAATCTCAATGCCATGCTAGATAAAAATTCAGATCGGGCCGGCCGCCAGTTTTTGCAACAGGCGCTTTACCGGAGCGGGGACCCCCGCTTCACTGGCTGTAGATAACGGCAACCAGATCCCGCCAGTCTCTCGCACATCCTTAGCCGACAAGCCATCTAGGCGTATCGGTTGCGGGGTGATAATTAAGCGAAAGTGGGTAAAAATATGTTCAACCTCAGGCCAACTGGGCAATACATCGCCTTCACCCTCGCGCGCCAGCCAATCCTCAGCTTCTGCTTGCCCCGCACACTCAGGCAAAGACAGTAAGCCACCCCAAATACCGCTTGGGGGACGTCTTTCTAAATACACCTGGTCGCGATAGCGCATCAATAGCATGGTGGTATAGCGTGTAGGCGAGGCTTTCTTCGGGCGCGGCGTAGGCAATTCAGCAATCCGATCATCGCGCAAAGCAACACATTCACGATGCACGGGGCAGTCAGTGCAGAGCGGGCGACTCTTGCGGCACACCGTCGCGCCTAAATCCATCAGTCCCTGAGTATAGGCCTCGATATCCTGCAGTGGCAGCAGACTATCGGCAAGATGCCATAAACCGACTTCATTTTTTTTATCGCCCGGGAACCCCTCAATACCAAACACCCGCGTCAGTACCCGTTTAACGTTGCCATCCAAAATTGCTTCGCGTTGGCCAAACGAAAACGCAGAAATCGCCGCTGCGGTTGAACGCCCAATACCAGGCAGGGTCTCAATTTGCTGACGTAAAGAAGGGAAAACCCCACCAAACTGCGTCATCACGATTTGTGCGGCGCGATGCAAATTGCGTGCGCGGCTGTAATAGCCGAGCCCACTCCACTGAGCCAAAACATCATCAACTGAGGCCTGAGCCAAAGATTCTAGAGAAGGGAAGCGCAACAGAAAACGGGCATAGTATTGCAGCACCGCAGTCACCTGGGTCTGCTGCAACATAATTTCCGATAACCAGACCCGATAGGGATCGGTGACCTGCCACGGCAAGTCGTGACGGCCATGGACGCGCTGCCAAGCCACCAAATGCTCGGCAAAGGTCGGTTTAACCATAAAGCTATCGCCCCGCCATGATTGGATCTAACCGGCTATGGTAGCGCAAAGGCCAAACACCACCAAGTTGAGTTGCTTAAAATCCGCTAAAATAGCAGATTATTCATTCAAGGATTTTCCCATGGCTACATTCCGCTCGCGCCAACGCGCCAACCTGCGACGCGACGGCAAGCGCGAACCTCATGCCGCGCACCCTGAAGAGGGGCGTAAGCCTACGGAGTCTCCTGCTACACCCCGCACCCGCGCACCAGCTAAACCGAGCGCCAAGCCGCAAGACACAAGTTCGCGCGCGCCAGCTAAAGGCCAGCCGCCACGCACAACCAACAAACCTGCATTTTCCGAACCCAGAGGGGAGCGTCGCCGCCCGGTCAACAGCGAAATGCAAACCACGGAGCCAAACAAGCTGGCAGCCCCGGCGGTGCAACCAACAGCAGCACAACCCCCGGCGAGTACAGAACCAAGCAAGCGTCGGCGCCTGATTACCCCGGTCAGCGAGCTACCAGAGGGTCATGTACCGACACCTGCGCCGCGCCCAGCCCCCATTCCCCTGCCGCGCGAGGAGCCTGTAGCCGCACCGGTTGTTGCACCACGCTCGGCGGCTGCGGCTGCACCCGCAAAGCCCAGCGCGCCACGGCGGCGTCTGATTACCCCGGCCAGCGAAATCGTAGAAAAACCCATTCGCGAAATCAGCCAGCCAGTTCAGGCTGAAGAACCCGCTGCGGAGTTGATTCCCAGTCAAGAATTAACCCCAGAACCCGCTAAGGTCTCAGAAGCAACACGTCGTCGGCGTGCTGCGGTTGAGGAACATCGCAAACAATATGAGCCGATCCAACGACGTGGGCTGCCTGCCAACGATAGAATGCCGACCGAACGCCCGGCCTTTGAACACCGCTCTGCGCAAGAGCGCCGCCGGGGTGACGCTCCAGTCGGATTAGCTATGTTTGCCTCATGTCCACGCGGTCTGGAATCAGCGTTACAGCAAGAACTACATCGCATGGACGCGGAAGATATCGCGACGGTCGATGGTGGGGTGGGGTTTAGTGGCAGCCAAGACCTGCTGATGCGCGTCAATCTCGAAAGTCGGGTTGCCAGTCGGGTGTTGTTGCGCCTGGCTCAAGGGCCATATCGCAGCGAACGTGATGTGAATGCGCTGGCCATGCAAATTGATTGGCCGCATCACTTTGACGTTGAACGTACAATCAAGGTTAAAACCGATGGCGTTGGCGCTGCGGTCAAGAGTTTGGAATATGTCTCGCTGACCGTCAAAGACGCAGTCTGTGACCGCTTCCGTCAAGCTCAGTTGGGACGTCCCAACGTGGACACCCACACACCAGACGTGCGGATTCAGGTCTTTTTAAGCCCAGACACCGCCTCCATCTATCTAGACAGCAGTGGTAAAGCGCTATTTAAGCGCGGCTGGCGCAAAGAAACGGGCGAAGCGCCACTGCGAGAAAACCTGGCGGCCGGTATCTTGCTGCTATCGGGCTATAACGGCGAACAAGCGTTAATCGACCCGATGTGTGGTAGTGGCACGTTCTTGGTAGAAGCCGCTGAGATTGCATTGAATCGCGCACCAGGACGAGCGAGAAGCTTCGCGTTTGAAAAGTGGCTTACCTTTGACCAAGAGGCTTGGGATAGTCTGAAACTGGCGGCGCAACAAGCAGAGAAACCCGCACTCACTCTGCCGATACTGGGCAGCGACCTGGATGCCAAACTGGTGACCATCGCTCATGCTAACCTAGCGCGCGCCGGGCTAGATCAGCTGGTTACCCTGAAAACCCAAGACCTGTTTGAGGTGCGGCCTAACCATGCGACCGGCCTGATCGTTACGAACCCGCCTTATGGCGTGCGACTAGACGAAGAAGACACTCTGGCCGAACTCTATCCGCGTCTTGGGGACTGGCTAAAACAACACTTTGCCGGTTGGACGGCTAACTTCTTCAGTGGCGATCTGCGTCTGGAAAAGCTGATTCGTTTGAAAATGAAGCGCCGCATTCCGTTATACAACGGTGCAATTGAGTGCCGCCTGTTTGTGCTACCGCTGATTGCCGGTAGCGCGCGGGTTGAAAAGTCTAAAACCTGATTAAGGTTAAAAAAGAGCCCGAACGGGCTCTTTTTTTGCCTGCACGCCAAGCGATCAGGAGGATTAATACACTGACGGCCGCGCTTGCCGCGCCAGAAAGTGCAGTCCAAACACAAATACCACCCCGGTCGCCCCTCCCAGTAACACATTAACCACGCGTTCCGCGGCCACTGAAGTACCCTGATCTGCAACGATCAATGCAGCCGCCACACAGGCACAACGTGCACCAAAGCCATGCACATAGCGACGAAACGCCACCAGGGTCAGTACCGATGCAATCGCCACCAGGGCATACACCAGCGATGTGTGGGGTAGCAGCCATCCCAAAACCACTCCACCTGGTACGCCGACCAATGCGCCAATGGCGCGATCACGTAACTTGATCTGAGAGCTTGCCGCATCACCCGTTACCACACTGGCGGCAGACCACACCACCCATTGGCCATGGCCAAGATGCCAGTACTCAACCATGCTGGCGGCCACCGCCACCGCCAAAGCCACGGCAACCATTGCCTCAGTCGTTGAACGGCGTTCCCCCAGATCCAAGTCCCGGCGTAACCGTAGGTGGTGATACAGTAAATTCACCCCAGCCATGCGTCCCGCCTGGTGATGCTCATACAAAGTCAGCAGCAGTACTGGCAACATGCAGACCAGCATATAGGGCAAAAATTGCACTGCCGCAGTAGCGTAATGCGACACTGAGCTGCCTTCTGCGGTCTCGCACGCTAGATACAAGGCAGGAATAAAAATAAAGTTACCGAGCGAACGCAGCTTGCGGCCATAGGCTGACAAACCAATCGCTCCAGCAGCCAGGCAGGCACAGGCCAGCACAAATAACGGCGGAGCGAGCAGAGCAAAGTACAATAATAAATACCCAAGCCCCGCGGCGGCGCCCTGAAGAACTACTCCAAGTGGCGCCAGGCCAACCCGTTCGACCCCTATCAGCGTTGCCACCACCATAATCGCCGCACGCAACCACAGCGCATCACTGGTCGTGCTCGAGAGTACGAATATCGGCAATAACACCAGCACGCAGCGGCAAACCGGGCGCAGATTAATGACCGTTGCCAAACGTTGGCGCCATACACCACTCACAGAGACTCCAGATCATCCACAGTGATGATCTTGGCAATCCGCGTTAAAAGCTGCATCGAGCTTTGGTGTTCTTCTTGGTTGACTGCGGCACAAGCATCTTCCAACACCCAGACTTGGTAATCACGGTCATGGGCATCACGTACGGTGCTTTGCACCGCCCAAGCGCTGCTGACACCGGCCACCACCACGCGTTCGATGCGGCGCGCGCGCAACGCAGCTTCAAGATTGGTACTGTAAAAAGCACTAACACGTGGTTTGACGATCACCATATCCGCTAATTCTGAGGCCAAATCAGGGTGAAACTCCGTTCCTGCTTGTCCCAACTCCAGCGCGCCAAACTCTTGGGCACGGCCGAACATCGCCGACTGTTTAGGCAAGTCAGGGAAACCCGCAGTAAACCCGACTTTAACTAAGATAGAGAGCCAACCCTGTTGCTTAGCAAAGGCTAACGCGCGATTGGCTTTACTAATAATGTCGCGCTCGGCGGCATGTTTGGCAGAGCCGGCAATTTTACCGCTGGGGTGCATGATATCGACTATGTAGTCCAGACCAATAAAAGCAGTATTCATAAAACCTCCTTGAACAGAGTCGGTCACTCATGTGCGACGCGGCTTCCAGTCATGAAAGAACACCGCTGGAGTAGACGGCATTCATGTTGAATGTTGTTATATTAACATAAGTATATTTATATAACAAATATCAATCGCGCAAAACACTAGCAGCCTTCCGCCAAGAAACAATTACGGTGCTCATCAAAAAATTCACGTAAAAAATCAACAAACACCCGCACCTTGCCTGGCACATGCCGTCGTACCGGATACACCGCATACAACTCCAGGTCTTGCAAATGAAAATTCGATAAAATCTGCACCAAGCTACCTTGGGCCAATGCACGCTGCAGTAGGAAACGCGGCTGCAGCGTAATCCCCAGTCCATGCTCTGCTGCATCCACCAGAATATCGCCGTTGTTCGCGCGTAGCGTGCCATGCACCCTCACCCGCCCTTCCGTGCCATCCGCTTCGCGATAACTCCATGAGCCGGTCTGATCTGTCAGGGTATAGATCAAACAATTGTGATCTGCCAAATCATTTGGATGCTCTGGCGTGCCATGCACGCGCAGATACTCGGGTGCAGCGCAGATCACATCACTCACCCCCACCAGCCGTCGTGCGACCAAGCTAGAGTCGCTAAGGCGGGTAATCCGTAAAGCCAGGTCATAGCCTTCTTCAACCAGATCAACCCGCCGATCATTTAACGACAGTTCAACTTCGATATGCGGAAACAACCCATTAAAGCGCGTAACCGCCTCGCCAAGAAAACGCTGACCAAACGATACCGGAGCAGTCACCCGCAAGCGCCCAGCAGGCCGCTCCGCGCCCTGAGACAGGCGCGCATCCAGCTCGTCCAATTCAGACAGCAACACCGAGGCTTCTGCCAGATAACTTTCGCCTTCTGTGGTGAGCGATAATCTGCGCGTCGTGCGATGCATCAGGCGCACCCCTAGCCGACCTTCTAACGCAGACACCAGCTTGGTCACCATCGCCCGCGATAACTCCAGGCGATCAGATGCGGCAACAAAGCTACCCTGTTCTGCCACCGTGACAAAAGCACGGATTTCTGAGAAGCGGTCCATAATTTCCCCCTGAGAAACAATACCTTTATTAAAACCGTATTTATTCACCAGATCAATAGTGTTCAAATAGCGCCATGACAAAGCGACATCACAACAGACTTCTCTGACACGCTGAAACAACCAACACAATAAAGGAAAAATCATGACCGCTAACCCCAAACTCGCCACCCTGATCCTACGATTGGCTCTTGGAGTAATGTACTTGGCACACGGCGCGACCAAACTGCTGGTGTTTACCCCGGCAGGAACTGCACAGTATTTTGCCAGTCTGGGCGTGCCAGGCTTTCTGGGCTATCTGGCAATCGTCGCAGAACTCGGTGGGGCAGCACTGCTACTGTCCGGATACAAGGCGCGCTGGGTCGCATTGCTACTCACCCCGTTGCTACTAGGCACCATTATTCTGGTGCACGGAGCGCATGGCTGGATGTTTGCCAATGCAGGCGGTGGCTGGGAATACTCGGCATTTTTGATCGCCGCATCGCTGGCACTGTTCTTTCAAGGCGATACCCCACGCACGACTAAACACTAAGCCTGATCTGTCCTCCCAAAAAGCCACCAAATTCCTTTGGTGGCTTTTTTGTGCATAAATCTAACTTCGTACTTGCCCATTAGGCATTTTGCAGTGCAACATATTCTTTAAAAAATCTATTTGCCGACTACACTTAGCAAGGGACACCCTGCGGGAGGGAATAGTATGGAGAAACACCACAGCAAAGACTCGGTGGATTTCAAGCCGAGCCTACAAGAAGAGTATTACCGGGCGATTGATCCGTTTGAGCTAGGACCAATCATCAATAAGGCGCAGCAAGCCTGGATCAGCCACCCCAAGGAACTGGTCAGCGCAATCGCAGCCTGGACCGGCGATGTAACGCGCTGGCAAGCACAATCGCTACGCAGACTGGTGGGAGACAGCGACGACGACGAGTTCCCGGTCAACCCGCATGATGAGCGCTTCGCTGGTGACGCATGGAATAAAGTGCCAGGGTGGGACATCCTCAAAGAGTGGTACCTATTTAATACCCGCTGGCTACAAGACACCCTCTACGCAACCCCGGAGCTTAACGACAAAGAACGTAATTTAAGTGCATTCTGGCTACGCCAATGGCTCAATGCACTGGCACCGACCAATTATCTGATGTTCAACCCGGCAGCTATGGAGCGAGCCGAACAAACCCATGGGCAAAGCCTGGTCGATGGACTGCGCAACTTTATGCGCGACATGGAACATGGTGATATTGCCATGACCGATCGCGACGCATTCCAGGTCGGGGGCAACCTAGCCATCTCTCCAGGGGCGGTGGTCTACCGGGGGAACCTGCTTGAAGTCATCCACTATCAGGCCAGTAGCGAAAAAGTCCACGCAGTCCCGATTGTGCTGGTCTCTCCCTGGATTAATAAATACTACGTACTCGACCTGGATCAGAAAAAAAGTCTGATCCGTTTTTTGGTTGACCAAGGCTTCTCAGTATTTGTCACCAGCTGGAAAAATCCTACCAGTGAGGCACGCGATCTTAAGTTTGACGATTATATTCACGATGGCATTGACCGAATTGTTGAAGTCGCCTGCAAAATCAGTGGCAGCCCCAAGGTCCACCTGACAGGCTATTGCATCGGAGGCACGCTGACGGTTACTTACCTAGCCTGGCTCGCCAGCCGCAAGCAAGCTGACAAGGTGGTCTCGGCAACGTTACTGGCCACGCTGACTGACTTTGCACGCCCTGGTGACATCGAAGTATTTCTGGACGAAGAAGGCCTAGATTTTGTTGAACGCAAAATGGAACAACACGGCTACCTTGATGGCAAAGACATGGCGGCCAGTTTTAGAATGCTGCGCGCCAACAGTCTGATCTGGAATTATTGGGTCGGTAACTATCTGATGGGAGAAACGCCACGTGCTTTTGACGTTTTGTACTGGAATATGGATACCACGCGCATGCCACAGAAAATGCACAGCTTCTATCTGCGCGAGTTCTATTTCCACAACCGATTAATTCAGCCCGATGTCCTCAGCATTGCAGGCGAACCGATTGATCTCGGTCGTATCCATACCCCCTTGTTCATGGTCTCAACCCAAGACGATCATATTGCGCCGTGGAAACAGACCTGGAAATTATCGCACCATGTCAGTGGACCCATCACCTTTACCCTGTCGACTTCTGGCCACATCCTCGGCATCATCAACCCGCCAAGTCCAACCTCAAAACGACACTACTGGCAAGGGGCCCCGCAGAAAGGGGAAAGCTGCGACTATTGGCTGGCTCACCACGAAGAACACCCAGGTTCATGGTGGCCAAGTTGGATTGAATGGCTCAAACCCAACAGCGGCGACATGGTGACTTTCCATCTGGACAACAAGCACTACCCAAAATTGTGCGACGCCCCTGGTCGCTATGTACTCGAATAAGCATGCGCGAACTCGATGAAAAATGCCGTTCACCCCGCTTAGGTGAACGGCATTTTGCCAACCAGCATTAGTTAGATTGGCTTGGCTGATTGCCACACCACCAAGCTATGATTTTTCTTTCCCCGGCGCAACAAGGTATAGCGGCCAAAACGCTGATCACCTGCCTGTAGGGCATAACTCAGATCCGTGATCTTGGCCCCGTTCACAGAGACCGCACCACTTTCGATAAAGCCACGCGCCTGACTCTTCGAGCTGGCCAAGCCAGCTACCACCAGCGCATCAATCAGATTACCCTCACCCAGCGTAAGTTCTACCGAAGGCAAGCCGTCCAGCGCCAATTGCTCGAAGTCATCTTCGGTTAACGACTGCTGATCTTCAGAGAACAGACACAGACTAATTCGCTTTGCCGCCTCAAGCGCCGTTGCGCCATGCACCAGCTCCGTGGCCTTCTCCGCAAGGATCCGCTGCCCCTCTGGCGCGCCACTACACTCTTTATCAGCCTGTTCAATGGCTTGAATTTCAGCTTGTGACATAAAGGTGAAGTAAGCCATGAACCGATACACATCAGAGTCGGCAGTGCCAAGCCAAAACTGGTAGAACTTGTATGGTGAAGTCTTTTTCGGGTCGAGCCAGATGGCACCACTTTCGGTCTTACCAAACTTGGTACCGTCAGACTTAGTCACCAAGGGCTGGGTTACACCGAACACCTGCGTACGGTTAATCCGGCGGGTCAGATCAATCCCGGCCGCAATATTGCCCCACTGGTCCGAGCCACCGATCTGTAACATGCACTGGTAGCGCTGGTTCAATTCAACAAAGTCATAGCCTTGCAGCAAACTATAAGAAAATTCGGTAAACGAGATCCCGACTTCATCGCGGTTAATCCGTTGTTTGACCGACTCTTTGTTGATCATCGCATTGACCGAGAAATGCTTGCCAATATCGCGCAAGAAGCTCAGTACCCCCATTGAACCAAACCAATCGTGGTTATTCGCCACCACCGCACTATTGGGACCACAGTCAAAATCCAAAAATGGTGAGACTTGCTTGCGGATACGCTCCCCCCAACTGGCGGTCACGTCAGCGGTATTCAACTTGCGTTCAGTGGCCTTGAAACTGGGGTCGCCGATCATACCGGTCGCACCACCGACCAAGGCAATTGGCCGGTGGCCTGCCAATTGAAAACGTTTAAGCGTCAATAACGGAACCAGATGACCAAGATGCAAGCTATCCGCAGTGGGGTCAAAGCCACAATACAAGGTCACCATGTTCTCAGACAGCAGCGCTTCAAGCGCTTCAGGATCAGACACATGGGCAATGAGGCCCCGCTCCTGCAACTGGCGAATCAGGTTCGGTTGAGGCATAAAACAAATCCTTACTTTAAGTCATGGCACTAAATGGATCAGGGGATTTTAACGGATAACGCATAGGTTCTGCACCTTTACTGCCAGAGCACAGGCAAAACGCATCAAACCAATGGCTGCCTCTGAGGTAGATTCAGCGCTATAGTTAGCAACAGGGGGGCATCAACGATACCCACCCGCAGGCACCCATTATCGCAGGAGATGCTCTATGAACACCTTCATCGATCACGCAGCGCAAGAAGTGCTCGAACTGCACACGCTACTTGAATCCTGGTATCGCGGAGAGTCTGATGCAGAGACGGCTGAATTCAATAGCTTGCTGGCACACTTTCATCCGAATTTCATTCTGATTGCTCCAGCGGGGCGCAAACAAGGGCGCGAAAGCCTGGCAAAACGCTTGCAGGCCGCGCATGGCAGCAAATCAGAGCTGGATATTAGTATTGTCGATCTAGAATTAGTGCACGCCACCCCTGACCTGGCTATTTTTACCTACGAAGAACAACGGCGCTGGGAGCATCATTTCCGGCGGCGCATCTCAACCGCGATCTTCACCCCAGGCCCCAACGGTGAGCCATTGTGGCTTCACTTGCAAGAAACCTGGATTGAAGAAACGGAATAATCAGCGCAGGGACACTTGAGTCGCAACCAACAGGCGCCATCACGGGTTTAGATGGCCCCTCAGCGCGGCTGGCTTTTATCCTCAACTGGAGCCGGTGGCTGTTCCTGCTTTACTGCTTTTTTGATGCTGGTTCCGACCGCCTGGGTTCCCTCTTTAACCCCGGTACCTACGGTGTGGGCGCCCTCTTTAAAAAAGTGCCCCACCTCTTTGCTGCCAGCCGCAACACTATGACCAAATGAGGTTGCCCCCTGTTTAATCGCATGACCAGCCTGCTTGGCACCACTGGCCACGGCAGAACTGGTCTGTTTTGCATCTTGCTTGATTCCAGTACCAATCTCAGAAAGGCTCGGAGAAGAAGCCTCGCTACCAGTGCTGGCCCACAGCGTAGCAATCGGAGACAGTAGGACGGCCAACAGTAAGCCATGAAAAGTTGTTTTATTCATTGTCATTCTCGCAGCTAGTTGAATTCATCAAGAACGGGGTTCGACAGAAAATTCTGCACTCTGTTCACGGAGGAGTACAGAACGCAGTGTCACCACATGGAATCCGGCGTGGTGCGCTGCCTCCAACAACAACGGCAATACTTCAACAATTACAGCGTTTCCCGACGCACTACGTGCAGCATTACCGTCATGCAGCAGCAAAATATCACCGGCGGAAAAATTGCGCAGCAGCCGCTTTAACACCACGTCGGCCCGCGGCTCTTTAGTGTCATAGCCACGGCGGGTCCAACTCGCCAAATGCAGCGCAAAGTGCCGCAGCAGGGGGTCAAGAAATGGATTACGTAACCCAGCGGGCGGCCTAAAAAATAGCGGCATCTGCCCGCTGATCCGACACAGCGTTTGACTACCCTGTGCTATCTCACGCGCCATGCACCCCGGTCCCCGACACGCAAAAGTCAGCAAATGCCGCTGACTGTGATTCTCCAATGCGTGCCCGCGTCGCAGAATTTCACGGCACAGATCCGGGTAAGCTTCGGCGCGTTCACCAATACAAAAAAAACTGGCGCGCGCACCGAAACGATCAAGAATATCCAGCACCAGAGGGGTCACCAACGGATCGGGACCATCATCAATGGTCAACGCAATCTCGCGCCGCAAAATCGCTGAGGCAGGCAGACGATTCCAGTTTTTTCCCAGCCAGGTAGAACGCGGCAACAGACCGGCGACACACAGCACAACATGGTTAGCGATCAAAACCAGAATCAGCGGCCAACGGCCTATGGGGGTGATAAAAATCATCGGCAGCAACACCAGATGCAGCAAAACCGAGATACGAAGCAGAAGACTGCTCACGCGCAGAAACCAGCAAAGCTTCACCGGTAAACGGACGAACCCGGCCAGATAATCCGACAGTTTATGCATCACCATGGCCTTTGCTTGGCCAGAAATCATAAAAATTAAACCAGTTATAGGGTGCGCGCTGACAGGTCTGCTGCAATAGTGCTACATAGCGCTGCATCGCCTGCGCGATTGCCTGATCGCGTTGATCGCTCGGGGTCAGGGCAAAGTCGGCCAATAGTTCAAAATGAATCGAGTAGCGGTTTCCCCCCAGATACAAGCCCGCCATGAACACCACTTTGCTGCGTAGCATAGCCGCCAGGCGAAATGGTCCCAGCGGAAAACTTGCCGGTGCACCGAGAAACGGCAGACTCACCACCTCTTCGTTTGAAATAGAGCGATCAGCCAACATGCCGATCATCATGCCCTGCTCCAGCTTATCGCGCAGAATCAACATCGAGTCGAGCCCGCCAAGTGCCACGATATCAAGCTGCAATTGAGGACTAATCAGGGCCAGCATGGCATTGATTTTTTGTGCATTATCCTGGTACATCGCCATTGCGATATGCAAATCTGGCTGACGATGTCCCAAGGTCCGTATCACTTCAAAACTGCCTAAATGCGCGCCAAACAGGAATGCCCCTTGTCCCTGATCTAGGATCTCGCGCATTAGCGCCTCCCCCTCTACCGACACCTCAAACAAACTGTCTTGGTTATTCAGCAGATAAACACGATCATGAACACAAGAGGCAAAAGCCAGCATATGCCGGAAAACATCGCGGCAACCCGGTTTTTTGCCACAGAGCCGCTGTAAGTAATCACGCGAAGCCCGCTGTGCGCTGGGCGCAAACAATACAAAATAGCCAGAAATCAGATATAAGGCACATCGGCTAACGCGGCGCCCCAGGTGTAAAGATATCCAAACCATCAGGCGCAACAATTGTGGACTGCCACGTTCACGGCGCGCTCTCCACTCAGGAATCTCAGGCATTTTCCGACTCCGATGAGGAAAACAATAGGCTGCCACTCGCGACTTTTCGCTCGCCAGACACGATATCAAACCCCAATCGGCTGCCAGAGCGCAGGGAGCACAACACACAAAGCGGGTCTCCAGGCGCCACCGTACTGAGAAATTTGGTCGAAGACAGACGCCAATGCGCTGGATTCGCGCCGATCCTAAGCGCCAGGGACTGCACCACCAAATCCAAAAGCACCACGCCAGGCACAATCGGCTGACCAGGAAAATGTCCGGCAAAAGCCGGATGATCCGGTGCAATCAGCAGCTCAAACGAGAAGTTCTGGTCAAGCATCTCCACCCGCCTTCTCTCGGCAATAGCAGGCCAGGGCACGGAGGGCGTCCAAAGGCAATTTGCCACTGGCATTACGCGGTAACGCATCAACAAAATAGAGTGGACGCGGCAAAAACAACGGATCCACACGTTGGCGCAGTGCGGCCTTTAAACTCTGCGCGCTTAAATCAGGGGCCACCACAAAAGCCATTAACCGCGTTACCCCATCTATCGCCTCTTCTGGTGGCAAACAATAGACCGCGTCCTGCACGCCATCAATCGCATTAATCTGGTGATTTAGATAAGCCAGCGAGCTGCGTTTACCCGCAATATTCACCAAGTCTGCGGTGCGGCCAAGAAACAAGAAATGCGCCTGATCAACAGATTTCAACTGGTCATGCAATGCTTGCGGCGCAAGCAGATGCCCACCAGACACCCAGGTTTCTTGATTCTCATGCGCCAAGCGCAAGCCTGGATACAACTGCCACTCCAGGGTCTGTGCCGTTAAACGCGAGGCAACTTGCCCGGTCTCGGTACTACCATAAATTTCAAACAGTCGTGCGCCACTCCTGGCCTCAGCCTGTTGAGCTAAAGACTGAGACAAGGGGGCGGTTGCCGACACAATCACCTCCAGTTGCGGCAGGATTGCATCGCACCCCAGCCAGGTGCGTAAATGATAAGGGGTCGTTACCAAACAACGCGGTGGCGGAATGGATTCGATTGAGCGATGAATATCTGCAGGGTAAAACGGCTTACCCGCATCAAAAGCCACCCCGTTTTGCAACGCCATCAGTACGCTCACCTCAAAACCAAACATATGCTGAGGTGGGACCGTCGCGATGAGCGTATGACAACGGCCATCACACAATCCCATACGCTGCCCCCCCGCTCGCACCGAATCGACCAGCGCCCCCCAATATTTGGCATGGGCTTGCGGGGCTCCGGTTGATCCTGAGGTAAAGATCCAGGCCACCAAACGCGTGCGCTCAATCATCGGTGCCGCGTCATTACACGGTACCTTGGGCAAATCATGCGGGTAACACAGGCAGGGCACGCCGGCTAAAGGTTCTGTGTCATCACATAAGCACACCATATCCGGGGCAAAAGCCCGTAGCTGTGTCAGCGTCTCAAAAGTCAGCGACGGTGGTAACAGACTGATTTTATTTGCCACCAGCGCAGCACCCAGACCCACTGCAAAATGGTAACGGTCAGAACACGCATTCAGCAGGGTCCCCCCCGGCGGCAATCTAGCGGCCAGTTGATGCACATCACCCAAAAAAACAGCGCGCGAAACCGGCTCGCCATTGCGATAAGCCACAATATCCGCAGGCGAAGCGTGGGAAACCAGGGACAACCCAAGCTGGTTCGAGACCACGGAGGCAGTCCGCATTACACGGTCCGGTGAGCCGAGATGTATTGGGTCAAACTGGTGAGAGAAGCAAAAATCGCTGCATTACCTGAGGTATCAGAACGTAGTTGAAAACCAAATCGCTTGGACACTACCAGCGCGATTTCTAAAATATCGACTGAGTCGAGACCCAATCCTTCACCATATAATGGGGCCAGCGGATCAAGCTCATCCACTTTCACCTCAAGATTCAAGGCGGAGACAATCAGTTGTGCGACCTCGCGCACAAGATCCGAGGGGGCAGCTGAATCAAAATCCACTTGATGATTCGATGTCGCGTTAATGTCCATAGTATTGAAACGCTTGTTTCCTATAAAAACTCAAACAGATCAGGGGGGTAGTATCTATTGCCATTCTAATGGGGCGCCATTCTATGGCAAACAACCATCAGCATCAACTTGATAAAATTGGCGTAAATTTACATCAAGTTGGAAAATGCACTCCGAAATGGCACCAGACTGCACTTCGGCGCAACATCTTCCCCTATATAAATTACGCAACTGTTGGCGCACGTTGCGTACAATTGCGAATCGAATCGACTCAATTATCAACCCGTACCGGAAAATACCGTGAGGCCATTGCTTCTTTCTCATTACACGGCGACCAGTTCTATTGGCGTCGGACTGGATGCCAGCTTAGACACATTGCGTCGGCAGGCTAGCGGTCTCACCCCCTGTCAATTCAGCAATGTTGACCTCGAAACCAGCATCGGCAAGGTGACGCGCTGCGAACAGCTGACCCTGCCAAGCGCCCTGGCTGCCTTTGATTGTCGCAACAATCGGCTAAGCCAGCTGGGATTAGAACAGGATCAGTTCAGTCAAGCAGTTGAACAGGCGGCCGCGCGTTGGGGACGCCAACGCATTGGCGTCTTTATCGGCACCAGCACCTCGGGAATACATGAAACCGAACTGGCCTATTGCCAGCGCGACCCAATGAGTGGAGCACTTCCAGCGCAACTAGACTACCGTTCAACCCACGCAATCTACGCAGTCGCCGAGTTTGTCCGTAGTGCACTGGGTCTCTGCGGTCCCGCGCACGCCGTATCTACAGCCTGTTCGTCAAGTGCCAAAACATTTCGTTCTGCGCAGCATATGATCGAGGCGGGCTGGATTGATGCCGCCGTAGTCGGGGGGGTAGACTCGCTCTGCCTAACGGCGCTCTACGGCTTCAACTCACTCGAACTTCTGGCACCAACGCCTTGCCGCCCTTATGACGTTGCGCGCAACGGGATTTCAATCGGGGAAGCGGCTGCATTCGCCTTGCTTACCCGCGTACCACCATCCCTGGATAGCAATGCAATTCTACTGAGCGGGATCGGTGAATCCAGCGATGCCCACCATATGTCATCCCCCCACCCAGATGGCAGGGGAGCCTACCAAGCCATACAACAAGCGCTCGCAAGTGCAGAACTCGACGCTGATGAGATTGACTATATTAATCTGCATGGCACCGCAACGCGCAGTAATGATCGCGCCGAAGGCAACGCAGTCAGCCAAATATTTGGTCACAGCGTACCCTGCAGTTCTACCAAGGGCGCGACAGGCCATACTCTTGGCGCAGCAGGAGGACTGGAGGCCGTGATTTGTGCGTTAGCACTGCGTCACGGCTTGATGCCAGCCGGCGTTGGTACCCAGACCCTCGACCCTGAGATTGACCTCAATTATCTATTAAGTAATCGGCAGCAACCGCTCAAGCACGTATTGAGCAATGCTTTCGGCTTCGGTGGCAGTAACTGCTGCCTGATTCTAAGCCGAGCCACTTGAGAGTCCCTATGCAAGCACTCTACGCAACAATTGATGGTATCGGACTCATCGGGCCAGGACTGAAAGGCTGGCAAGCCGCCCATAGCGTACTGGCTGGCCAGACCGCCTATTGCTATGCACCAACCGTGTTACCGGTACCCGATACCCTCCCCCCGACAGAGAGGCGCAGAGCGGGTCGCGTGATCAAGCTCGCGCTTAGCGTTGGCTTAGAAGCCATTACCCATACCAACTACCCGCTCACAAACCTTGCAGCAGTCTTTGCCTCATCCGGGGCGGATGGCGCGAACTGCCATGCTATCTGTGAAGCCCTGGCCAGCAGTGACCGACTGATTTCACCAACGCGCTTTCACAACTCCGTCAGTAATGCAGCCTCTGGCTATTGGAGCATTGCCACCGCAGACCAGGCACCCTCAACCGTCGTCAGTGCCTTCGACGCCAGCTTTGGTGCCGGTCTGCTAGAAGCCTTAACCCATGTTACGGTCGAACAAACCCCGTGTTTATTGATTGCGTATGACGACGCCTATCCCGAACCGCTGTTCAGCAAACGCCCCATTCCAGATGCCTTTGGTGTTGCACTGCTACTCTGCCCACAAACCTCCAAGCAGTCGATAGCGCGCATTGCCGTATTACCAACAGACAAAACCGCTACCTTGATGCCAGGGCAAGCCCTGGAAAGCTTGCGGCAAAGCATTCCTGCCGCCCGCTGCCTGCCTTTATTGCAGCGACTGGCGAAAGGCCTGACCGGGGAGGTGGTACTGGACTATATGGAACCAAACCGCTTGGCACTGGAGATCACCCGATGCAACTAGGCATTGACTGGATTCAAACCCACTTGCCGCACCAAGGCAGTATGTGCCTGTTGAATCAGGTTTTATCCTGGAACGCCGACAGTATCTGCTGTCAGGCCACCAGTCACAGACTATCAAGCAATCCTTTGCGCTATCACAACCAGCTTGGTGCTGCCTGTGGTATCGAATATGCAGCCCAAGCCATTGCGCTGCATGGCGCATTACTGACCCCAGAAGGCGCCACTTCGCGCGTGGGCTACTTAACCAGTGTGCGCTCAGTTGAAACCTGGGTTAAAAGACTGGACGATCTCGACTTACCTTTGACAATCAAAGCCGAACGTCAAGGAGGAGACGCACGGATGGTGATCTACAGCTTTAGCGTTCTCGCGGGGCAACGATTGCTACAATCTGGCCGAGCATCGGTCATACTCGACGCCCTAGAGCCGGGAACAACACCTACGCCTTAACAACCATGGCAAGCGCAGCAGAAAACCACACAGCAAACGCAGATGCATCCCGGTTAACAACAGATTATCGCGTAAATAATTAAAGTGCGAGACGCCACCATCGGCGACCCTAAAATATTGCACCGGTGCTGCCAAATTCACTGACCTGACCCCACGCCAACTCAAGCGCACAACCGCCTCAGGATCAAAGTCGAAACGCCGCATCCAATGCTGCCGATGCATAATCGCCCGTAGCGGCTCAATCGGGTACACCCGAAAACCAAACAGTGAATCGTCAATCCCTGCCCATAAGGTTTCCAGATCCACAATGCTATTGGACACCTTGCGTCCATTAACGCGCAGACGGGGTGCGGCGGCATCAAATACCGGACGACCCAGCACCATAGACTGCGGCGCCCGCATGGACGTCTCTATAAAGGTCGAAATCAACCGGGCAGGATGCTGCCCATCTGCATCCATCGTCAGGGCATGGGTAAACCCTTCCACAGAGGCCTGATCCAGCCCTGCCAGCACCGCAGCCCCCTTACCACTATTTTGGGGCAGCACCAGCACCCGCAGCCCCACGTTGGCCTGTGCCATCTGCAACAGGCTTTCAGTACTACCATCGTCACTGCCATCAACTACCACCCACACTGGAGACCATTCGGCCAGTGCTGCGCGTACCGTCGCGACCACTTTAGGTCCAGGGTTGTAACAGGGGATTAAAACCAAATGAGTCAGGGAGGGGGGGGCCATTCATTTATCCAACTTGTGACGACTCGGAGTGTGGTTGCAACCCGGGCATCGGTGGGCGATCCGCCAACGTAGATCGAAAATACTGTTCAAGTTGCTTAACCAGCACATGGGCGTCTCGCGGTGGCACAAACCGTTGACCCAGACGCACCGTATAGGTCACCGGTAAGGCGGGACATTTAAATAATGGCCAGCCCTTACCCAAAAAGGGCGAATTAGTCTCAATCAAGATCGTCTGTACAGGAACTCGGCCACGACAGGCAATCAGGCCAATCCCGCCACCAAAAGGATTGACTGGCTGGTAGACCGTGCGGGTCCCTTCAGGAAACATCAACAACTGTTGGCCATTTTTTAATGCAAACAACGCACTGCGCGTCATCGGCCGTAATGCATCGTTGCGAATATAACCAGCCAAACGCGCGCCCGCACCAAGAAATACATTATTCATCAGTTGGGATTTCATGATGCACACCACATTCGGCAAGCGTGACAGTACCATAACCGCATCCAGCAAACAGGGATGATTTGGAGCCAGAATCAACGGTGCCTGCTGTTTTAGTACATCAAGCGCAGTCAGATCAAAACGACTAATACCTAACCACACCAGCATGCGCAAATAGCCACGGAATCCACACGCAATCGCCCAACGGCCTAACTTTGCCGCATACGCACCCGGCAAGATCAGATCAAACAATAGCGCAAAGGGGGCCCACGCAAGTCCGATAAAACCCAATAGACTCAGCCCGAGGTAAAAGGCCGGATAAGCGTAAGCCACATAGAAAACACGCTTGATGTACGACACAGGGGAGATAGAGACCATTCTTCTGTCCGAAATACAACCAGATCAATTGAACAGGGGCATCAAGGGGGCACCCAAAGTGCCTGACTCGCAAACCAACTCAATGCCGTAGAACAAGCTCTCAAACTAGAAAGTTGTAGCGCATTATATCGGCTTGGCTCTATCCATGCCAACCATCCTGCCGAAACCAGTTTAAGTATCGCCTAAGCGTGCCAGCGCACCGACACCATGGCGTGCCAAGCGCATTAGTTATTAAACCAGAGATGCAATACACATCACACAAAGCAGTCCAATGGGCACCATCAAGCATTCTTCAAGCAGTACAACATCCTGGTAACAACCACAGTAGCAAGCACAACAACCCCGCCAATGATCAGCAAGGAAATACACAGCGATGAACCAAGCCACTAATGATACATGGTCAAAACACGTAGGTGCCGCCAAGGTCACATGGGAACGATTAACAACTGAAGAGTTAGTCGAGTCAAAAGGACATGAAGAAACACTATCCAATCTGGTGAAAGAGCACTACACCATTACACAAGAGGCTGCAGCCAAGCAGGTTCGCGCCTTTTTTGAGAAGCGGAAAAACTAGGTCCAGCCCAGACGCCCGCCAATGCTATAGGCAGACTAATGCAGACTTATTCAGCCTTACCTTCTGCACCATAAAACCCTGAAAGCCCACTATTCAGGTAGGCTTTCAGGGTTTAAACCATAGCAAAATTCAGAGGTGGAACCGCGAGACACTTTGCTGCAAGGTTTTCGATAACCGCTCAAGTTGAGCCACTTCTTGTGCTGACTGTTGCATCGCGTTGCGGGTCTCTTCCACCACCACGGCAATGCGCTCTACTTGCTGGGCAATATTATTGCTCGCCAGACTTTGTTCTCGCGTTGAACCGGCAACATCCTGCACACGCTCCTGTGTCACCAGCATGCTTGCACGCAGCTCATGCAGTAGCTTGGCAGTCGCTTCTGACAATTCAACCCCTTGATTAGCCTGCGGCACCGACTCAGTCAGTAGGTCTACAGAAGTCTGCGTCTCAGACTGTATCGTTTGAATCATCTGCTCAATTTCTACCGTAGCACGTGCAGTCCGTTCTGCCAGTCCACGGACTTCGTCCGCCACCACAGCAAAGCCCCGTCCCTGCTCACCGGCTCGCGCTGCTTCAATTGCAGCGTTTAGCGCCAGCAAATTAGTTTGAGCGGCAATTTCTTTGATCACAGAGGTAATGCTGCCAATTTCTTCGGCACGTTTAACCAAACCACCGACACTATGACTCGCATGTTGAGAAGTGTTTACCAATTCTTGAATCTTGCTGACAGCCACTAATGCTTGCTGCTCGCCCTTTTCTGCATGCTCGGCAGACACGCGTGAATCAGATTCAGTCTCGTGCGCATTATCGGCGATATGATTCACCGCCACCGTCATCTGCTCCATAGCAGCAGCCATTGAACTTGTGCTATCAGACTGCTCGCTGGCCATCTTTAGCACCTGACTAGTGGTCTGAGAAACCGATTTAGCACTGTTTTCAAGCTCACCAGACGCCTGCCTAACCTCGCGGGCCAAGGAGCCCAGGCCATCTAACATCGCTTTCAAATTGGCTAACACACTGCCAGAACTTCCCTTAACTGCAAAATCAGTCGCCAGATTACCCTCGGCGGCTCGCTGCATAATGCTCATTAGTTGCACCGGTTCCCCTCCGAGTTGACGCACAATACTTCTCGAAGCGACCCAACCAATACTCCCAGCCAATAACAAAGCCAGCACCACACCGATACCGTAATGGATGGCCTGTTGCATCAAAATCTGATTCACATCGTCCACATACACCCCGGTACCAATAATCCATTGCCACTCAGGAACCGCTGCAACATAACCCAGTTTCTGACTGGCAACATCACTGCCTGCACGTGGAAACCAGTACTCAATAAAGTCTGCACCAGGTCCTTTACCAATACGCACGATTTCATCCCATAAAGGGAAACCTCTGACATCGGTTTTACCCAGCATCACCTTGCCTTCGATTTTGGGATTACCTGCGACCATCACCGCACGCCCATCAAAGTCATAGATGAAAAAATAATCGTTATGGCCAAAACGCAAGGTACGCAGGGCGGCCTTGGCTTGCTCTTTTGCCACAGCAGGGGCCAGCTTACCTTCGGCCGCCAGTTTGACGTAATTCGCCACCACACCATTGGCACTCTCAACCAGATTTTTAATCCGCTCGCGGTGGCTGCTCATTTCTGCATCACGCAAATTAAACAAAGCAAATGCCGATAGAGCCACCAGGCAAACTACAGCGGCAGCCAACACAATCGACAAACGTTTTTTTACATCCATCCGGTCTAAAGTAAACATATTGCCTCCGCTCGCTTATAATTTATTTTAGCTGAGATCATGTTTACATTTGAAACTAATCGTCTTATTGACCTAGCGCAATAGCCACCAGGGTGAAGCATTTATACCGACTCTAAAATACATCCATCGTTAATTTATTTATCAAAAACACAAAACGCCAGCACTCTAGGCTGGCGTTTTAAACAAAATAACTTAGAAACTATAAGCGTAGCTTATTTGTCAGGATGGTAGGCAAATAAAGCCGGACTTCCCCCGGTATGCAGAAACAGCACCGGCCCATTTCCTGGAATCCGCCGATTAGTAATCCCATCCACCAAACCTGCCATTGCCTTACCGGTATAGACCGGATCTAACAATAAGCCTTCCAGACTCGCCAAAAGTGCAATCGCATCACGACCGCCAGCATTAGAAAAACCATAGCCAGGCGCGAAATACTCATCCCACAGATGAACCGAGGCCTTCACCAATGGTGCAGGATTCAACAAGGTGATCAACGCCTGCAACAGTGCCTCCACTTTAGGTGCCTGCTCACTGACACTGCGGGAAACCGTCACCCCGATCACCGGAGTTTCAGGCATCACTTGAGCCAGTGCCAGCGCCAGTCCAGCATGCGTCCCGGCACTACCCGACGCGAGGACCACGGCAGAAAAACTCAGTTGACTCGCCTGGGCCTGACGCGCAATCTCCAGCCCCCCACGCACATAGCCTAATGCACCCAGCGCATTTGAACCGCCAATTGGAATCACAAACGGTCGACGTCCCTGAGCAAGATATTCATCCGCAACCGATTGCAGTTGTTGTTCTGCCGAATCGAGATTATCAACCATGCGCACCGTTGTCCCAAACAGATCCAGTAACAGGCGATTACCATTAGTCAGATAATTAAACGCATTGGTCGCAATTGGATTTTCGAGCAGCGCCACACACTCCATGCCCAATTTGGCAGCCAGAGCGGCCGTCTGACGGACATGATTAGACTGAATTGCCCCGGCGGTAATTAATACATCAGCCCCAGCCTCAATCGCTGCCGCGCCAAGATACTCTAACTTACGCACCTTGTTACCACCTAGAGCAAACGGGGTTGCATCATCACGTTTTACATACACATCACGGCCAAGTGCCTGAGACAGGCGATCCAATTTTTCTAATGGTGTTTCAATCTGCAAAATTGGCAAACGGGTAAACCGTTGTAAGGTTTTATTTAGCATGGTTTGATTCCAGCGCCGGACAAGGCAAAAGTCAGCAGAGGCTTAAATACTAGCCTTGATCCATAGACATGGCTATGGATCAAGGTCAAGACAGCGTCCCATGTCAGGAAGGACACTGGGCGAGCCGTCAGTTTACGCCCAAGATGCGCCATGACTTTGAAACTTAACTTGGGCGGAGGCCAAGACAAGCGAGCAGGATTTATCCAGGTAGACTCCGAGCCGAGCGGCCATCCAGATCAACGGGGGGACCTTGAAACGATAATAGCGTTGACGAGATGGTGCTGAGCCATGTGCTAGAACATCTAAGCGCCAGCAGCTATTACTACTTGGGAGTCATCAAACAACGATACCGCGGGTGCAAAACTGCGGCGAAAATCGCCAGCATCGTGCCGCACTCACGTACGTTCAATTACCGCCATTGGTTTAAATAGGTTTGATCCGCCGCTGAACCACCAATCTGTATCACCACTACCCAATACCAACACACGCAAAGCACAGTGGGCAATCAGGAATCTTTATGCTTATTAAACTTTCATGATGCTTCAGTCCGTTCAAACTCATTACATCTCAATTTTAATTCTGATAAAAAAGACCAATCTTACCAATTAAAATACAAATTTAAACTTATGTTTTTTTCAACATAATCAATATGATTATCAAACAAACAGTTGACGAAACCTGTTTGGAACACACAGCACAAAATACATAATGAATTGATTAATGATAACTTTACAAATATCATCACAACTTTGCGATTCAAGGCATAGATTATCAATCTATATGTTTATGCCTCTAGTATGCCCAAACAGTAATAACCACAACTCATATGGAGATTAATCAAAGCATGAACCGCCAACTCACCTTCATTACCTTGGCTAGCCTTGCCCTATGTGGTACTGCAATTGCCAGCACTGATGATATTATTGCCGCCAACAGCCAAATCGGTGTTCAGGGAATTTCAACCAAGCTGGATTACACCGAAAACGGTGGCAGTCATGGCACGCAAGGGGGAGTCTTGGATACCGAGAATGGTAGGGTGAATGGTTTTGCACTCTCGGCTTCAGTGATGCAAGATGTTTTTTTTGGTAATGACTATTTTCAACTAAAGTACAGCCACAACAGTGGGAATACTGATTATGTCGGCTCCTACATTGGCAGCGGGCAAGGATATGGATCCGTTAGAGCCTCCAGCTCGGCGACTATGAATGATTACAGCGCCGCCTATGGCAAAGGGTTCGAACTGACCAAACAACTCATGCTGACCCCTTATGTTGAATTCGGTCATCACAAGTGGGAACGAGGCCTGGGCGATGGCAGTAGTGAAACCTATAGCCACTCTTTCTATGACGTGGGCGCAATGTTGCAGTACTCTCCAATTCAACAGTTGGTTATCGCCGGGAAACTATATACTGGCCGCACGCTAAGCTCTGATATATCCAGTACCAGCACCACATTTTCAGGTGCTAGCCTGGGTAATTCTAGTCTGAATGGTTATGGTCTTTCCGTCGACTATGCATTCACTAAGGAATTCCACGCCAATTTGGGATATGAGCATAGTGAATTCAAATATGGCTATAGCAGTCTGAACAATCTGGGGTACTTCGAACCGGACAGCACTACCAAAAACAACACTTATTCGATTGGTGTTGGCTACGCTTTTTAATTTCAAGATCTAACCAGCAAAGGAGCCGTTACCGGCTCTTTTGCATCAAATAGTACATCGATTGATTAAATACTGTGGAGTCGTTTCCAGCAAGACATTAGAGAACTGGAAAACGCCATCCAGAATCTCAGGTTTCTTTCCTCCTATTACCCATTATTTCAAAACCAACAGACAACAAGAGGGGCACTTATATCAGTTCATTCAAAATTTTGGCCACTCCTACGTCATCAAACAATAGATCAATTGAAATCAGTTGATCGTCCCTCCCCTGCTCCATACTCATTGGCGAGCGCCAATCTGCAATCACCTGACGATACTCAGCACCAGCATTTTCGCTCAGTCACATTCATATAGCGCCTGAAAGTACAAATCAACAGCTTGTTAGTAACCGTTCGGTATATACGTCACCATATCGGGAGGGTGGCCAGGCACAGTTCATCTAGCGTCCAGTGCAACGCCCAGAGGAAACGCAATTATTAAAATTGATGGCGTCAATTCGTCGCAAGCCATCAGCGACACGCAGGGCAAACCGCTTAGACGCAAAAAAGCCAACCCATAAGGGCTGGCTTTTTTGGTAATTCTGGTGGCCAATCTCGGAATCGAACCAAGGACACACGGATTTTCAATCCGTTGCTCTACCAACTGAGCTAATTGGCCTCTGCTCAACGTCGTGCGCTGTCAGAGGTCGCCATTTAACCAGAGCCGACGGTACTCGTCAAGCGCTTGCCCCAGGTTTTTTGGCTGAGACAAACGACATAAAAAAAACATTATTCAAAATCAGCCGGTTGCAGGTCTAGCCCACTTCAGAGAGACTTTACACCTACGGTGATTCCATCAAGATGATGATGGCCAGGTCCACGGCCCTGCTGAACGAGATCCACAGATACAAATTACATGCCAATTTAATTTTGCACCCAAATACATTAGCACAAGGATATACAGTGCATTATTGCTTACTGATTGATTTCTAAGATATTCATGACCTGTGTAAAATGGGCACGTCAGAAGCAAATGTTTACGCAGGCTTTTGTCAATTTTCTGGCATGTATGCCTTATAATGCAAGCACATAAGAATAATATTTCAACATTACCAGACCAAAGGACAAGAGATGCCAAGTCTTACATTAGATAAGACCGACTTGAGAATTCTGGCGGAACTTCAGCTAAACGGACGACTGACCAATGTAGAGCTTGCAGAACGCGTTGCTCTCTCGCCGTCGCCCTGTCTGAGACGCCTGAAACAGCTTGAAGAATCTGGCGTGATTAGCCAATACGTCGCATTGTTAGATCCAGGCAAAGTAGGCCTCGGCTTACAGGCGTTTGTGCGGGTGATGCTAGAGAAACGCGGTAACTCTCACAATCAAACCTTTGTTGACGCCGTGCAACGCTGGCCCGAAGTGATCAATTGCTATGCAATGACGGGTGAAATGGACTATCTATTGCAAGTTTATTTTGAAGATATGGACCATTTTTCGCGCTTCGTGATGAATGAGCTACTACAGCAGCAGGGCGTAGAAGACGTTAAATCAAGTTTTGTGTTGAAAGAGTTCAAGCGCACCACTTCGCTACCGCTGAACCATATGCGCTAGGTGTCTCTTATGGCCCCCTGAACGTAGTTCCACCGACTGGAATACCCCGTTCAGAGGGTCTCTTATGCCTTGTTCTGATACCCTTGGGGTAGAAGTGATCAGATTAAAACAGGCACAATCGTTCTACCCATCACTTTTTTTCCAAGGGAATTGCATGCGTTTCAAACCGCTGGCTATCCAGGTGTTGCAGCAGATACTGCTATACGCAGTTCTGTTCTGGCTTCTGGTCAGTGCTGCGCGTGCCGGGTTGATGTTCTACCAAGGGCAACAACGACTGGAACAGATTCCCAAAACAGTCACCTCGCTTTACATGCCATTGCTGGCGCAAAGTGTGTGGAATGTCGATACATCAAGCATCCAAAAGCAACTGGCAACCATCAGTGCACTACCCGGTGTAGAAGCGGTGCAATTGGATACGCGGCTGGGTCAACACCTGCGTTACGACAAACCAGGGCATGAGCATGCGCGCTATACGGTATTCCAGATCAATGTCAGTCTGAGTCACCACAATGCAGAAACACTTGGATTGCTGAGGCTCTACGTTTCAAACACGCCGATTCGCCAAGAAATTGTGGGCGATCTGCTCAGCAGCATGGCACAGCGGGTGCTAGATTTTGCCGCGCTGGCTTTATTGATCATCTTTATTCTGCGACGCCGCTTTGTGAGACCAGTGCAGCAATTGGCCAATACTGTTCGTGCCTTTAAGCCGGGGGAATCTCTAGCTCCATTCCGCCTGCAACAACCAGCGGGACAGCAGGATGAAATGACTCAGTTGCTGGATTCGTTCAATGCCATGCGCGCCAGTATTAATTCGCACTTAGCAGAGCGCCAACGCTATGAAGTACAACTCACACAAGCCCGTGATCAATTGGCACAGAGCGTTAAAGAACGCACAGCAGAACTAGACCAGCTTTTACGTTTTCAAACATTGATCTCGGCGATTTCTTCACGTTTCATCAATATTCCGCTGGCTGAAATTGATCACGCCATGAGCGAGGCTTTAGCGCAAATTGGCGAGTTCATGCAAGTCGATCGCTGTTATGTGATCGGAGTCGATCATCAACTGGTGGTCAGCATGCTGCACGAATGGACGGCACTTGGTATCGCGTCAGGCACTGAGGGGCTAGATTTTGCACCGCTGGCCTCGCGTCCCAGCCTGTTTGCCAACTTGATGCGCGATGGCGTGCTCAATTTACCATGCTGTCAGTCACTTACTGCTACCTCGTCAAGTGAACAGAGCAGCGATGTTAAGAGCGTACTGCTGATTCGCATTGATTACCTAGGCAGCCCAGTTGGCATGTTTGGCTGCGACATGGTAAGAACTGAACGCCACTGGCAAGATGAAGAACTGGTGCAGGCCCGGCTGTTGGGTGAAATGTTTGCCAACATGATCATGCGCTGTCAACAACTGCAGACCTTGTCTGAAACCCAACAGAAACTAGAAGAAGCCAATGACCATCTGGCGCGGATGGCGCTGAGCGATGGCTTGACGGGGCTCGCCAATCGACGCCATTTTGATGAAGAAAAACGCCAGGCATTTGATCAGGCTAGACGCAAAGGCGAGGCTTTTTCACTGATCTTGCTAGATATCGATTTCTTTAAAGAATACAACGATCATTACGGTCACCAAGCCGGGGATGAATGCCTGCGCCGCCTATCGAAAACGCTGGTGGCGGTATTTAGTTATCCGGGAGAATTGCCAGCACGTATCGGCGGAGAAGAATTCGCGGTACTGTTGCCAGGAATGGATCAGGCTGCGGCGCTAAAACGTGCAGAAAAATTACGCAAAGCAGTATATGACCTGAGCATCGAGCATCAATACTCGCGAGCAGCACCGTTTGTCACCATTAGTCTGGGCGTGATCGGATTAGATTGCGACCGACACCAATCGATTGATCAAATGATTGCCGAAGCCGATGCCGCGCTTTACCGAGCCAAAGCGGCTGGACGCAATTGCATTGCCTAACCCCTAATACGAAGGCAGGCGACCTAAGAAGGACGCCTGCCTGGTTTACCATCGACTACCGCATTCGCACTCAACGGGAATAACGACGCAATTGCGCGTGATAACGTTGCCAAGCGTGCCAAATATTACCTAAGAACGACATCTTCATCATTTTCTCCTTTGTGTTTTATACCGCCATCATAGCGTAACACATTATTGTTGCTTTGCAATATTTTATGACTCGCGAATATTCACTCAACGTGTACATAATGCAAAAAAAACGCAAAAAAACAGCCACAGGCCATACCAGACAAGGATTTAGACCTAAAGTACAGGTATAAATTAATGCGGCTAATACACCACAAAAAACAAATACGACATAAAGATAAATACTGATTTTAGAAAAACAGAACCTCGTCAGCATGCAAAATATAAGCTAGCGACAGGCCATGCAGTTCGCGAGCACAAGCGCAGAGAAACCACTCATCTCCCCAGTTTTTAAGCCGATGGGACTGACTAGGACCCATCGGCTGTTTTACTTTCGAAAAGCAGATAGAGGCTCAACGGGCATAGCGACGCGCTTGTGAGTGAAAGCATTGCCATGCATGTTGAACACTGCAAAAAAACGACTTTTTCATCATGTAATCCTTTGATTTATATAAATTTTAAAAACAAAAACGAAAGCAAAACGGGTCACACCAGAACATAACAGAGGCCTAGTCCCAAGCATTTACGCATTGCAAATGAGACTTATACGCAACAATTTAAGTAATGCAGAGAGGATAAATCCGAAAATATCTCAGGTATGCAGATAGAACTCAGAAACAACAACGCCACTGAAACTTCAGTGGCGTTGTTCAAAGCAGATTTTGAAACAGACTCGCTGGTTCTACAGCTGACTCACAAGCCTAAACGTTGCCAGATCGTGGATACAATCCCAGCCTGGTTCAAGGTATAGAAATGCAAACCAGGCGCTCCGGCCTGCAGCAGGCGGTCACACAACTCGGTAATCACATCTAGCCCGAGCGCGCGAATCGAAGCACTGTCATCACCATAAGCCTGCATACGCTGGCGTAACCAACGCGGCACTTCGGTTCCACAGCCATCAGAAAAACGGCACATCTGGCTAAAGTTGGAAATCGGCATGATCCCGGGCACGATTGGTGCGCTCACTCCACGCGCATTAACCTCATCAACAAAGCGGAAATACGCATCTGCATTAAAAAAGTACTGGGTAATGGCCGAGTCCGCTCCCGCCTGCATCTTACGGACGAAGTTGTTCATATCGTCTTCGGCAGAACGCGCTTGGGGATGGAATTCTGGATAGGCGGCCACTTCAATATGAAAATGTTCGCCATGCTCGGCACGAATAAACGCCACCAGCTCGTTGGCATAGCGAAATTCTCCAGCATCCACCATACCCGATGGCATGTCACCACGCAGCGCGACAATATGGCGAATTCCGTGATTTCTATATTCTTCGAGCGTCGAGCTAATGCCTGCGCGAGTCGAGCCGATACACGAAAGGTGTGGTGCTGCAGCCAGCCCTTCACTACGAATTTCCAGTGCGGTAGCCAGCGTCCCCTCACGGGTACTGCCGCCAGCACCATAGGTGACTGAAAAAAAAGCTGGGTGCAACGGTGCCAATTGGTGCAGGGTATTACGCAAGCGCGCCACACCATCATCGGTCTTGGGTGGGAAAAACTCGAAACTAAAGTTGGATTTGCTTTCGCCCATGCTGTCCGCCATCGTTAACTCGGTTATCACTCCGCATTATTGGCGGGCCACGCCAATTCTAGCCTGACGCACTGCCCGCCTGCAAAACATCAGAATCAATAACGATAGTGTTCCGGCTTATAAGGGCCGCTCTGCTCTACGCCGATATAGTTGGCTTGCTCCAGCGACAATTCGGTGAGATCTGCACCAATCCGCTTCAAGTGCAAACGCGCAACCTTCTCATCTAGATGCTTTGGCAACACATACACGTCCTTGGTATATTTCTCGCCATTCACAAATAGTTCGATCTGGGCCAATACCTGATTGGTAAACGAATTGGACATCACAAAGCTCGGGTGTCCAGTAGCACAACCCAGATTAACTAGACGGCCTTCTGCCAGCAGAATAATCCGCTTGCCATCTGGAAACACGACATGGTCGACTTGCGGTTTGATGTTTTCCCAACGGTACTGACGCAAGCTGGACACTTCAATTTCTGAGTCAAAGTGACCAATATTGCACACAATTGCCTGGTTACGCATGGCCTTCATATGCTCGTGAGTAATCACGTTCACATTACCGGTGCAAGTCACAAAGATGTCCACTTTACTAACGACATCTTCCATTCTCACTACGCGGTAGCCTTCCATTGCAGCTTGCAATGCACAAATCGGATCAATTTCCGTTACCCAAACCGTAGCACCTAAACCACGCAGGCTTTGTGCGCAACCTTTACCCACATCACCATAGCCAGCCACCACGGCAACCTTGCCAGCAATCATCACATCGGTGGCGCGCTTAATGCCATCGACCAGGGATTCGCGGCAACCATACAGATTGTCGAACTTAGACTTGGTGACAGAATCGTTCACATTGAATGCAGGAAACGGCAAGCGGCCTTCTTTTTGCAATTGGTATAGACGGTGCACGCCAGTAGTGGTTTCTTCGCTCACTCCACGAATTTGTTCCAGGCGCTTCGAGTACCAATGTGCATCCACAGCAAGATGACGTTTAACCGCAGCAAACAATGCAACTTCTTCGTCATTACTTGGATGGGCAACCGCCCCAAGATCTTGCTCTGCACGCGCGCCCAACATCAACAGCAAGGTTGCATCGCCACCATCGTCCAAAATCATGTTGGCAGGCTGGCCTTCTGGCCATTCAAAAATCCGATGGCTATATTCCCAATACTCGTCCAGGCTTTCACCCTTAAAGGCAAACACTGGAATGCCTGCCGCTGCAATCGCGGAGGCGGCATGGTCTTGGGTCGAGAAAATATTACAAGAAGCCCAACGCACGTCAGCGCCTAACGCCACCAAGGTTTCAATCAGTACGCCGGTCTGAATTGTCATGTGCAAAGAACCGGCAATCCGTGCGCCGCGTAGCGGCTGTTGGTGACGATACTCTTCGCGCAGTGCCATCAAACCGGGCATTTCGGTTTCTGCAATTGCCAATTCTTTACGGCCCCAATCGGCCAGTTTAATGTCAGCAACCAGAAAATCAGTGAACTCAGCCATCGTGTCTTCCTATTCACGAGGCCGGGAGGGATGCGCTCACCCACATCCCATGCCCCGGCACAGGTTGTCAGGTAAGCGCCGTTTTGGAACCGGGCCTGGGACGATTAAGATCATCGCCTCGCAGCGCTCCCCGGAAAATACATCACTATCTAGGAGACGGTTGCATACAAGCAGATTGCGGCACAAACAGAGCATCCACCATTGTCACCCGTCTTAACGTACACAACCGATTACAGCCCGGCGTCAGCCTTGAGGGCGGCAGCCTTATCGGTGCGCTCCCAGCTGAACTCCGGCTCTTCGCGGCCAAAGTGACCATAGGCCGCTGTCTTGGTATAGATCGGACGCAGCAGATCTAGCATCTGTACGATCCCCTTGGGACGCAAATCAAAATGCCGTTTGATCAGTTCTACGATCTTTTCATTCGGAATCTTGTTGGTGCCAAAAGTGTCCACCGCTATCGAGGTCGGCTGCGACATACCAATTGCGTATGAAACCTGAATCTGGCACTGCCGCGCCAGACCCGCCGCTACAATATTCTTCGCTACATAGCGTCCCGCATAGGCCGCCGAACGGTCTACCTTGGACGGATCCTTGCCCGAGAACGCACCACCGCCATGCGGGGCAGCGCCGCCGTAGGTATCTACAATGATCTTGCGCCCAGTCAGACCGCAATCCCCCATCGGTCCACCAATCACAAAGCGTCCGGTCGGGTTGATCAAGAACTTGGTCTCGGCCGTGATCATATGTTTGGGCAACACCGGTTTCACCAAATCTTCAATCACCGCCTCAGTCAAGGCTTTGTGATCAATATCCGGGCTGTGCTGCGTGGATAGCACCACGGTATCAATGCGCTTGGGCAGACCGGTGGCGCTATCGTAAACGCAGGTGATCTGACTCTTGGCATCCGGACGCAACCATGGCAGACGACCGTCCTTGCGCAGTTCAGCCTGGCGTTGCATCAGACGGTGCGCATAATAGATCGGAAACGGCATCAAGGTCGGGGTTTCGTCGCAGGCATAGCCAAACATCAGCCCCTGGTCTCCCGCACCCTGGTCCAGATCCACCCCTTGGCCTTCGTTTACCCCTTGGGCAATATCGGGTGACTGACGGTCATAACACATCATCACCGCGCAGCCATGGTAATCAAAGCCGAGTTCAGAACTGTCGTAACCAATCCGCTTGATGGTTTCGCGTGCCACTTGGATATAGTCAATATTGGCGTGCGTGGTGATTTCACCAGCCAACACCACCAAGCCCGTATTCACCAGTGTTTCTGCCGCCACACGCGCCAGAGGGTCTTCGTGCAGCACTGCGTCTAGGATGGCATCAGAGATCTGATCAGCGACTTTATCCGGGTGTCCTTCCGAAACCGATTCGGAGGTAAATAAATATTCATTCATTTTGCTATCATTCCCGAATAAACCGTAATTCATAATGATAAAATAAGCTGCTTTAATGCGCTTAGAAATCCACGCAATGGCTTCGTTTGTTCATGTGCTACTGTCCCTACTGTCGCGCCTGCCCTTACCTTGGCTACAAGCCTTGGGAGCAAAACTAGGCTGGCTGACACTTCGCCTGTCGCCGCGCTTTCGCGCGCGCCTAGAAGAAAATCTTAACAGTAGTAAAATTCTGGCAAATTATCAGCTTTTTCACAATGCCGTCAAACAATGTGCGGAAGAAACCGGCAAAGGAGCACTAGAATTATCCATCGCTTGGTGTCGAAAACCCGAGGATATCGTAAAGATGGTGCGCGACTGTAGCGGCTGGGAATATGTTGAAGCCGCACAGGCCGCTGGTCATGGAATTGTTTTTGTCACCCCACACCTGGGAAGCTACGATATTGCAGGGCGTTATATCAGTCACCGGCTGCCTTTTCCCCTCACCGCCATGTACCGGCCGCCCAAATTATCCTGGCTTGAACCGGTGATGAATGCGGGTCGCGCACGCGGCAAGGGCAAAACAGCCCCGGCAACCGCCTCTGGCGTACGTATTCTGATGAAAGCACTTAAAGCCGGTGAAGCCACCATCATTCTACCCGATCAAGTGCCAGGCAATGGGGAAGGCGTCTGGGCTCCATTTTTTGGCCGTCCGGCTTACACAATGACGCTGGTTCCACGCCTGGCTCAGATCAAAGGGGTAGAGATTCTACTGTTCTACGGTGAGCGCCTGGCACAAGGAACAGGCTTCAAGGTCCACATCGAGCCCATGCCACAGGCATTCACTGGCGATAGAATACAAGATACGGTACTGCTCAATCAGGCGGTAGAAACACTGGTCCGCCGTACACCAAGTCAGTATCTGTGGAGTTACAACCGTTATAAATGTCCGCAAGGGGTTGAACCCCCAGCAAAAGAACAAGGACTGGAATGAAATTACTATTTGCCCTCTTGTGGCTGATCCACTGGTTGCCAATAGCGCTGATCCGGGCACTGGCCTGGCCTCTGGGAACGCTGGCTTATTTTATTGCAACTGATCGACGGCATGTCGGAATGACCAATTTAAAGCTCTGCTTTCCTGAGCTATCGAAGACACAGCACGCACGCATGATACGAGCGAATTTCCGCTACATGATGCGTCTGGCGCTGGAGTATGGCGTAGTGTGGTGGAGTTCGGCCAAACGCTTGGATCAGCTAGTGACGATCAAGAATCTACACTATGTCACCGACCTGCGAGAACAGGGACAGGATGTCATCTTGTTCTATCCACATTTTGTCGGTTTCGAAATGTGCGTATACGCGCTGAATCAGCATCTTCCGCTAGTCAGCGTTTACTCGCAGCAAAAGAATGATGCAATGGATGCGCAGATTTATAAGGGCCGTCAGCGTTACAACAATGCCTATATTGTTTCGCGCCAAGAAGGACTGCGCCCCATTATTAAGGCAATGCGCAAGGATCACGTGCCGTTTCTTTATTTACCAGACCAAGACTATGGTGCGCGTGACTCTATTTTTGTTAAATTCTTCGGAATTGACACAGCCACGATTACCGGTCTGTCTCGTATCAGCCAATTAGCGCACGCACGCGTGGTACCCACAATTGCACGACGCGTGGGGAATCGTTGTGAGCTAGAGTTTTATCCTCCCTGGGAAAACTTTCCCAGTGATAATGTGGTAGCAGACACCCAGAGAATGAATACTTTCCTTGAGCAGCGTATCCGCGAGCAACCAGAACAATACTTTTGGTTGCACAAACGTTTCAAGACACGGCCAGAAGGACAGGCTTCATTTTATAAATAAACAGCCCAGCAATAAAAATGGCCCGAATCGGGCCATTTTTATTTGTGAGGCAGATTAGTCCGTGCCATATTTTGCTGAACGCGGACCATACAAGATTGTATTAGCCCCCCCTGCACTCAATAGGCGCTGGTTTGCCAACCCGGCCACCGGATAGGCGGCATCTGAGGCCTTATTCACCACCTGTTTGACCGCAGCCTGAATCAACAGACCAACCAACCCTAAACCGTTTGAGTTGTTATTATTTTGCTCATTACTACTGGCACTGGCTTTGCCTTCCCATAATGCCGCGCCACTTCTGAGATCCACCAGCTTTGCCTGGACAGTTACTTGAGCCTCGCTATCCAACACTTGATAGCTGACGCCATACTTAGTAACGTTGATATACAAGGCTGCGTCAGCGCCAAATATCTGTCTAAGCTTGGCAGGCGCGACTGCCTGAATGTCATTCGCTATGGTCATGCCATTTTGCTTAAAGGTTTCACTGACCAGCGCCACCGGCAATACATAGTAGCCGGCTTCGGCCAGCGGATAAGTGGCTTGCGCCAGCACACCATTGCCCGCATTAATATCTGTCGATTCGCTCACTGGAGGCAATACCAGAATCGAGTGTGGTTTGCTTGCCTTGAACGCGGTGTAGTCTAGTTTCGGCGCCTGGCTGGCGCAGCCAGTAACCAATGCCGCGAGCATGGCAACAAAGGCAGCTTTAGTTAGATATTTCAACATGGTGGTCTCTTATTTTTTAATCTTGGACAACAGGTAGTCCATGTAAGGAGCGGACTCTGGGAACAGCTGCTTTTCTGTCTGGAAATTTTGCACCATCAAATCGGTTTTTCCACTATTGGCATAGAGCATTCCGATATGCGCATAGTATCCCGGCGGCGGCGTATGTCCCTTGGCGCGAATTTTTTGCAGATCCGCTTCCATTTCAGCAATCTGCTGTTCTGGCCCGGTACTGCTATCCCCCTTCAGATAAGAGTACACATGCGGCTGATAGCCTTCCCATTGGTACAAGGTGGGCGTTGTTGTACCGCAGGCGCAGAGTAGAACACTGGCTGCCACACTGAATAGTAAGCCAGATTTTTTTTTCAATTTTTGGTCGGTTTTCATAATAGTCAATCTTGATTACTTCTTAGGTTGCCAGGCACCGGATTCAATCCCGGCAACTAACTTTTCCACCGCTTCGCGCACAGCTAAATCCAGCACCTTGCCATTGAGTGTTGAGTCATAGCTGGCGGTACCACCAAAGCCAATAATCTCGCGATTAGACAAACTGAACTCACCGGCGCCCTGCGTCGAGTAAACCACTTCAGAGGTCGTGGTATCGACCACGTTCAGGTTGACCTTGGCATAGGCTATCTGCTGCTTGCCACTACCGAGAATACCGAACAGTTGCGCGTCACCCACTTCTTTGCGACCAAACTCAGTCACATCCCCGGTAATCACATAACTCGCCCCTTTAAGTGCTTGGGCTTTTTTCTGCAACCCAGCCTCTTGCTTAATCTCGCTCATATTGTCGCGATCAAGAACATTAAAGCGGTTGGTCTGTTGTAGATGGGTAATTAGAATGGTTTTAGCCTGACTGCCGATGTGATCCACGCCATCAGAAAAAATACCGCGCATATAGCTGGAGCGGTTATCAAATTTCCCGACGGATATCGGTGCACGTGCACCATTATATGGACGGCTGGCACTGGCAACCTGAGCAACAGCCAGCGAGCGCGAGCTTTCTGTAGCGCAGCCGGAAATCATCACCAGCAAACTCGTGGCAATAATTGTTGGGATAACCCGGTTCTTAAACATTCACTTCCTCCAAGAGATGCAAGCATGAACTTAACAAAAGTTGATGATTATAAATCAGTCGCAACGTTAATTAACATCAAATAAATATTTAAATCAGATTTATTATGACTTATGCCAAAGCAAGTAATGAATTCACACAAGCTTTCAACTCAATTGAATCAAAAAACTCATTTATATATGCGAATTGCAAAAGAGGGGAGTCAGTGACACGGGGAACTTACGATGGTATTCCGGAGGGAAGCCCGGCATGACTTGGCTTAAATGAAAACACCAGGGAGCATTGCACTCCCTGGTTGGTTTATTCGGCTGGAACCACCATCCATTGGCTGCAGGCTGGTACGTATGGATAGTAACCGGCTGGATCTCTACAGTAATACCAAACCGCTCCTGGAGGCGCAGGTGGAGCGTCAACCAAGGCGGGGAGATAAGGATCAGGAACGGGGTAGATCGGTGCCGGATAGAAATACCAACTAGGTCCGACCACCCACCACCAACCAACACGGCCATCGTGCTCTACACGCCGCCAACGCCCATGATTCCAGCGACTGATGTCATGTTCACGAAATCTGCGGATATCACCGTGCCAGTAGTTTTGACCTCCAGGCCGATACTGATCAGGCCCATGGTGAGGGTCCGGGTAGTACTGTGGCTCCTGCCGGTGATGCCAAGAATTGTCAGCCCGACTGGGCAGGGCCACCAAAGGCATCAAAAGCGCCATCAGTAGTAAGGGAAGTTTACGGTGCATACATAGGCTTTCAAAAAGCCTGTCGGGCTTTGGGGCGTAAACCCCCATGCCCGACTGGCTCAAATCTGGTTTATGGATACCAGCCTGGTGGAGGTGGAGGCGGATAATTAACTGGCACCCTCGGCGCGCTTACAGAAGGGGCCAACTGGCCCCCTACTGGAACGCGCTCCCCCTTCGCATACATGCACTGTGTATAAAGTTGATTAATTCTTCTTTGAGACAAATAGCCTGATTCATTGGCAGCATCAACCCCCGCAGCGGAGCCAACCAGCAATCCGGCCCCAGCACCAACCGCAGCCCCCTGATGGCCACCGATCAGTGCACCTGCTGCTGCGCCAACCACGGTGCCTACTGCCGCACTTTGAATCCCACTGTTTGTGGCATTTTGGCTGGCAGTCATGCCGCCGTTCTGATTAAGGGCGTATTGGCGACAGATACTATCATCATACTGAAACTGCTCGAATGTCTTTTTACTGCCAGGCATCGCCATCACGGTAGGTGCCATTGGATAGCTGACGCAGGCGCTCAACAAGCTTAATCCCAGTACCCCAGAAAAAACTACAAATCGATTCATGATGCGCTCCAGTCTCAAGGTTGCGGGGGATTACCGCTATCTTCTGGGGTGGGGGCAACTTGTAGCCAACCACCAGGGCAACGCTTCACATAGGGGTAATAGGCCTTGGACTTCTTGCAGTAATACCATACGCGGTCAGAATTCTGCTGATCACTCGGAGTGGCATTCTGCTCGATATACACGGTGGGCTGCGGTGGCTCGGCCACCACCACCGGAGGAGACACATAGGCAGGCGGATAATAATATCCGGGTGGCGGTCCATAATAGAATCCTGGGCCGCCCCACCACGGCCCTCCAAGCATGATATCAACATGCCCATGCCCAGCCCATGCTGTAGGTACCAGACCACCAATCAAGAACAATGCTGTGACTACTTTTTTGCTATCCATCTCAAGCTCCTTAAAACATAGCCACCAGCCGCCTTGGCACAAACCAAAAGGTGTGAGTGGATAATCTAGTTATGCCAGAGAAGTGTGTAGCAGGTCTTTCAGATGATGATGATTGTGTGAGCGAACGTGAAGCAGATTAACATTTGAGCAGGCAAAAAAAACAGATTAGCGGCGGAGCTTAACCGACCGGCTAATCTGATCTGATAGTACGAATAAGTTAACGCTTGCGCCAGAAGGTTCGCAGCACAAAACCGGGAAAAGCAAACACCACGAACAACGCAAAGGTGCTGACATAGAATTGCCACCCCTGTTGATGCACCGGCATCTCACGCGACTCAAGCATGTATGCAAATAGCCCGACCAGCAGGTATAGCAACAAAAATTCTAACAACCGCCAGACAAAGCGTTTATGTGGCACCGCCACCACCCCACCGATACGCTGAGTAACGAAAGGGAGGTTGGCGGCCAATATGGCAACGAACAGCAGAATCGTAACGCTGGATTGCACCGGCACTCCTTAGAGCATGGTGAGCGATTGCTTAACGGCGTCGATACACAGCGCCACCAGACGCTCTGGCAACACACCCAACGCTAATAGCGCCAGGGCATTCACCGAGAGTGTCAGCTGCATTTCAGGGCGCACTACGATAGCGCTCTGATCTTCAGCTTCTTCAAAGTACATGGTGCGAACCACGCGCAGATAGTAGAAAGCGCCAATCAGCGACATCATCACCGCGAATACACCGAGCACCAGCATGTGCGCATTAAGTGCAGCACTGATCACGGTAAACTTGGCATAGAAACCGGCCAGCGGTGGAATCCCCGCCATGGAGAACATCGCCAATAGCATCAAGAACGCATACCAGCTACTACGTTGGTTCAGTCCCTTCAAATCGGAGATCTTCTCGCACTCAAAACCTGCGCGCGATAGTGCCAGCAGCACACCAAAGGCAGCCATTGACATCAACACATAAATAATTGCGTAGTACATGGCTGACGCATAGCCATCAGCGCTACCGGTGAGGAAGCCCATCAGCACAAAACCCATGTGCGAAATGGTCGAATAAGCCAGCATGCGTTTGATATTGGTCTGAACAATCGCGGTAATGTTACCGATGGCCATTGACAGCACCGTTACGATCATCAGCATCCCTTGCCAGTCTGGCAACAGAGTATCCAGGCCTTGTGCCAAGATGCGCACAAAAAACACGAAGGCAGCTAGTTTAGGCGCTGCACCAACCATCAGCGTTACGGCAGTCGGTGAGCCTTCATACACATCGGGCACCCACATATGAAACGGTACCGCGCCCAGCTTGAAACACAAACCCGCAACCAGAAACACCAAACCAAACACTAACAACACCGTGTTGCCTGAGCCCGAGTGAATCACGCGTGCGATGGTGGCAATATCTAATGAACCGGTGCCACCATAAACCATCGACATGCCGTACAACAGTAAACCGGAAGCTAACGCACCAAGGACGAAATACTTCATCGCCGCCTCAGTCGCCTTAGCCGAATCTCGCCGTAAGGCAATCAGTGCATACAGCGCCAGCGACAACAGCTCCAACCCCATGTACAAGGTCAGAAAATGGCTGGCTGACACCATCACATTCATACCCAGCAGGGCAAATAACGCCAGGGTATAGTATTCGCCACGGAACATCCCCCGGTCGGCAATATACTGCCGGGTGTAAACCAACACCGCCGCCGTAACGCCATACATAAACATCTTAATCACAGATGCCAACGGATCAGCAACATACATCTGATTAAAAGTGTGTACCGGCACGTTCACCCAAGTGGCATACTGCACCGCGGCACAGCCAGCCAGCGCTAACAACGAAAGTCCGTAGGTCACCCCGCGACGCGCGTCCGAGATAAACAGATCCAGCATTAAGATCACCAGCAGCGCCACGAGCAAGAAAATCTCGGGCATAGCCGGCATCAAGTTCAAATTAGCCCAGTTCATGGTGTTTCCCTTGCCTCACAACTTGCTTTGCGCTACATGCGCAATCAGATCGTTGACTGCCGGATGCATCTTGTCGATAAACGCTTGCGGGTAGAGCCCCATGCCAAGCACCATCAACGCCAACAGCCCCAACACCAGAAACTCGCGCTTGTTAACGTCTTTCAACTCGGCCACATGTGCATTGGCCACTGCGCCAAAGATCACGCGCTTGAACATCCACAAGGTATAGCCCGCACCAAAGACCAGCGTGGTTCCCGCCAGCGCGCCATACCAGAAGTTCACTTGAATCGCTCCAAGAATCACCAGAAACTCACCAACAAAACCGGAGGTGGCCGGCAAGCCTGCATTCGCCATCGAGAACAACATCATGAATGAAGCGAAAATCGGCATTTTATTGGCGACCCCCCCATAGTCTCCAATATTGCGGGAGTGCATGCGGTCATACATCACACCAATACACATAAACATTGCGGCAGAAACAAAACCGTGAGAAACCATTTGGATCAGCGCGCCTTCCACTGCATACACGTTCTGTGTATTGCCAGCGAACATAAAGATCCCTAGCGTGACAAAGCCCATGTGCGAAATCGAGGAATAGGCCACCAATTTTTTCATATCGGTCTGCACCAGTGCGACCAACCCGATATACACCACCGCGATCAACGACAACGTCACCATGGTACCCGACAGCGCCCGCGAGGCATCCGGCACGATTGGCAGTGCAAACCGCAGAAAACCATATGCGCCAATCTTGAGGGTAATCGCCGCCAGCACAATCGAACCGCCCGTTGGTGCTTCTACGTGGGCGTCTGGCAACCATGTATGCACTGGCCACATCGGTACTTTGACTGCAAACGACAGGAAGAAGGCGATAAACAGCATGATCTGCACATTGAACGCCAGTTTCAAATCCTGAAAAGCAGAAATCTCGAAGCTGTTACCCGCCTTGAAATACAGGTAGATAAACGCAACCAGCATCAATAACGAACCTAGCAGGGTATACAGGAAGAATTTGATCGAAGCATAGATCCGACGTGGGCCACCCCAGACACCGATAATCAGATACATCGGAATCAGCATGGCTTCAAAAAACACGTAAAACAGAATCGCATCCAGTGAGGCGAACGCCCCGTTGATCAACCCAGACATGATCAAAAAAGCTGCCATATATTGTGCAGTGCGTTTTTTGATCACTTCCCAGCCGGCAATTACTACCAACAGGGTCGTGAAACTGTTGAGCACCACAAACAGCATCGAGATGCCGTCCACCCCCAGATGGTAGTTAATCCCTAGAGAATCAATCCAAGGGCGCATTTCCTCGAATTGCATGCCACCATGCAATTCGGTAAAGCTGGTAAACAATGGCACCGACAGCGCGAAGCCAACCAAGGCTCCGGCTAAGGCAATCCAGCGAGCCAGTCCAGCTCGGCGGTCATCTCCAGTCGCCAGGACCAAGAGGCCAAACAGCACCGGTACCCAGATCACCAGACTTAACTGATTTATCAACATAGTCAAACCCATTTGTTATTCCAATTTATCTGAAGTGCATCCGCAAACGGCAACACTCTTCATCTAGCTTGGAATGATTTCAATCCCAGTGTTCTGGAGCTCAACGAATAATCAGCGGCGCAAACCAGTAAGTCATCAGCGCCAGCACCCCAATAATCATGGTGGCTGCATAGCTATAGATATACCCAGTCTGTAGCTTGCGTGTCACTCGGGAGAACGCAAGCACTAGCGCTGCCGAGCCATTCACCACCAGTCCGTCAATCAGCAACACATCACCAATCTTCCAGAACAGGGTGCCTAACGCGCGAGAACCTTTGGCAAACACTGCGTAATACAATTCATCCAGATAGTATTTGTTAACCAATACTTGGTAGATCCAATTGCAACGCTGACGGATCAGCTCCGGCAGACGCGGTGCCTTGATATAACCGATCCAGGCAACAAACACCCCGGCTATCGTCAACCACAGCGGCAGCGAAGTCAGCGATTGCGCCACCATGCTCATCGGGCCATGGAACTCTTCTGCCAATTGCGTCATACCAGGATGGCGCAGCAGATCGACAGTAATCACTCCATGGAACAAGTCGCCGTAAACCATCGGCTCAATCGCCAGGTAGCCAATCAGAATGGATGGAATCGCCAACAACACTAGAGGCAGGGTCACAACCCATGGCGACTCATGCGGATTGTCGTTCGGGCCCAGGCCATGATGCTCCTCCTGGGATGCATGGCTATGCCCTTGTTTCCAGCGCTCCGGTCCATGGAATACCATGAAATACAGGCGGAAAGAGTAAAGGGCCGTCACAAACACGCTGGCGATCAGCGCAAAGTTAGCAAAGCCGGCAGCAGGCAGATGCGAGGTAGCAACTGCTTCGATAATCGTGTCCTTGGAATAAAACCCAGAAAAGAACGGTGTTCCGATCAGGGCCAACGATCCCGCCAGCGATGTCAGCCAGGTAATTGGCATGTATTTACGCAAGCCACCCATGTTGCGCATGTCTTGATCATGATGCATGCCGATGATCACGGACCCTGCAGCCAAGAACAACAGTGCCTTGAAGAAGGCGTGGGTCATTACATGGAATACCGCCACTGAATAGGCGGAAGCCCCCAGTGCCACCGTCATGTAACCCAGTTGCGACAGCGTTGAGTACGCCACCACGCGCTTGATATCGTTTTGCACCACGCCGAGCAACCCCATGAACAGCGCGGTGATTGAGCCAATCACCATCACAAAGTTCAGTGCAGTATCCGACATTTCAAATAGTGGGCTCATACGCGCCACCATGAAGATACCGGCAGTCACCATGGTCGCGGCGTGAATCAATGCAGAAATTGGCGTTGGGCCTTCCATTGAATCTGGCAACCAGGCATGCAATGGAAACTGTGCTGACTTACCCATCGCGCCGACAAACAGCAAGATGCAAGTCACGGTTAACAACGACCAAGACTGTCCAGGGAATAGTTCAATGGTGCGGCTAGCCAAGGCGGGGGCGGCAGCAAACACATCGCGATAATCTAGCGAGCCACCAAAATAGGCCAGAACCAGACCGATTCCCAGCAAAAAGCCAAAGTCACCAACGCGGTTGAATAAGAAAGCTTTGAGATTGGCATAGATCGCCGTTGGGCGTTTGAACCAGAAACCGATCAACAAGTAGGAGACCAGGCCAACAGCTTCCCAACCGAAGAACAACTGGATGAAGTTATTACTCATCACCAGCATCAGCATTGAGAAGGTAAACAGCGAAATGTAACTGAAGAAGCGCTGATACCCTGGGTCATCCTTCATATAACCAATGGTGTAGATATGCACCATCAGCGATACGCTGGTGACCACAGACATCATTACGGCCGTCAGCGCATCTACCAGGAAACCGACCGAATAGGTATTGCCGTTAACCGTCAGCCAGGTATACACCGCTTCGTCAAACACTGGTGCGTGCCCCGCCAAAAATCCGGCCAGCACCTTGACTGATAGCACTGTTGAAACTGCAACCCCTGCGATCGTCACTACATGCGCAGCGCGCCGACCGATCGCCCATCCAAACAATCCTGCAATGATCGAACCCGCCAGCGGCGCGAGGGCAATCAGCAGGTAAAGGCTTTTCATGTCCATGTTCTCTGCTTTTCTTTCGTTATTGCCTTAGCCCTTGAGGCTGTCCAGGTCTTCCACATTGATAGTGTGCAAATTACGGAATAGGACCACGAGGATCGCCAATCCGATTGCGGACTCAGCCGCTGCCACTGTCAGAATGAAAAACACGAATATCTGTCCCGCGCTATCCGACATGTAATGCGAGAACGCGATGAAATTAAAATTCACCGCCAACAGCATTAGCTCAATCGACATCAGCAACACAATGATGTTTTTGCGGTTCAGAAAGATCCCCAGTACGCTGATGGCAAACAGAATCGCGGCCAGCACCAGGAAGTGTGTGAGTGAAAGCACGTTTCCTCCTTTATATTGTCTGGCCGTCAGGCCTGAGGTTGATCATCAGCAGCTGTGGTTTCCGCCACCTCGACGGGAACAGCTTCCATTTTTACAATACGCATCCGACCGACACTTGTTACCGCCGACTGCACGGCTGGATCGATGTACTTACTGTCCTTGCGTTTACGCATGGTCAGGGCGATCGCCGCTACGATAGCAAGCAACAATACTAGCGATGCCAACTCAGTCGGATACAGATAGTGGGTATACATCTGCAAGCCCAGCTCTCGCACATTGCTAAATCCTGGGGCCAACGCTGCACGCGCCTTATAGGTTGGCAATCCAGCTTCTGGGCTCCCCAGAATCAGGGCCATTTCACCGGCCATGATCAAGGCGATGGTCCCTGCCAGCGGAAAATGGCTCCAGAACCCCTGACGCAGCTTCTCGACATCCACATTCAGCATCATCACCACAAACAGGAACAGCACCATTACTGCACCGACATAAACCAGTACCAGTGAAATAGCGAGAAACTCAGCTTCCAGTAATACCCAGTGCCCAGCGGCGGTAAAGAACGCCAGCACCAGATAGAGGACGGCATGCACCGGATTCTTGGCGGTAATCACGCGACAAGCCGCGTAGACAAGAATGGCCGAAAGCACGTAGAAAACAACGGTTGAAAAACTCATGTTCTCCCCTTAGCGATACTTGGCGTCAGCCGCTTTATTGGCTGCAATTTCGGACTCGTACTTATCTCCAACCGCCAGTAACATCGGTTTGGTGTAGTACAGGTCGCCACGTTTTTCGCCGTGGAATTCAAGAATGTGGGTTTCCACAATGGCATCAACTGGACAAGCCTCTTCACAGAAACCACAGTAGATGCACTTGATCAGGTCAATATCGTAACGCGTGGTACGACGCGTTCCATCCTCGCGCTGATCCGATTCGATTGTGATCGCCATTGCCGGACAAACGGCCTCACACAACTTGCATGCAATACAACGCTCTTCTCCGTTGGGATAACGACGCAATGCATGCAGCCCCCGAAAACGTGGCGAAAGTGGTGTCTTTTCTTCTGGATACTGAACGGTGATCTTGCGCGCAAAAAAATTGCGCCCGGTCAGCATCAACCCCTGCACCAGCTCTACTAGTAGAAAGGTTTTAAAATATTTACGAATGGTTTCCATGCTCTTTGCCTAAACGTATCAGTTCCAGAGGGATACCGGGCTCATCATCCAAGCACCCAGCACCACCACCCAAACTAAGGTCACCGGAATGAACACCTTCCAGCCCAAGCGCATGATCTGGTCATAGCGATAGCGCGGGAAAGTGGCGCGGAACCACAAGAAACAGAACAGCACAAACGAGATCTTCACCGCCAACCAGAAGAAGCTACCCGCTCCGATCCAGCCCCAGCTTGCAGGGAAGGGCGATAACCATCCACCCAGGAACAGCAACGAGGTCATGGCGGAGACTAGAACCATGTTGGCATATTCCGCCAAAAAGAATATCGCGAATGCCATGCCAGAGTATTCAACATGGAAACCGGCGACAATCTCAGACTCACCTTCGGACACGTCAAACGGCGCCCGGTTGGTTTCGGCAACGCCCGACACCAGGTAAACGATAAACAATGGAAATAATGGAATCCAATTCCACGATAACGCGGACCCAGCAGCAAGCCCATGAGCCTGCTGCTCTACGATTTCTACCAGATTAAGACTACCCGATACCATCAGGACGCCAACCAGAGCAAAACCCATGGCGATTTCGTAGGACACAATCTGCGCAGCCGAACGCATGGCGCCAAGAAATGAATACTTCGAATTGCCTGCCCAACCCGCAATGATCACGCCATACACCCCCATCGAGGTGATCGCCATCACATACAACAGTGAAGCATTGGCATTGGCCAGCACCAGATGGCTGGTAAATGGAATCACTGCCCAGGCCGCCAGCGCAGGCCCAATCGCCAACACTGGAGCCAATATGAACAAACCATGGCTGGCCTTAGCGGGAAGGATGATTTCCTTCAACAGCAACTTGACCGCATCAGCAATCGGTTGCAGCAAACCCAGCGGGCCCACTCTGTTTGGCCCAAGGCGCAGCTGCATATAACCGATTACTTTACGTTCGGCGTATGTCAAATAGGCAACCACCAGCATTAGCGGTGCCACGATCAGGATGATTTTCAGCAGCGTCCAAATCGCGAACCCTGCTTGAATCCCCAGAATGCCTTGCAACAACTCCATGGCGTTACCCCTGCGTTATCTCGATCGGATCAAACATACCGGCAAGCATCACCGTATCCGTGTGGGCCGTTGGCAAACGTAGTACGCCTTGCGGCAGACTATCATCGGCCTCAATGCGTACCGTGGCCTCTTTACTACCCTGACGTACCGTTACAGAGGAACCGGAGCGGATACTGCGAGCAGCCAGAACATTGCTATGCGCGCTGGCAACCGGGCTTTGAGCCCAGAGGGTCTGTTGAAGCGACGGCGCGCGGCGACATATCGGATCTGCCTGATACATCGGCACCTCGGCCACCCGTACCAGTGTTGCGCTCACGGCAGTCGACAGCGGAGCCAGAGTGGCCACTTGATTATTCAACCCGGCAGCGATGCGCCCCTCTTCGGACCATTCAGCACGTATGTCTTCGACAGAGGCATATTCAAACCCCGAGAGTCCCAGCATGCCACCAAGTACGCGCAACACCTTCCATGCCGGACGGGTTTCGCCCAAGGGATGCACCACACCGTTGAAGGTTTGCAGTAGACCTTCCATATTGACAAAGGCGCCAGCGGTTTCCGAGAACGGCGCGATTGGTAATAATACATCAGCATAGTCAAGCAGGCCATCCGACTTGAAGGCCGTCAGCGCAATCACGGTCTCGGCGGCTTTCATCGCCGCCACCGCCGCTTGCGGATCATAGCTATCAAATTCGACTTCGGTATTCACCAGTAGATACGCCTTACGTGGCGTAGCGATCATCTGCTGCGCGTTTAGGCCTGGCGTTACCGTTGCACCCAGTACACCACGCTGTGGCAGCATTCCCATCAACTCGGCGCCAACACTGTTGGCAGCCTCAGCCGAGAGGCCAAAGCGTGCGCCAGTAAGACGCGCAATCTCTTGCGACAACGACCAGAGTTGACTAAAAGCAGGATGGTGCTGAGCTACATTGCCCAGAACGAGGGAAGCCACTTCGGCATTGCACAGACTCTCTGCAATGCGACGAGCCGAATCAGACACAGTGGCGATTGACAGATCCAAGCCACTCGCGGCGCTCTTTATCTCGGTCACTGCCTTCAGCACTTGTGCCAAGGCATTAACCAAAGCTAACGGCGACACCGTGATGCGCGCGTGAACCGGAGTCAGCAGATCTTCCTGCACCACATGGATGACATTCAGTTCTGCGCCTTTTTTAACTGACTGTCTCAGTCGCGATGCCAGTAGCGGCTGCTCCTGACGTTGTGTGCTTCCAACCAGCAAAATCGAGTTGGCGGCTCCCAGCTCTGCAATGCTGGAACCTAACCACTGCGCACCTTGCTGGCTAGCATCCAGGCTAAAGTCACTGCGGCGCAAACGATAGTCAAGATTATTGACACCAAAGTCACGCGCCAGTTTTTGCGCCAAGAACAATTCTTCAAGCGTGGAGTGAGGACTGGCCAGTACGCCAATCGCGTCGTGACCATGCTCGCCTGCCACCCCATTCAGTCCCTTGACCACATACTCAAGCGCAGTCTGCCAATCGGTTTCATGCCACTCGCCACCATGCTTAATCATGGGTCGGGTCAAGCGCGAATCAGCGTTCAGACCCTCATATGAAAAACGATCACGGTCAGACAACCAGCATTCGTTAATACTTTCGTTTTGCAATGGTAGTACACGCATCACGCGGTTGTGCTTGACCTGCACCACCAGATTGGCACCCAAGCCATCATGCGGACTGACCGATTTCCTGCGCGACAATTCCCAAGCACGCGCGGTGTAACGGAATGGCTTCGAAGTCAGCGCACCGACCGGACACAAGTCAATCACATTGCCTGAAATTTCTGAGTTCACCGTTTTATCAAGGAAAGTCAGAATTTCTGAGTGTTCACCACGGTTGGCCATGCCAATTTCTTGCAGACCGCCCACTTCCTCGGTGAAACGCACACAGCGGGTGCAGTGGATACAGCGCGCCATTTCTTCCGCACTGACCAAAGGCCCCATGTCCTTTGCCTTAACCACACGCTTGGCTTCCTGGTAGCGGGATTGCCCCGAACCATAGCCAACCGCCAGATCCTGCAATTGGCACTCACCACCCTGATCACAGATAGGGCAATCAAGTGGGTGATTAATCAGCAAGAACTCCATCACCCCCTTTTGTGCCTTAACTGCCATCGGTGAGTGGGTATGCACCTTCATGCCGTCGGTAACCGGCGTAGCACAGGCCGGCAAGGGTTTAGGCGCTTTTTCCACTTCAACTAGACACATACGGCAGTTGGCCGCAATAGAAAGCTTCTTGTGGTAGCAGAAGTGCGGGATATAGGCACCGGCTTCATGCGCGGCGTCCATAACGGTGCTGCCTTGCGGCACCGTAAGTTTGTTTCCGTCAATTTCGATTTCAAGCATCGCTGTCAGCTACCTGAATTAGACGACCCAAGGGCCGGATCAGCACCATTTATGCTCAACCATGCACTTCTTGTGTTCGATGTGATACTCGAACTCGTGCTTGAAGTGTTTGGTAAAGCTTCGAACCGGGAACACCGCGGCATCGGCTAGCGCACAAATCGTACGCCCTGCCATGTTATTTCCCACAGAGGTCAGGAGATCCAAATCTTCCGGACGTCCCTCTCCGTGCTCAATGCGGTGCACGATACGGTACAGCCAACCAGTGCCTTCGCGACACGGGGTGCACTGACCGCAAGATTCTTCATGGTAGAAATAAGACAGACGTTCGAGTGCCCGCACCATGCAGACATCCTCGTTCATCACGATCACTGCGCCCGAGCCCAGCATTGAACCTGCTTTGGCAAGGGCGTCAAAGTCCATGGTCAAGTCCATCACCAAGTCGGCGGGCAAGACTGGCGCACTAGATCCACCAGGAATCACTGCCTTGAGCTTCTTACCATCTTTCATGCCACCAGCCATTTCCAGTAATACCGGAAACGGCGTTCCAAGCGGTACTTCATAGTTACCTGGACGTGCTACATGGCCAGAAACCGAAAACAACTTGGTCCCTCCATTGTTTGGCTTGCCAAGATCCATAAATTTCTGCGGACCATCGCGCAAGATAAACGGCACAGAGGAGAAGGTCTCGGTATTATTGATCGTGGTTGGCTTGCCATACAGACCAAAGCTTGCGGGGAAAGGTGGCTTGAAACGTGGCTGACCTTTTTTGCCTTCCAGAGACTCTAGCAATGCGGTTTCTTCCCCGCAAATGTAAGCTCCATAACCATGATGGGCATACAAGTCATAACTGAACTCGCTGCCCAGAATATTCTTTCCTAGTAATCCCGCGGCGCGCGCCTGTGCCAAGGCTTCTTCAAAACGCAGGTATTCAGAGAAAATTTCGCCGTGGATGTAGTTGTAACCAACCTTGGTACCCATGGCATAACCAGCGATGATCATGCCTTCAATCAATGCATGCGGGTTATAGCGCAGAATGTCGCGGTCTTTGAAAGTACCAGGCTCGCCCTCGTCAGAGTTACACACCACATATTTGTCACCAGGGAAACTACGCGGCATGAAGCTCCACTTCAATCCGGACGGAAAACCCGCACCACCACGGCCACGTAGGCCAGAGGCTTTAAGATCGGCGATCACTTCTTCCTGTGGTCTCTGACTTTGCAGCAATTGTTGCAAGGCCTGATACCCTCCCCGTGCGCGATAGGCGTCAAGACCCCAGCAATCAGGATCAGATGTATCTACACCCTCGAAAATCACACCTTTGACGAAGATTGCCATTATTCCAACTCCGCCAGTTTTTTATCGATGGCTTCCGGCGTCATGCTGCAGCACATCGAATGGTTGTTGACCAGCATGACGGGTGCATCGCAACAAGCACCCATGCACTCACCTTCTAACAGCGTAAACTTGCCGTCAGGCGTGGTCTCGCCAAATTTAATCCCCAGCTTCTGCTGCAGATATTCAGCGGCATTCACGCTACCTTGCAAAGCACAAGGCAAGTTGGTACACATCGTTAGTTTGTATTTACCTACAGGATGTAGGTCATACATATTGTAAAAGGTCGCTATTTCATAGGCGGCCACTGCAGGCATACCCAAGTAATCAGCAACATATTCTATGGTTTCGGTGGCAAGCCAGCCCTTTTCCTGCTGGGCGATGCGCAATGCACCCATAATAGCCGACCGTTTCTGATCGGCTGGGTACTTGGCCACCTCGGTATCAATCTCGGCAAGCGATTCAGCGGACAACATCAACGGTCAATCTCCCCAAAAACGATATCCAACGTACCAATGATGGCCACGACGTCGGCGATCATATGGCCACGAGACATCTCATCCAATGCAGCGAGGTGGGCATAACCTGGAGCGCGGATCTTTAACCGGTAAGGCTTGTTGGCACCATCGGACACCATGTAGATGCCAAACTCACCCTTAGGGTGCTCGGTTGCCGCATAAACCTCACCTTCCGGCACATGCATCCCTTCAGTAAACAGCTTGAAGTGATGGATCAGATCTTCCATATTGCTCTTCATGCCCTCGCGCGACGGCGGTGCCACCTTATGATTCTCGGTGATCACCGGACCTGGATTCTGTTTAAGCCAGGCGGCGCACTGCGCAATAATCCGATTAGATTGGCGCATCTCTTCAATACGCACCAAATATCGGTCATAACAATCGCCATTCACACCAACCGGAATATCGAAATCCATCTCACGATAAACATCGTAGGGCTGCTTCTTGCGTAGATCCCACTCGATGCCGGAGCCACGCAACATAGCCCCTGTCAAACCAAGGTTCAACGCGCGCTCGGGCGACATCACACCAATTCCTACCGTACGCTGTTTCCAGATACGGTTGTCGGTCAGCAGGGTTTCATATTCGTCGACACAGGCAGGGAAACGGCGCGTAAAGTCTTCAATAAAATCTAGCATGCTACCGCTGCGACGCTCATTAAGACGCGCGAGCTCTCGTGCATTCTTGATCTTAGAGACCGTGTACTGAGGCATTGAATCAGGCAAATCGCGGTAGACCCCACCTGGGCGGAAGTAGGCGGCGTGCAAACGCGCGCCAGAAACCGCTTCATAAAGGTCCATCAGATCTTCGCGCTCGCGAAATGCGTACAGGAACACGGTCATTGCGCCGATATCCAGTGCATGCGAGCCGATCGACATCAAATGATTCAACAGCCTGGTAATTTCAGCAAACATCACCCGGATGTACTGGGCTCGCACCGGCACGTCCACACCAATCAGCTTTTCGATTGCCAAACAGTAGGCATGTTCATTGCACATCATGGACACATAGTCCAGACGATCCATATATGGCAATGACTGGAGGTAGGTCTTACTTTCGGCTAGTTTTTCAGTACCGCGATGCAACAAACCAATGTGAGGATCGGCACGGACGATGACTTCACCATCCAACTCCAGAACCAAACGCAATACCCCGTGCGCAGCAGGGTGTTGCGGCCCGAAGTTAAGCGTGTAATTGCGAATCTCAGCCACCGTAGTTCTCCTCGCGAACGATGCGCGGCGTGATTTCGCGCGGTTCGATGGTCACCGGCTGATAAATCACACGTTGCTGGGTCGGGTCATAACGCATCTCAACGTGGCCGGACAGCGGGAAATCCTTGCGGAAGGGGTGACCGACGAAACCGTAATCTGTCAGCAGACGCCGCAGATCCGGGTGGCCATCAAACACGATGCCAAACAAATCAAAGGCTTCGCGTTCATACCAATTGGTGCCACTCCAGATCTGATTCACACTGGGCACCACCGGAAAATCATCATTCTCGGCAAACACACGCAGCCGCAAGCGCTGGTTATGCTGAACCGACAACAACTGATAAACCGTTGCGTAGCGCGGGCCATCCCACGCTTCATTCTTATAAGTACTGTAGTCAACGCCGCACAAGTCGACGCACTGTTCAAAAGCAAGGGATGGATGGTCGCGCAACAGAGTTGCCGTTTCCACCAGATCCGCAGCCTTACAGACGATGCTCAGTTCGTCGAATGCTAACGTAGCGCGCACGAGCTTATCGCCCAGCACCTGTTCGACGGACGCTTTGAGCGCTTCCATTTTGGAGGCCATAGTTTCTACCTTAGCGGGCTATGGTATTAGTGCGTTTAATTTTGTTTTGAAGCTGAATAATGCCGTACAGCAGTGCCTCGGCAGTCGGTGGACAGCCGGGTACATACACGTCGACCGGAACAATCCGATCACAACCGCGCACGACAGAATATGAGTAGTGATAATAACCACCACCATTGGCGCAAGACCCCATTGAGATCACCCAGCGAGGTTCGGCCATCTGGTCGTAAACCTTGCGTAATGCCGGAGCCATTTTATTACACAGCGTCCCAGCAACGATCATTAGGTCTGACTGCCGCGGGCTTGGGCGAAATATGATACCGAAACGGTCCAGATCATAACGCGCAGCCCCCGCATGCATCATTTCAACCGCACAGCAGGCCAAGCCAAATGTCATTGGCCATAATGACCCGGTTCGGGTGTAGTTGATTAATGTATCGGCGGTGGTGGTAATAAACCCTTTTTCCAGGACGCCCTCTATTCCCATTCCAACGCTCCCTTTTTCCATTCGTACACAAAGCCAATCGTAAGAATAGCTAGGAATACAAACATTGCGGCAAAACCGAACATGCCGAGTTCCTTAAGCACAACGGCCCAAGGAAACATAAAAGCTATTTCAAGATCGAAAAGGATGAATAAGATGGCGACGAGGTAATAGCGCACATCAAATTGCATGCGCGCGTCTTCAAAGGCTTCAAAGCCACACTCGTACGGTGACAGTTTTTCATCATCAGGACGATGGGGGCCCAGGATCCGACCTAAAAGCATTGGACCAACGCCTACCAGCAAACCGATGATAATGAACAACAGAATAGGAAAGTAGTTTTGCAGCATTTCCCCTATACCCCTATGTAGAGGAGGGTTCCCCCCCCTCGGCTCCAATGCAAAGCAGGCCACCGGAATCCCGGTGGCCTGCTTTAATGGTGGTGCCGACAGTGAGACTCGAACTCACACAGCTTGCGCCACTACCCCCTCAAGGTAGCGTGTCTACCAATTTCACCATGTCGGCACAGTCTATTTCTTATTTACCCAGGAATTTTCGGTCCCGAGGCATTATTCTTATTGACGGCTCCACTCGGGATTTGTGGCGCCGCTTTTTGTACTGTCTTTCCTGACATTACGCCAAGGTCGTTGTTTCCGCCCCCAGACAGATAGACGAGAGAAAGACTTGTAGAGAAGAAAACAACCGCTAGAACTGCGGTTGCTCTGCTCAAAAAATTCGCTGAGCCAGACGCACCAAACAGGCTACCGGACGAGCCGCCACCAAAGGCTGCACCCATATCCGCACCTTTGCCGTGCTGCATGAGCACAAGTATCACAATGGATACCGCAGAGATGAGATTAACGATCCAGATTAACGTCTTTAGAAGTTCCATACTATACCAATTTATCAGCGGCCTGGCAAATTATTCCAAATGAATCAACATCCAGAGATGCCCCGCCTACAAGAGCGCCATCGACACTGTTAATCGACAAAATAGCTTCGGCATTATCTGCCTTAACGCTACCGCCGTAGAGAACGCGCATGGTATCAGAGCCATTTTGGCTTTGCAAGCAAAGCGCCTTGATGACGTCATGCATTTCACCTATCTGATCGAGAGAGGCCACGCGGCCAGTTCCGATTGCCCAGACGGGTTCATAGGCCACCAGCATACGGGCCGCGCTGAACGGTGCCACGATTTCCAGTTGACGGCGGATCACGGCGGCATGCTCGCCCGACTCGCGCTGTTGCAAGGTTTCACCGACGCACAGCACGGGTGTTACCCCCGCCTCAAATGCGTTTGCCAATTTTAGCGCCAGTACCCGATTATCTTCTTCAAGATATTGGCGACGCTCCGAATGACCTACCAAGGCATAGCGACAGCCAACATTCGCCAACATGGTGGCAGATACTTCACCGGTATACGCCCCGTCCCGGCCAAACTGGCTAACATCTTGAGCCGCCAGCGCAACAGGGCTCATTTGCAGCAGGTCAGCTAATTGCAGCAGATACGCATGCGGGGATGCTAGCGCCACGCCAGCGCGATTGATACGCCGGTCTTGCAGCATGGCCTGAACCAGCTTGCGGTTTGACGCAAGGCTGCCATTCATCTTCCAATTGCCCATCACTAGCTTGGCCGACATACTCACCCTCCCGGTTGGATGAGGCGAATTATATCGCCCCTGCGCACCCCGTCAAAGAAAGCTTCAACAGCGAGAATCACTAACTGTAATAATTCTGCAAAATACACAGTGGAGAATGCAGGACATCGATGAGATGCACCCAACCAGGAGTTCGTTCGAATGAAAGCACAAATCCGTCTGGTCGTTTTAGCCAGCACGCTCGTTTCGGTTTCCGCATTCGCCACTGATATTACTGGCGCAGGCGCGACATTTCCCTACCCTTTGTATGCGAAGTGGGCGGCTACTTACCAAGCCAGCACGGGCACAAAGATGAACTATCAGTCTATTGGTTCCGGTGGTGGGATTAAACAAATCACCGCAAAAACCGTGGACTTTGGCGCCTCCGACATGCCGCTCAAGGCCGATGTACTGGAAAAGAGCGGTCTAACTCAATTCCCAACCGTGATTGGCGGTGTGGTACCAGTGGTTAATATCCCTGGCATCAAACCGGGACAACTCAAGTTCACCGGCCCACTGCTAGCCAATATATTTCTGGGTAAGGTCAAGCGCTGGGATGACCCGGCCATTGTTAAATTGAATCCGGGCGTTAAATTACCAAAAGACACCATTTTCGCAGTACGCCGCGCCGATGGATCGGGTACCACCTTTATTTTCACCAACTACCTATCCAAGGTTTCTCCTGAATGGGCCAGCAAGGTTGGTAACAATACTGCCGTTAACTGGCCTACAGGTCAGGGTGGCAAGGGAAATGAAGGCGTCGCTAACTTTGTTAACCGTATCAAAGGTTCTATTGGCTACGTCGAATATGTATATGCCAAGCAGAATAAGATGTCCTATGGCCTGATGCAAAATGCCAGCGGCAAGTTTGTTGCTCCAGACGACAGTAGTTTCAAAGCAGCAGCTGCGAATGCAGACTGGAAGAAGGCTCCTGGTTACTACCTGCTCTTGACCAATCAACCAGGCGCACGGACTTGGCCGATCTCTGGTGCAACCTTTATTTTGATGCACAAGAAACAGGAAAAGCCTGCTCAGGCAGAAGCTACGCTGAAGTTCTTCGACTGGGCTTACAAGTCAGGTGATGCGACTGCGTCCAGCATGGATTACGTACCGATGCCAGACAACGTCAAGAAGATGATCCGTGAAAGCTGGAAGCAGATTGTTGACACCAACGGTCAACCGATCTGGAAATAAAGCAGGCTCTCTATAAGCAATAATGCTAGCCTTTGGCCGGGGAGTCCCTCCCCGGCTTTTTGTCTGAAACCACGATTGAGTCTAGGTATGGATAAGTTCGGTAACGCGCAACACATGCAGCGCCAGTTGCTAGTCGACAAGTCGTTCAGGATGGTTACACGCATCTTCGCCTTCTTCGTTCTGGCAATGCTGATATGCATCCTGATCTCATTGGTCATTGGTGCCATGCCAAGCATCAAGGCTTTTGGTCTGGGCTTTCTAACTTCTACAGAGTGGGACCCGGTCTCGAATAAATTTGGAGCTTTTGTCCCGATCTTCGGTACGCTGGTCACCTCATGCATCGCCTTATTGATTGGCGTTCCCGTCAGTTTTGGCATTGCGCTATTCCTGACTGAACTCTGTCCGAGAAAACTCAAGCGGCCTTTAGGCATTGCGGTAGAACTCTTAGCGGGTATTCCCTCGATTATTTATGGCATGTGGGGTTTATTTGTCTTTGCACCGATTTTCTCAGAGCATGTTCAGCCCTGGTTAATTGACAACCTGGGCCCATTACCACTAATTGGCTGGATCTTCCAGGGTGCGCCAATGGGTATTGGTATTTTTACCGCAGGACTGATTCTAGCCATCATGGTGATCCCATTTATAGCCTCGGTGATGCGTGACGTATTTGAAATCGTTCCCACCTTGCTCAAAGAATCTGCCTATGGCCTCGGATCCACCACGTGGGAAGTCGTACGCTACGTGGTGCTGCCTTACACCAGAACAGGTGTTGTCGGTGGCATTATGCTCGGATTAGGTCGCGCGTTAGGCGAAACCATGGCGGTAACGTTTGTGATTGGTAACTCTTCACGCTTTGATCCCGGCTTATTCCAACCGGGCAACTCGATTGCTTCATCGTTGGCTAACGAGTTTGCTGAAGCCAACGGGGACTTATACATGTCGTCCCTGATCCAATTAGGCTTAATTTTGTTCTTTATCACCTTTGTGGTACTAGCCTGTTCCAAGATCTTACTTCTGCGTCTCAAGGGCCAAGAAGGCAAGGAAGCATAAGCCATGAGTGAAACCTTACTGGTAGAGGCGCCGAAGCAAATAATGGAAACCAAGGCAATAAGCAATCCGATCTATCGCCGAAGGCGCATGATCAACGGCTTCAACATGGGCGTCTCGATGTTCGCCATGGTATTTGGTCTATTCTGGTTATGCTGGATTTTACTGACCTTGCTACAGAATGGTCTAAGCGGCATCCATCTATCCGTTTTTACCCAGAGTACTCCTCCCCCCGGCGCCACGGGAGGGCTGGCAAACGCCATCTATGGCAGCTTGCTGATGACTTTTTTTGGCACCATTATCGGTACCCCGATCGGCATTTTATCAGGGGTTTATCTGGCCGAGTTTGGCCAACGCGGCTGGCTGGCGCCCGCCACACGCTTTATCAATGATATTTTGCTCTCGGCACCGTCAATCGTGATCGGCCTGTTCGTTTACGAAGTATACGTGGTCACCATGGGGCACTTCTCTGGCTGGGCAGGCTCTCTGGCGCTGTCACTGTTAGTGATTCCAGTGGTGGTACGCACGACAGAAAACATGCTGCGCCTGGTCCCAAATAGCCTGCGCGAAGCTGCAGTAGCATTGGGCACTCCGCAATGGAAAGTGATCATGTCGGTCACCCTGCGTGCGGCCAAGTCAGGGGTCGTTACCGGTATTTTGCTGGCAGTCGCGCGCATATCCGGCGAAACCGCCCCGCTTTTATTTACGGCACTGAACAATCAGTTCTGGAATGGCAATATGAACCAACCGATGGCCAATCTACCTATCGTGATTTTCCAATTTGCCATGAGTCCTTATGAAGACTGGCACACCCTGGCCTGGACCGGTTCGTTACTGATTACCTTTAGTGTATTAACGCTCAATATTGTCGCCCGCTGGTTGGGCAGTCAAAAACACCAATCCCACTAAGGCTTGCACCCATATGGCTGAAATTGGCACCAAGCTTCAGGTCAAAAATCTGAACTTTTATTATGGTAATTTTCACGCACTTAAGGCGATATCGCTCAATATTGCCCCAAACAAGGTTACCGCCTTCATTGGCCCGTCTGGCTGTGGTAAATCCACCTTGTTGCGGACCTTTAATCGGATGTTTGAGCTCTACCCAGGCATGCGCGCCGAAGGTGAAATCTTGCTTGACCAGCGCAATATCCTTGGGCGCGATATCGACGTCAACCTGCTGCGCGCCAAGGTCGGAATGGTATTTCAGAAACCGACGCCGTTTCCAATGTCGATCTACGACAACATCACCTTTGGAGTTAGGCTGTATGAAAAACTCAGTAAGTCGGCGATGGACGACCGGGTGGAATGGGCACTAAAAAAAGCGGCGCTCTGGGAAGAAGTGAAAGACAAGTTGAGACAATCCGGAAATTCATTGTCTGGTGGCCAGCAACAACGACTTTGCATCGCCCGCGCAGTGGCCTCGCGTCCTGAAGTTCTGCTGCTGGATGAACCAACTTCAGCGCTTGATCCAATCTCGACCGCGCACATTGAAGAGTTGATACACGAACTGAAAGAGGACTACACCATCGCCATCGTCACCCACAACATGCAACAGGCGGCGCGGGTCTCGGACTACACTGCTTATATGTATCTGGGAGAAATGGTGGAGTTCGGCGAAACCGACTGCATCTTCACCACGCCGAAACAGCGTGCAACCGAAGACTACATTACTGGTAAGTTCGGTTAATACTAGCAGTTACCCACAAAACCCACTTCATGCCAAGTGGGTTTTTTATTGTCCTCATCGTCCAATTAAGGCCAACCCCATGCATGATTAGTCAAGCACTATCGCTAAAGCCATTGGACAGGATACGACAACCTGCAACTTGTTTGATATCAACACTTGACGGAAAAAGTGCTGGCGCCAACAATCCCCGCTTACCTCTCAAATGCAATTGTAATCACCATGCTGGAACTCTTTTCTGGGTTGGATCTTCGCTTAGTGTTGACGCTCATTTTGTCCCTGGGCTTTGTTCTGACTTTCGAATTTATCAACGGTTTCCACGATACCGCCAATGCAGTTGCGACCGTGATCTACACCCAGTCGATGAAGCCTCGTTTGGCGGTGCTCGCTTCTGGTCTGTGTAATTTCCTCGGCGTGCTTTCCGGTGGCTTGGCCGTTGCCTACGCGATTGTTCACCTGTTACCTGTCGACCTGCTGGTTTCCGTCAATACGGCGCACGGCATGTCGATGGTGTTTGCTCTATTAATGGCGGCGATTTTGTGGAATCTGGGTACATGGTACCTAGGATTACCCGCCTCCAGTTCACATACGCTCATTGGTGCCATCCTTGGTGTCGGGCTAGCGAATAGCCTAATCAACCACACCCCGCTGGCGCAGGGCATCAATTGGGGCAAAGCGATTGACGTTGGTTTATCGTTGCTCTGCTCCCCCCTGGTTGGCTTTTTGATTTCGGGTGCCATCATCCTGTTGCTGCGCCATTACCGCGGGCAAAGCAATATGCACAAGACCCCGTTTCAACGCCAACAGGTAGAGGGTCGAAAGCATCCTCCATTCTGGACCCGCTTTATGCTGATTCTGTCAGCCATGGGAGTCAGCTTTGCTCATGGTTCAAACGACGGACAGAAAGGGGTGGGCTTGATCATGCTGGTGCTGATCGGCATTGTTCCTGCAAATTATGTCCTCAACTTAGACAGCAACCCCTACCAGATTGAACGCACCCGTGACGCGGCCACCCATCTGCAACAGTTCTATACGCTGCACGATGCACAGCTTAAAACGTTACTACCGGTTCTCACGCACACCGTGACGCATGGCTGTGATCCGTTCAAGACCAACACCACGGTCAACGACCTGAATTTGGTTCTCAATAGCGGTAGCGACTATCATCGGCTCAGTCCAACCCAACGTTGGGACGTGCGCACGCGTCTGCTTTGCCTGGATGACGCAGCCAAACTAGCCGGCAAATTACCCGGTCTCAACGATGCAGATAGGCACCACTTGCAGAGCTTGCGTGCTGATCTGACCCAGACAACGGAATATGCACCGACCTGGGTAATTCTATCGGTCGCCATGGCACTAGGGGTTGGCACCATGATTGGCTGGCGCCGCGTGGTAAAAACCGTCGGGGAAGGCATTGGCAAAAAAGACATGACCTACGCTCAAGGCATGTCTGCACAGATTACCGCAGCCTTGTCGATTGGACTCGCCAGTTTCTTTGGCATGCCCGTTTCAACCACCCATGTCCTGTCCAGTGGTGTGGCGGGCGCCATGGTTGCTGATAAATCCGGTCTGCAATTAGGTACCATTCGCGCCATCTTACTTGCCTGGCTGTTTACCCTACCGGTTTCAATGGCCTTATCGGCAGGCCTGTACTATCTGGCAACACTGTGGATTCACTAGAAGTCGTCAAAAGAAAAAAAGGTGCGCGCTAGGCGCACTTTTTTTGTTGGTAAATTCCGACAGATAAAGGCACTAGACCATTCCGTTTAAATTTTTAACGATAAAAAACAATACCGATTGTTTAATTTATAAGCATCTTGGCGCTAAGTTGATGAATATCAAATGAAGACGGTTATAAGCGTTTGTTCAGAACTTAATTCCTTGCTAATATACGTCTGCTTCATCATGGTTTCTCCTTTGTTGTTTGCAGCAATCCCATTTATGCCTTGGCCCCCCAGCTAAGGCATTTTTTTTGCACTCGAATCCACCTCAAGTCAGCCTGCTGCTGCGTCATCAAGCCAAACGATTATGCCTTGAGAAAATGCTCACGCCCAGCCAACCAGCGCGTCAGATGTGCTTGTGCCAACTCGGGAAATTGCTCAAGCATTTTAGGAGCCAACGCACGCGCTTCTTCTAACAATTCGACATCCTGCTCAAGATCGGCGAAGCGCAGCATGGGCACCCCGCTTTGCCGCGCCCCGAGTAACTCACCAGGACCACGCAGCTGCAAATCTTGTCGGGCAATTTCAAAACCGTCCGTATTTTCATAGATCACCTTCAGACGCGCCTTGGCTAATTCAGACAGAGGGGGTTCAAACAACAACACACACACACTGCTGGCAGCCCCACGCCCTACCCGTCCACGCAACTGATGTAGTTGAGACAAGCCCATGCGCTCGCTATGCTCTATCACCATCAAACTGGCATTGGGCACGTCCACCCCAACCTCAATCACCGTAGTAGCAACCAGTAGTTGAATCTCATTGGCGCAAAACTGCGCCATAATCTCTGCTTTTTCCGCTGGCTTCATACGGCCATGCACCAGACCGATGTGCCATTGCGGCAACTCCGCGCTTAGTGCTTCGTGGGTTGCAACAGCAGTCTGCAATTGCAATACCTCAGACTCTTCAATCAACGGGCACACCCAGTAGGCCTGCTGCCCCTTAGCACACACCCGATCAACGTAGGCCACCATTTCATCGCGGCGTCGACTATTCACCAACTTGGTCGCCACTGGCGTGCGCCCAGGCGGTAATTGATCAATCACCGACACATCCAAGTCTGCGTAAAAACTCATCGCTAGCGTGCGCGGAATCGGCGTAGCCGACATCATCAATTGATGCGGCTCGCTGCCTTTCGCTTTAAGCGCCAGGCGCTGGCCAACGCCAAAGCGATGCTGTTCATCGACAATCGACAACCCCAAGCGCTCGAACACCACGTCGTCCTGAAACAACGCATGAGTTCCTACAACCAGGCGGGTTGCACCAGCCGCAATTTGCGCCAGCGATTCGGTTTTTTGTTTCTTGCGCAACGAACCTGACAACCAGGAAACCCCAACCCCCAGAGGCTCAAGCCATGCAGATAATTTCAGATAATGTTGTTCAGCAAGAATCTCAGTCGGCGCCATCAGCGCCACCTGATAACCCGACTCGATCGCAGCCAAAGCCGCCATGGCAGCGACAATGGTCTTGCCACTGCCGACATCCCCCTGCAACAAACGATGCATCGGGTGCGGCGCGCTCAGATCATGCAAAATTTCGCTCAGCACCCGTTGCTGAGCGTCGGTCAGCACAAAAGGCAGTGCCTGAGTCAATGCTAAGCGAAGATGTCCATCACCATCGAGACGAGGCGCCAGGCCGGTGCGCCGTGCTCGGTAAGACAGGCGCATCGACAACTGCTGCGCCAGTAATTCGTCAAATTTCAAGCGTTGCCAGGCGGGCAATAAAGGATCGTTGAGTTGCTGCAGCGAGTAGTCCGGAGTGGGGGCATGCAATAGATGCACTGCCTCCTCAAAGGTAGTGAGTCCCAACTGTGCTCTGACTCCATCAGGTAGGGTCTCAGGCATCGGCTGGGCTTGCAGCTCAGCGTGAATTAAACGACGCAATTGGGGCTGAGTCAGACCCGACAGCGTCGGATAAACCGGGGTAAGTCGATCAGCCAGCGGAGCGTCGGCCGACACCGGGCGACACTTAGGATGCACCATCTCATCACCAAGGAAACCACGACGCACCTCGCCCAACACGCGCAGCAGCACACCAACGGCCATCTGCTTTTGCTGACTAGGATAAAAATGGATAAAGCGCAGCAGCAGCTGCCCCCCGCGATCTTCTATGCGCACCAAGAGTTGCTTGCGCGGCCTGAATTGCACTTCCACCGCCACCACAACGCCCTCCACCAACACCGGCTGGCCGTAAGGCGCATCGGTAATCGGATAGAGATGACTCTCGTCTTCGTAACGCAGGGGTAGATGCAACACCAAATCGAAACGACGGCGAATACCTAGTTTTTCCAACTTCTTGGATAGGGCTGGCGCCACCGTCAGCGGCTGATTAGCGAGATCGGGATAGATAATCATGTCCGACCGATTGTAACGGAACCGAGGAAAAGCGCCAGAGGCACCGTGTGTAGCTCAGCGTATTTTCCTACATCATCCGCATGAGCGATTTTTGAATGCTGCCATTTTCATGATCTGTTCAGATATCGGGCAACGATAACACTGTCAGTGTTGATGGCGGTTTCCGAAGGAAACACGATTGAACCACAACTTTACATACAGAATAGATTGGGGACGAGCGATGGGTGCAACGATTAGTTTTAATTCAGAAATCAGACAGCAAGCTGCACTGAACCAAGATGAAGCGGTCACGGCACAGCCACAGCTGGGCTCTCAATATACCTATCTAGAAATTGATAGGGCCCTGACGCAAACCACTTTGCCAGTACCAAGCACCAGCGAGTCCCCAGCACTAACCCGTCCTGAGCCGCCACGTAGCCGACGTGAAATTTTGCAACAAATACTTGAAGCCTTGCTCAAAGCTATGAGTAGCGACGAAGATGATGAGGATGAAACTCTTAAGGCTGTATGCTTGTATATCATCAACTTAATTGGCTTAACTGGCGCTAGTGGTATCGAGGATGCCACGCTGCCGTCTTTTGCCTTCACACCCCAGGCCCACACGGGGCCCCAGGTAAGCCCTCACCATATGGAATTCAAGCAACTGCTGCAAAAAGTGCGTGGCCTGCTCGATAAATCTAAAACCGCCCAACATACCAAGGAGGGCCCTAACGAGCAAGCGTTCTTGCAACAGCTACAAACCTGTCTGGATAAGCTAGAAAAGGCCAGCGTTGCTCAGGCAACGGCACAGAGTAGTGCTCCCGAACAGGAAAGTCTGATGGAGCAGGTTTTTTTACTATTCCAGAAACTTATGGCTCAACAGAATGCGAAAAAAACTGATCCATTGATCTTGGATATAGCCTTAGATAAAACCGTCAGTCACTACCTTGACTACTCAGGCAATAGCATCAGCGTGAACGATGAAACAACGCGTGCAGCAGAATTAGCGCAGCCGATTGCCAATCAAGAAATCATCAATACCGGGCTCGGGAATGCGCTGGTTGCACTCATGCAGCAGATTTGCTATTTGGTGGTACTGGAAATAGCAGAGAAACAGGCAAGTGCAGCTTACTTTGATCATCCACAACCGGTAACCCGCAACGATTCTGGTAAAGCATTGGCCGCCTAGGAAGGTGTCTGACTTTAGCGCATGCAGCCATTTATTGAATGACGAATTCTACAGACTCTCGCCATAGGCCTAACGCCATCGCGTGCTAGCGATGGCGTTAGGCCAGACTTGGCTTCCCAGCTACTGGCGTTCCCAGACTTGACTACGGCCCAGCATGGAAATTCCGATAAAACCACGCACTTCAAGCTTCTTGCCGCCCTCGACCAACTTCATCTTGGCGCTATAAATTTTCCCTGATTTTGGATCCAGAATCCTACCCCCACTCCAGTTTTCGCCTTCATTCTTAAGGCCCCAGAGGATGGTCATCCCCAGATCAGGTTTACCTTTCAAGGCACCATCACACTTTTCACACACAGCATCAGGGTGTTGCAGCAGTTTGACAATCTTGCCTGACAGCACACCATTCGCATCTGCCGAAATCTGAATCAACGCCTTGGCTTGATGGGTTTCGTCATCAATGCTCTTCCAGGTTCCAACAGGGGAATCGCCCGCCAGAACCAATTGGGAAAACAAACCAAACACAACCGCACATGCGGCAGCTTTCCATCCAGTCTTCATGCGTTATGCTCCGAAAAATAAGTTAAACGGTAGTTTGGAGTCACGGCTCTAGAATGTCAATATCATTGCGATAGCGAGCGTACTACCGCATCAGTCAATAAAAAAACAGGGCGGGTCTTAGCCAGCCCCCTGCCCTGTTTAATTCTTGATCTTTACGTGCTTAATCGAGCACCATCACCGCCTCAGCTTCCACCAGCGAAGCCTTGGGTAAGCTTGCCACACCCACTGCTGCACGCGCCGGAAACGGCTGCGAAAAATACTGCCCCATCACTTCGTTGAAGGTCGCAAAATTCGACAAATCGGTCAGATAGGCATTTAACTTAACAATCTGATCAAGCGAACCGCCTGCGGCTTCACACACAGCCTTCATGTTCTTGAACACTTGATGGCTCTGCTCGGCAAACCCCCCGTCTACAATCTGCATGCTCGTCGGAACCAGTGGAATCTGGCCAGACAAATAAACGGTATTGCCAGCGCGCACAGCTTGAGAATAAGCACCGATTGCGGCCGGTGCCTTGTCGGTGTGGATAATGTGTTTCGACATAATGGTCAGTCTCCTTGCTTGAGAAACAGTGTCAGCAGATCATTGAGAAAACGCTGACCTTTTAGAGTAGGACGCAGTGTAGTCAGATCACGGATGATCAGCCCCGCTGCCTCAGCTTGAACCAACTCGCGCTGAATAGAGGATAACGGCAAACCGGTTCGTTCGCTAAACATTGCGATCTCAAAACCGTCAATCAGACGCAATAAATTCATCATGAACTCAAACGACAAATCAGTGCGCACCACCGCTTCGCGCGTCTGCACCGGCGAGCCCGAGGCCACGGCCTGCAAATATGCCGCAGGTTGTTTGTAGCGCATTTCGCGCCAGACCCCCTCGTGACTACTGATCTTCGCGTGCGCTCCTGCGCCAATCCCCAGATAGTCACCAAAGCGCCAATAATTAAGATTATGACGACATTGTTTACCAGGCAGAGCGAACGCCGAGGTCTCGTAATGCTGAAAACCCGCCTGATCCAGACGCGCTTCTAACGCCTCTTGCATATCGGCCGAAGCATCGTCGTCAGGCAGACCGGGCGGCAAATAGCGGTGGAACAGGGTATTGGGTTCAATGGTCAGATGGTAGGCCGACAGGTGCGTCACCCCAGAATTCAGCGCGCATTCCACATCCGACAGCGACTCTGCCAGTGTCTGCTCTGGTAGAGCATACATCAGATCCAGATTAACATTATCAAAATGGGTCAGCGCAATATCCAGCGCAGTACGCGCCTGCTTTCCATCATGAATCCGCCCCAGGGCCTTAAGCTTATCATCGGCAAAACTCTGTATCCCGATGGATAAGCGATTCACTCCAGCCGCTCGAAACGCCTTAAATTTCTCAGACTCAAACGTCCCCGGATTCGCTTCCAGCGTGATCTCGGCATCAGGGTCCAGGCGAACCCGGGCACGAATACCATCCAAGAGCAGCTCCAGAGCCTGAGGCGACATCAGACTCGGGGTACCACCGCCGATAAACACCGTATGTACCGCCCGCCCCCAAACGGCAGGCAAGGCCAACTCCAAGTCAGTCAACAGCGCCCCCACATAGGCCATGTCATCCATCCCTGGCCGCGCTTCGTGGGAGTTAAAATCACAGTAGGGGCACTTACGCACACACCAGGGGAAATGCACATACAGCGATAACGGTGGTAACTGCGTCAAGCTAAACATCGGAGCAACCGGCACTGCCATCATGGCAAAGCCTGCAACTTGGCAAACATTTGCTCGATAGCCTGCGCTCGGTGACTGACACGATTTTTTTCGCTCGCGGCCAGCTCTGCGGCGGTACAACCGTATTGGGGTAACCAAAAATGAGGATCATAACCAAACCCCCCCTGGCCCGCAGCCTGATCTTGCACCTCACCACGCCAGATACCCTCGGCCACCAAGGGCTGCGGATCCTCGGCGCTACGCGTTAACACCAGCACACAGGTATACCAAGCGCTACGGTTCGCCACGCCTTGCAGGCGCTCTACCAACAGTTGATTATTGCGCTCGTCAGACTTGGGTTCTCCGGCAAAGCGTGCCGACAGAACACCAGGCTGTCCTGACAAAGCTTCAACACACAATCCAGAGTCATCAGCAAGCGCGGGCAAACCAGTCACGCGGCTGGCATGGCGCGCTTTTTCTAGTGCATTTTCAAGAAAAGTACAGTGCGGTTCTGGACACTCGGGGACATTCAGCTCGCGCTGAGCCAGCACCTGAATCCCCAGCGGTGCCAGCAAAGCACCGAACTCACGCAGTTTCCCTGGATTATTACTCGCCAGGACCAATCGTTCGAACATGTTGACTCCAAGATTCAGTTACTGGATGCGTGTGCCCGGCCAAAGCGGATTTCATTCCACATGCGGATGATCCGATGCTGTAGCTTGGGGTTCAGCTCGCGCAGTACGATCCAACGTCGCAATGCAGCACCATCAGGATTCATCACCGGATGAAACTTCAAATCTTCGCGGAAATAGGGCACAGACGTGCGCACAGGATTGGTTGCGCCAATTAAATTGGTCTGATCTGCGGCATTCTTGCTGGCCAACATAAAATTAATAAACCGTAGCGCCAATTCAGGGTGAGGGGCCGAAGCAGGAATCGCCATGGTATCAATGCCAAGCTCATTACCTTCGCGCTGCAACACATAACCAACCGTAAATGGCCGATGCGTTCGTTTGGCTTCTTCTCGCGCCTGATAGAACTCAGTTGAATATCCCAGCGACACCCAGATATCTCCAGCGGCCAATTCTTTCCAATAGTGCTCGCTAGAGAACGCCGTCCAATAAGGCCGCGCGGCAGCAATCAAATCGCGCGCACGCAAATAATCTTCTTCACTGGCAGTATTTGGATCACGGCCCAAATACATCAGCGCGGCGGCAAACACCGGACGCGGACGATCAAGTACCGTCACATGCCCCTTCAGCCGGGACAAGACCTTGGGATCAAAAATAATAGACCAACTATACGGGTCGATATTTAACTGCTTCAACTTTTCAATATTGTAACCAACCGCAGTCAGCGACAGCACAGCAGGTACGGTATACACATTACCTGGATCATATGCGGGGTTCATCAACGACTGCATCAAATTGGCAATATTTGGCAGGCGCGACTTATCTAGTGGCAACAGCAACTTTTGCCGTACCAAAGGCTGTACGGCAAAACTCGACGGAAAGACGACATCAACATCAGCATTCCCAGCGGCCAGCCTAGCTTGCATTTCATCATTATCATTAAAAAAATCCTGATCCACCCGACACTGACAACGCTGTTCAAAACGCTGAATCGTCGCTTCGGACAACGAGCCTCTCCAGTTGTACAGGTGCAGCACGGGTTGAGCACTGGCCAAGGCAGATGCACACAGTAAGCAGCATAGCCCGACGATTCTATTCATCAATCCTTACCTCTCAAACTATTGAGCAGAAATGTCAACGGGTGCTTGGCGCAGCGTATCTTCCAACGCACGCAATAACAGGCTGGCATCCGCCCCTTCCAGACTGCGCGCATCGGACAACATGCGCCGCCAACGGCGCGCGCCTGGTACCCCCTGAAACAAGCCCAGCACATGGCGCGCAATATTACGCACCTTATGCCCCTCTAACAGCATCTGTTCGATGTAGGGCAGCAGCGCCTCAACCACCTCAGAACGCGTGCGTGGCACACTGGCATCAGCATAATAACGCGCATCCCAGCTCGCCATCAGATAGGGATTGTGATACGCCTCGCGCCCCAGCATCACCCCATCCACATGCAGAAGGTGCGTGTCGATTTGTTCCAAGGTCTGAACACCACCATTTAGCAAAATTTCAAGGTCCGGACGTTCTTGTTTCAAGCGATGCACATAATGGTACTTCAGCGGAGGGACGTCACGATTCTCTTTGGGTGACAAACCTTTTAAAATTGCATTACGTGCATGCACGATAAACGTATGACAACCAGCATCCGCCACCAGATCGACGAAGTCGCGCAGGTAGTCATAATGTTCAATCTGATCAATACCAATACGATGCTTCACACTAATATCGATACTCACCGCATCGCGCATTGCCTTGACACAATCGGCCACCAATTGCGGCTCGGCCATTAGACATGCGCCAAACGCCCCCTTCTGAACTCGCTCGGACGGACAGCCAACATTCAGGTTGACTTCGTCATAGCCCCATTGCTCAGCCAGGCGGGCACACTTTGCCAGATCATCCGGCTCCGACCCGCCTAGTTGCAACGCGAGCGGATGCTCTGCCACATCAAAACGCAAGTGGCGTTCAACATCACCATGCAACAAGGCTCCAGTCGTCACCATTTCGGTATATAGCCAGGTATGCCGGGTGATCAGACGAGCAAAAAAACGATAATGCCGATCAGTCCAATCCAGCATCGGCGCAACCGACAGGCGACGCGGAGGGAGTTTGGCTGGTGTTGTTTGCCATTGCGGGCGTTCAGCTTGATTCAATAATTCCATGAGTTACTTTAGTAAGGCCTTGTTTTTCCGTGTTTTTAGTCATTCGCCACGGCAATGAGTGGCTACATTTTATCCTTATTGCATCGGGAGAACACTAGCGTGGCAGCGATAACTTAAGCTGTTGGGGACAAACGGTAAATTATCCTACCGAGCACAAGTGCGCGTCAAACTAGCCAGTACACTTGTTTTGAGTGGGAAGCCAGGAGCCTGCCTGGCGCCGGGGTGTAAAGGAGTAAAAGTGGATAAGACTGACGGAAACGGTTGAGCCATTACCCCACACGCGAGATACTGGCAAACATTACAATGTTTAGAGGTGCGAGATGGCTCACCGCGTAGTTTTCGTCGAAGATGATCCGGATCTGGCCGGCTTAATCAGCGACTTCCTGTCGCGTCATGAAATGGACGTGGTGGTGGATGCGCGGGGCGATACCGCAATGGCCACCATAGAACGCGAAGCACCGGACATGGTGCTTTTGGATATCATGCTGCCAGGCAAAGACGGTTTGAGTATTTGCCGCGAGCTGCGCCCGATATTTAAGGGGCCTATCGTGATGTTGACCTCTCTCGATAGTGACATGAACCAAATCCTGGGCCTTGAGCTGGGCGCCAATGACTATATTCTCAAGACCACCCCACCCTCCGTACTAGTGGCGCGCCTGCGCGCCCAACTGCGTAATCATGGCAACATGAACACAGTGACTCCGGATGCCAGCAATCACCAGCCTAATAAGCGGGTTTTTGGTCAATTAACCGTCGACCCAGTGAATCGCGACGTACTACTCGATGGTGAACAAGTGATTTTATCGACTTCAGACTTTGATCTGTTGTGGCTACTAGCCAGCCATGCAGGGGAAATCATGAAACGCGAAACCCTGCTCAAGGCATTGCGTGGCGTCAGCTACGATGGGCTGGATCGCAGCATCGACGTGGCGATCTCGCGCTTGCGCAAAAAACTGGGTGACAATCCAAACGAGCCGTTCCGCATCAAGACGGTTCGCAACAAAGGCTACTTGTTCTCGCTGTCAGGCTGGGAGTAGTCACCGCATGCGCAAGTTGTTCATACAATTCTATCTGCTGCTGATTGGCTGTTTTCTGGTCGCAGTGATTCTGGTCGGGGTGGTCTACAAGCAAGCGGTGGACAAAGTCGGTGAGCGTTACCTCTCTGACCTGTTACGCACTACGCTCACGCTAATCGAAACTGAGCTGCGCGGCGTGCCGCAAGAGCTTTGGGCCGAAAAGCTGACACAAGATGATCACCGCTTCACGTTTCACGTGCGGGTAGAACGCGAGAATGCCTACGATCTTGACGACGCATCGCGCGAAGCGCTGGCACGCGGTGAAATTGTCATGCTTGAAAACAATTATCTGTTTCTGCAAAAAATCGAAAACAGCGATTTTGTTCTGGTGGCAGGACCGTTGCGCTACCTGTTTTTCTTGCATCAGCTTAAATGGTTCGACTATGCATTGCTGATTCTGATTGGCCTGTCGCTGGCGTTTCCTGTGCTGCTATGGATGCGCCCACACTGGCGCGACCTGATGACCTTGGAACAAACCGCGATCAAGCTGGCGCACGGTCACTTTACCGCACGGGCACGCTTACCAGAAAGTTCAGGGGTGCGGCGTGTCGGCCAGGCATTCAACCGCATGGCCGATAGTATCGCCGAATTATTAAGCAGCAAAAAAGCCCTGACCAATGCCGTAGCACATGAGCTGCGCACCCCGCTCGCCAGGTTACGCTACCGACTCGCTCTGATGGACAATGCCGAAACTTCTGCGCGCGAGGCGATGGAGCGCGATCTGGATGAAATCGACAAACTGATTGAAGAACTACTGCTGCATGCAAAACTAGATCGGCCAGAAGCGCCGTTGACCCCCAGTACCTTTGATGCAGCACGCTGGCTGGATGAGCGCGTCTCTGCGCAAGCCTCTCTGGCTCCGAACCTTAAGTGGGTACGCCTGGAATTAGACCCGTCCGCGCAAGCCATCACCGCAGACCAACATCTTCTGACACGTGTGCTGGACAACCTGCTCTCCAATGCTCGCCGTTACACCAATACCTTGGTGCGCGTAGGGATCAAGCTGGATAAAGGCCTGCATGTACTGATTGTCGATGACGACGGGCCGGGAATTCCACCAGAAGATCGCGAACGGATATTTGCCGCTTTTGTGCGGTTAGATAAAAGCCGTGACCGCAGCACAGGCGGCCATGGGCTTGGCCTAGCGATTGTCGATCGCATCGCCCGGGCACACCGCGGACAGGTGCGCGTTGAGGCTTCTCCAGAGGGGGGAGCACGCTTCATCTTTAGTTGGCCAGAAGGGATGCTATTACATTCAGTTACACGGAGAAACAATCAGCGCCTAGACGATATTCAAGTGGATGATTAGCATGGAATTAATCAATACCGGACTTTGTAGCATGGTATCCGGCTGACCTTCACAAGAGGATTTTGCGCGATGAAGCGTTATTTTCTGATGATCACCGCGGCCTTAATCGGCCTGGGATCGGTCTCGGTGTTCGGTTATGACACCTCGGCTCCCGTGCCAATTCACCGTACCACGGCAAAGCGTCGTGTGGTTAAACCGGTGAGAAAACCAGTAGAGTTCAAGAAAGCAGCAAAACCAGCCGTAGTCACTCCCACAGTGAAGCCTGCGGCCTCTAGTGCCAAATAGGCAGCAAGCATTCAAACACTTAAAGACCCGGGGCGCTTGTCGCCCCGCTCTTATTCTTCGGAGCCCCGCATGAAATTGCGTTTGCTAGGACTGGCACTGTTGTCGTGCCTGATTAGCCTGCCGATTAGCGCCCAGAAACTGACAAAAGAACAGCTGACGTTGTTTTTCGGTAAGGATAATCGTGTCCCAGTGGGCCCTGCAGGGATGCCCTGGCAAACCATTGGACGTCTGCAAACCATGGGGGGATTGCAATGCACCGCAACCTTAGTGGCGCCTGATGTAGCACTCACTGCAGGCCATTGCTTTGTAGGTTCTCGCGGGCAGTTGGATCCAGCCCTAGATTTCACCTTAGGCCTCAAGGGTGAAAAATACACCAAGCGGGTTACGGTTAATAAAGTCTGGGTAAACCGCCATCTGCTACGCGGCTTGATTCATCGCAGAGATGGGGTATATGTGCCAGAGAGTGTGGCGCGTTACGACTATGCCTTCATTCGTCTAAGTGAGCCTGTGGGCAATACTTACGGATTTTTACCGGTATTCAGTGGCAGTCGCGCTGACCTCACGCGCGCATTGGCTAAGGATCGTAAACGCATGGTGCACGTGGGTTATCCAGAAGACACACAAGGGGTCATGATGGTGCATCGTAATTGTCTGGCAACCGAGATGCATAGCGATGGGCGACTAGGCCACCGCTGCGACACGCTGCCAGGCGACAGTGGCTCACCTATGCTGGCGTCGATCAATGGAAAAACCATGATCATTGCGATTCAAAGTTCAGCACCTAGCGCACGCGACCGTTACCGTGCTGATAATATGTCGCTGGTTGCACCAACTTTTTACAAAGCGCTACAACATTTTATTCAGAGTAAAAAATAAAATCGGATAGAGGGCGCTGCTGGCGCACCGCCCTCTTTGACTACTATGCGTCAGCCAGCGTCGCCTGTTGCAGAGCGATCAACTCGCCAATCCCCTTTTCTGCCAAGCGCAGCATCGCATCCATTTCCTCGCGCGAAAACGGTTCACCTTCTGCAGTACCCTGAATTTCAACAAAACGTCCCGAGCCGGTCATGACTACATTCATATCGGTCTCACATCCTGAATCTTCCGGATAATCCAGATCCAGTAGAGCCCTACCGCCAACCATGCCCACCGATATCGCTGCAACCTGATCTCGTAGCGGATTTTCGGCTAGTTTGCCTTGCGCCATCAATCGGGAGATTGCGTCTGACAGTGCCACATACGCACCGGTAATACTGGCGGTGCGGGTACCGCCGTCGGCCTGAATCACATCGCAGTCAATTAAAATCTGTCGCTCGCCCAGTTTTTCTAAATCGATTACCGCACGTAATGAGCGGCCAATCAAACGCTGAATTTCCTGCGTCCGCCCTGACTGCTTTCCCACTGCAGCCTCGCGCCGCATGCGACTTCCGGTAGAGCGCGGCAGCATGCCGTACTCTGCAGTAACCCAGCCTCGCCCTTTTCCTTTAAGAAAACCGGGCACCGACTCTTCAACACTGGCGGTACAAATGACTCGGGTATCTCCGAATTCCACCAGCGCGGAACCTTCTGCATGGCGGATAAAATCTCGGGTCAGGCGCACACTGCGCAACTGGTCGTCCGGTCGTAAAGCTGATCGCATGGTAAAGTTTCCCAAAAATGATGCCAATTATACCGCTTGTCGCAAGGAAGCTGATTGAGTCATTACTGGGCAGTTGCTATAGTGCTTGGGCCTGGATGGTTCATGTGCTAGACGCCATTCGGGCACGAAACATCAAACAAGACTGATTTAATACTCCGAGTGAGGCCCGATATGATTTTAAGTATGACTGGCTTTTCGTCGATCAGCAGAGAATTCCCAGGTGGAATGCTGAGCCTCGAACTGCGCGCGGTTAACCACCGTTACCTAGATGTACAGATGCGCCTACCTGAAGAGTTGCGCATTATCGAACCACAATTACGCGAAATCATTTCGGGCAAAGTCACCCGAGGCAAACTCGAATGCCGGGTCGGTCTTAACCAGCTTGACAGCACCAATCCTACAATGGAAGTCAATGTCGAGTATCTGGACAAGCTACTCGCTGTCGCCAGCGAGCTGCAAGACCACGCCCAAGGAATGAAAGGTCTGTCAGTTGGCGAGCTGATGCGCTGGCCGGGCGTATTGCGCTCAAATGAACTGGCACCAGAAGTACTGCACAAGCTATGTCTGACGGGCCTGAGCACGGTGCTGGCTGACTTTAACGCCTCACGTGCGCGCGAAGGCGAAAAACTCAAGGCCGTGCTACTGGAACGCGTCGAATCCATGGAAGCCATTGTGGCGTCGATCCGCCCCAAATTACCGCAGATTTTAGAAGCCTACATGACAAAACTGTCTGGCCGACTGCGCGAAGCGCTGGACAATGTGGATGATGACCGTATCAAACAAGAGTTTGCCCTGTTTGCACAGAAAATTGATGTCGATGAAGAACTATCGCGTCTCTCCACTCACCTGACCGAAGTTCGCCGCATCCTCAAGTCGGATGGACAAGCAGGTAAACGCCTTGACTTTCTGATGCAAGAGCTCAACCGCGAAGCCAATACGCTAGGGTCAAAATCGGTCTCAACCGAAACCACCCAGGCCTCAGTAGAACTCAAGGTTTTGATTGAGCAGATGCGTGAACAGATTCAAAACATTGAGTAAACTTTCACGCCGTGTCACCCCGCGTCACAAAAACCACACAAGCCCCGCTAGTCGGGGCTTTTTCATGTCAAGTCGTGTCATAGCCAAACAATAAGCAAAAGACTATTTTTGACTCGAGATTTTTACCGGATTTTCCGCCGTGCGTGACATCAAATCCGGCTGGTTGCTGGTGGTCGATTGCCTGGATGCAAGGCTCCCCAGGTCGGCTGGGACGGCAGGGAATCGATCAAGGCCGGGCGTCCAAGCAGATAGCCCTGTACCTTGTTGATTTTTAATTCGCACAAGGCACGCAGTTCCGCAGCAGTTTCGACCCCTTCGGCAACGATCTTGCTGCCGGTTTCCTCGGCAAACCGGACGAGTGCCCCAGCTAAGGCCCGGCACCCTGTGTCGCTGTCGATTTTCCGGATCAAACTGATATCGAGTTTGATTACATCCGGCTGCAATTTGAGGATATGGCGAAAACTAGCGTAGCCTGCGCCAGCGTCGTCTACAGCCAGTTGCAAACCACGTTCCCGCAGAGGCTTGAGGGCTGTAGCAATCTGAGAATAGTCGTCGACAGAAGTGTGTTCCGTGACTTCCAGCATCAGACGTTCGAAGGGAAAACCTTCCAGCACTGCATCTAGGGATCCCTTTAGAATGGTCGCAGGCGAGACATTTAGAGATAGGTAAGTGCCGTCCGGAAAATGTTCTAATCCCTGGAGTGCCTTCCGGATTGCAGCCAGCTCCAACGACTCCTGGAGACCGACTTCGGCGGCTTCATTGAACCATAGATCAGGTGGGCGTACCGGCTCGGCAATGAAGCGCGCCAGTGCTTCGTACCCAACTATTCTATGCTGAGCGACATGAATGATCGGCTGGTAGACAATGTTGAAGCGTTCCGCGTCTAGTGTATCTTGAAGGCGGCTAACAATGGCCTGACGGATATGGTTTTCCTCAATCTGTTGCTCCATCAACTTGCAGGTAACTTCAGCAAAGAGCCGCAAGGTCCGGATGTCACGATCGTTTAGAGTGGCGTCTGGAGACATGGAAAAGCAACAAAACGTGCCATAGATTTGGCCATCGCTGAGTCGGAGGGGAACGCTCAGGTGGGCACCGACCGGCAATGCTGTTGTCACAGGCAAGGTCAATGCTTCAGGGATTTGCCTGGCATCCCGGATCAGCTCTGGTAGGCGGCCATCGACGACCCTCTGACAGTAGCTTTCCTCCAGCGGATCTGAGTTGCCCACGCAAACAATGGGGGGGATGTCCTCGGAGGTGTCGACGTAACGGAAGATCCGTTGGCCGCCCTTGAACTCGGAAATAAAAGCGATTTCCATCCCAAGCAGCGTGCGCACCGAATGTAGCGTTTCCATAATGGTTTCATCGGCAGTGCGGTGATTGGCAGCCATGCGAGCCCCTTATTTATGTCCATGTCGTAACATAAATGATTATAGATTTGTGCACGTTGAAATCCACCAGAAGTTCTCAGGACGGCTGGGGCGCATGTGAGTGACCGGCTATACCTTGAGAGCGGCTGAAGTTACTACCACCTCTTGCCACTACCCAGCAAATACCGTACCAGCCGCCGCAGTAACCACCATGGCCAGAGCCCCCCAGAAGGTCGTACGCATCACACCAGGAAGCATCTTTGCCCCGCCGGTTTGCGCAGCCAAGGCGCCTAACAGTGCCAACGCCACCAGCGCAGCACTGGCAACAAAGACCATCAGTTTCGAAGCAGGGGCCAACGCGGCTACGGCTAGGGGAAACAGTGCCCCGGCGATAAAGCTGGCGGCGGAAGCAAGCGCTGCTTGCAAAGGGTGAGGGGTGGTGATCTTTGACATGCCTAATTCATCACGCGCATGTGCGGCCAGTGCATCGTGCGCCATCATCTGCTGCGCCACCTGCAGTGCTAATTGTGTCTCAAGCCCACGGCGCACATAAATCTCGGTCAATTCACGTAGCTCGCTGCCCGGGTCGGTGATGAGTTCTGCTTGCTCTTGCGACAGTGAGGCTTTTTCAGTGTCCGCCTGGGTATACACCGAGACATATTCTCCCGCCGCCATCGACATGGCGCCAGCCACCAGGCCGCTAATGCCGGCAAGTAGGATACTGGCGTGCGCGGCATGCGCCGCTGCGACGCCAAGAATCAAGCTGGCGGTTGAAATGATGCCATCGTTGGCGCCCAGAACTGCGGCGCGCAACCAAGTGATGGTTTTAATCTGGTGATGTTCGTTATGGAATGTTTTCATCATTTTTTCAGTCACGGTAAGAGGGCCGCTTCCACGAAAAAACAGGGCACTCCAGCAACTGCGCGATTATCTGAGCGCGAAAAAGAAGTCAGTTTATCTAACTCATTGCGCACACTTATACGGTGCACTGTCCGCACCGGTGCTTCGGTGCGCTAACGTACGCATAGCTTGTGCCCGCAAGGGGCTTTTGCATAACATCCAAGTCCCAGGTGAGCGCCTTAAGTTTTGAACTATTCACTTTGATGGTCTATATTGGTAGTGACAATTTGATACCTAGAAGCGAGTGATCTAACGGCCTGATGGCGGTTTATCGCGCTGATGGTAAAATTGCCAAACCCGGAAACAGCCCCAAGCGGCTTATACGTCCGGGTTTCTCTTTTCTGGAGCTGCCATTAGGGCCCCTCTCTGCAAGTCCTATTAAGCGGCATGCCCTGACCGGGTGAAGATTTCAAAACTGCCAACGCATCCAAGAAAACAAAATATTACCGTTCCCCTTGCCTCCTGGCACATAGGTAGCTTGCAGCGCAAAACGCCCATACTCAACCGACACCAGCGGTAAAATAACTGGAATCGGGTAATAGTGGTAATCGGCACGCGCGGTGAATCCCGCAGTAAAGCCAGCCCCCAAGCGCCAATTTTCGCTTGGCCGCCACATTTTCTGGTAGCCGTAGCCTGCAATTGGCTCCATTTTGTTGTGTGAGTCCAAGAAAGTCATGGCATACAGCGCATGCCAGTTTCCAGCATCGTCATAACGATATTTTCCCAGACCAATACCCCAGGGGTTTTCGTTATAGCTGGCTATTTTTTCTGCTGTATACATACTGCGGTTGTGCCATGTATGCAAAGGTACATACAGTTCTTTGTGCTCAGATTTCCAGGTCGTGCTCACCGTATCGCTGACGTCACTCCAGATAGAACTCAAGGTCACTGGGGCGGCAACCACAGCAGGGTTCTCCACGCCAGGAGCGGAAGCATCTGCAGACGGTTCCAAGGCAAGCGCGGAAGCTGACAAGCACAAGGCATAGAGGGTTGCAGTCAGCGGAAGAATTGCTTTCCGACTCGGGGCAGGAATAAAACCATGAATAAACGACATAGAGAGAAGAGTAAGGCGCATTGGTAGTTTAATAACAAAAACGCGCGACTACCGTGGGTCGCGCGTTTCACTGAATTTTAGTCTGTCACTACTACAGATTATATATTCGTATAATAGTTCATTCTTTTAGTGAATAAGCGGGTTAGCCTGGAGTAGGATGTAACGTCTTTTCCACCGAAAAGGATGCATTACGGATATTTTCCATGAATATGCGTGCTAACCTTTTCCATCAAATGTATTATCCGGATGTTAATAATTGGTAGTAGTACTCATGAAAATGCTCGGATTGCGTAGCAAGGCACTACTGTCCATGCTATTGGCTTGCTCGCTGGCGCTGATTCCTGCCGGCCTGATCGGCTGGTATGTACTAGATAATATCCATCAACATCTAGCACAATCATTTGTACGTACCACAACCTTGCTCAACCGCAGCAAAATCTCCGCACCACTGTTACGCGAACTGGCGCTGGCCCAGCGCTTTGCAGATACAGAGCTGCTTAAGGAATGGTTGCTCGCCGAAAATGATCCCGTAGTCAAAACCAGATTTTTCCGCGAAGCAGAATCTTACCGTAAAGATTTTCAGAGCCATGTGTATTTTATTGGCATCGTGGCGAGCAAGCATTACTACATCAATGATCCATCCAATCGTTTCAGCATGGATCCACGCCACACCATGCTCGAAAACCGCCCCGCTGATAACTGGTTTTACAGCTCGCTACGATCCCGCCAAGCCTACAATATCAATATTGATAACAGTTTGAAACCAAACGATATCAAGATCTGGTTCAACATCAAGCTGGTGGAAGGCGCAAATACGGTTGGGGTCGCAGGCTCGGGCATAAACCTGACAACCTTTCTGACGGACTTTCTGGCCAACCGGGATCCAGGGGTCACGGCCATGATCATCAATCCACAAGGAGCGATCCAGGCCCATCCAGACACACGGCGAGTTGCGATCAATTCTGGGGCATCTGGATTGACCCAACGAGGCAAAAATCTGTTCGACTTGATCACTCGGCCTGCAGATGCCAGCGCACTGCGCGAAGCGATGCGTCAGGTTGAAAAAAATAGTAATGATGTGCCACTGCTATGGGTCCAGGTGGACGGGCAGCCTCGACTATTGGGGATCAGCTATATTCCAGAGTTAAAATGGCATGTGGTCACACTGCTGGACCTGCAGGCGGCCAAGGTAGTTGATCAACACCTGTTATGGCCAATCATTGGCTTGCTGGGCTTGTTGCTACTGTTGGTACTGGGTTTCGCACTGGTGATTGAGCGCGTATTGCTTTCGCCACTACACCGGCTACAAGATAGCGCACAGCTGATAGCCAATGGGCAGTATGACCTAGTGCTTCCCAAACCATCACGCGATGAAATAGGCGACTTGAGCCGGGCCTTTTCGACCATGGCGGGCAAGGTTCGTAGTCATACTAACGAACTTGAGCAGCGCGTATTGGAACGCACCAAGGAGTTGGAGCAGGCCAACAGGGAAATGACGGTTGCGCAGAAGAAAATTTCTGACTCCATCAACTATGCCAGCTTGATCCAGCGCGCGATATTGCCAAAGTCTGATCAGCAAGAACACCCCCAGGCCCACACTGAAGTGCTGTGGCTGCCACGTGATATCGTAGGCGGAGATTTTTACCTGCATAGAACCACCGCATCAGGAACGCTGCTGGGCGTGGTGGACTGCGCAGGACACGGCGTACCAGGTGCGATGATGACCATGCTCGCCTATGCGGCGATCGATCAGGCAATTGGTGAAACCGCCACGCATGATCCAGCAGCAATTTTGCAACGCGCAGATAGTATCCTGCGTAGCATGCTGCCAAACACACAAGAGCGTAGCGTCTTGGCAACCAATATGGATGTGGGACTGGCCTATATTGACCACGAACAGCCGCGCGTTACCTTTGCCGGTGCCAAGATGAGCTTATATATGACAGATGGTAAAACCGTGGAAACACTCGCGGCAAGCCGCCGTGCGCTTGCAGATAAACGACGCGGCGAATACCACAATGTACAGGCAGACTTACTGCCCGGTCGCAGCTTCTACTTGGTCAGTGACGGTTTTCTGGATCAAGCCGGTGGGAGCGCAGGTTTTGGTTTCGGAGACCGGCGTTTTGCCGATATGATATTGAAATATGCAAAACTGTCACTGCGGGAACAGATCACGGCTTTCCGTCGCACTCTGGCAGAATATCAAGGGAACCACGTGCAGAGAGATGACATCACACTGCTGTGCTTTACCCGCCCCGACACCCTGCCACAGGAAGCAGAACACCATGACGCTGTTTAACTTATTTGACATGCAAGCAAGCTTCACCGACCAGAAGATCATGCTGTGCTTTAATGGGCCGATCTCGCGCAGCCTGATTGAAGAAATCGGTAACGCGTTACGTAACTATCTGAGCGCAGAAAACGTACATCCGGGTGCGGCCGTAGATGTATTTGCGGTCTACATTGAGTTGACACAGAACATTCGCCATTACACGCGCGCTAAAAACTGGTCTGAACAAGACACCGGGGCGATTGTGGTGGTATCGCGCGACGCAGAGAACCATTACGTAGTGTCAGCAGGCAATCTGGTCGAAGAGGCCGATGGTCAACGCTTACTAGCTTGGATCGAGACCCTGGGTCAAATGGACAAAACCCAGTTGAAGCAATTGTACAAAGAGCAATTGCACAAACCGCGCGCAGAAGGCCTAGAGAGTGGCGCCGGCCTGGGGTTGATCGATATTGCACGTAAATCAAACAGCCCGATGCAAGCATCAATGCGGCCAATGAGCGATGGCCTGGCATTTATTTGCTTGTCGGCTGTTATCTAAAAATTATCAAGAGTTAAATTATGAAGAACATTGCCATCGCTGGATCTCAGTCCACCCCCGAGATCCAGTCCGATTGGGAAGGTGGAGTGCTGACCATGCAAGGCGACTCCTATCCCGAGAATTCTTTTGAGATGTTCGACCAGGTGATTACCTGGATCGATGATTATCTGGCGCAAACCACGAGTCCACTCACCCTTGAGCTGCGTCTGCTCTACCTCAATACCAGCAGCATCAAGGCGATGATGGATATTTTCGACCGATTGGAAGAAGTATTCCAGCAAGGACGCAAGGTGGCGGTCAACTGGCGTTATGACCTGCGCAATGAGCGAGTGGTGCAACTTGCAGAAGAATTTAAGGAAGACTGCACCTTTCCGTTTGCCATCCTGAGCCAGGAATAGGTCATGAGCAGCCAACCCGAGAATCTTGGACAGCAAATCACCCGCTTACTAAGCGAAGCGGACTATCGAGATAGTCCGCTTTATGGTGCGCTGCAAGAATTGTGGCAGCAGCATCAGGATCTGGCGCGGCGCATCGAACGCATCAGCAAGATCTCGGATAGCTACCAGAGCATTGTTAAAGAAAGAGAACAAACCCTGGCGGAAAAACTGGATAAGCAGTTACGTCAGCTTGAAAAGATCGCACGTATTTCAGATCGCTATCAGCATATGATGCGAGACTTAAACACCGCACTCAAACAAGCCTCTACCCAAGATGAACTGACCTGCATTCCCAATCGTCGCTTTCTGCTAGAGCGGCTCAGGCAGGAGTTTGGTCGCAGTGACCGCTATGGTCACCCATTTGCATTGGCAATGCTTGATCTTGATTTTTTTAAGCGAATTAACGACGCCTACGGGCATGATGTCGGGGACAAAGTGCTGATAGAAGCGTCACGGGTGATGCACGCAGAACTGCGAGAACACGATGTGGTGGGTCGCTGGGGGGGCGAAGAGTTTTTATTTCTATTCCCGGAAACTGATCTAGAGCCAGCAGCACAGGTCATGGAGCGCGTTCTGGCCAGCATTCGCACTATGAGCGTCCGTCAGAACGACGACACGCTGACGATTACCGCCAGCGCAGGCATTGCGCGGCAACAAATCGGCGACAACTATTCAGATACCATCAATCGCGCTGATCGTGCCTTGCTACAGGCGAAGCGTAATGGTCGCGATCAGTTGCACTATGCGTTGCCCACATCAGGGACTGACATAAACCTGTAGTCCCTGATCAAAGATCACCCCGGAGAGCTTGCCGTAAAGTGCTAACTTTCGGATTAGCTGGGGTTCTTCACCTGAATACTTACTCAAGGTTGCTCGCGAGAAACCATTAATGGTCAAGAAATCTCTGCGTCGCATGCCAGCGCAAACACCTGCCACTGGCCCAATGCCAAATGGCAAACCAGCCACCTCACACCGAGTATGAAACGATTCAGCCGCCCCCAGGCGTTGTCCACTGTCACTATCGATAAACCCCTGAGGCCAGTGGCCAACCAGACCAAGATCAGGACGCGCATTCAAACAGTCAATAATCTGACGATCAAATCCTGCCGGAAACGACTCGACATCGTCGTCAATCTCGATCAGATATTCCCCCCCTGCCATTGGAAAAATCTGCTTGTATAGATTAATCCCAGTGTTGCCCTGGTTGTAGAACACCTGTGTAATGCCCGCCTCGCTAATCACTTGCCGCGTAGCTGCCCAGTCATCGTTGACGCCAATAATAATTTCAATGTCAGTTTCACAGAGGGCTGCATGCAAGCCTTGCAGCGTATGACGCAACATCTCGGGACGCTGGTAAGTAATCATCACAATCGATAGCTTACAGCGGTCTTGATCGTACTGCAGTCGCTCACGATAGCGGGCTAATTCAGCTGCCTCGGCGGCCAGTCCTGGGTTTGCCGCCAGATTGAGGATATTCTCGGCATCATTAGCCAAGCCAAAATACAGGAGTAAATCCAACAAGGCCTGCTGCGCCTCAATGCGACCTGGATGCTGCTGATACCACGGTAGCACCAAATCAATGCCAAACTCCGCCAATTCGCGAATCGTCATGCCAGCATTGAAATACTTAAATACGGAAGCCGTTACAGCGTACAGTGCGGGGATTTTCTCCGGCGCAGCCAAACCGATTTGCAGCAACAAGGGCTTGGCCTCGGCAAAACGTCCCGCGGACAACAAGAGCATGATGCATAGCAATAAATCGTCGTTCAAATCGCCGACTAGACCAAAGGCCTGGCACACGGCCAGCTTGGCGCCGGCAGGATCGCGGACATACGACTCAGCATAAGCGCCCAACGCCAGCACTTGAGCTAAATGGTGGTTTTCTTGGGCAATCGGGTGATCAAGCATGGCGGCCTTTAACCGCAACCATCAGGCAGGCTATGGTAATGGAACCCAAGCCGGTATCAGCAATTTTCAACACAATGCGGTCCCTACCGAATGAACAAGGTAAGAAGCATAAGGGAAAACGACGCATTAGTGCCAGGATATCTCAGTAAGGAGGCAATACACTTTTTGGTGCGGGCAACCAGGCATTTTGCTCAAAACCTTCCCCTGACGCCTGTTTTTCCAGGTAATAAACAAAAGCCAGAACTTCGGCCACCGCACGATACAACTCCGGGGGAATTTGTTGATCAAGATCGACTTGCATTAACAAGGACACCAGCTCCGGCGAATCATGCACAAATACCCCCGCATGACGCGCACTATCAATGATCCGCTCGGCGGTTGCGCCATACCCTTTAGCAACGACGCGTGGCGCCTGGGTTCCTTCGCGGTAGGACAAGGCAATCGCCGATCGGCGCAAATCTTCAGGATTAGATTTCTTCATTCATGCTTTACGGACAAGGTTGCCAAACTCAGTCCGGCGGCGGCCAGACCATCTTCCAGCCGTTGGCTGTTTTTTTGAATCAACCCTTCGGCCTCAGGTTCTTCCGTCACAAAGGACACCTGCACCGCGTTGCCTACCATGCGCACACGCGCTGACAACCCACCTAAAACCGGCAAATTCATCGACAACTGGGTTGACCAGGCTTGGGCATCGTTTTCACTATGGCCCTGGCGTTCATCGGTTTTCTCTTGTTCGATCAACATTTGCATCGGCTGACCTGGCCAGGCAAAACCCTGCAGCGGCACCTGCTGTGTTTCCAGGGTATTTAACTGTCGCTGAACCAGGGTTCCCAATTCAGGTAAGGCTGCGCGGGTTTGCACCGAATCGGCCGACTGCGTCAGCCCCTGCCCAACCTTAGCCTGAGGCTCTTGTTGCAGTTGGGTCAAAGGCAATTGTCCCTGATCCCATGCCTTAAGATGCGATTCATAAAACAAACCACTACTTTCCACGCCCTGTTTCAAAGATTGAGCCACTTCGGCCGCAGGTTGTTGCTTGGCATCCAGTGCAACAGGACTTGCCACATGACTGTCAAGCATTGACAGTAACTTACTGCCGGTATCCGCTGCACTCGCATAGGTTTTTAGCGCGGCGGCATCGGAACCTGTTGTGGTGTTGGCCGTGCTGCCAGAGGGTAGTTTCGCATCCCCCACCAGAGCTGATTTTCCGGACGACTGCCCCCCTCCTGGCTCCCCTGCATCATCCTGTGGAGCCGATGACAGCAATCGGGTGAGGTATTTGGAAGCAGGACTCAATGCAACTTCTACAGAGGCGTCAGCCGACTCGCCAGACTGCTCACTATCATTCAGGGTAAACGTCAGTCCCGGCTTCAGACTGGTGACCCGCAGGTTCAGGTTATCGCTCCTGAGTTGCAATCCTGGCGGCAAGGTCAAGGTAAAAAGGGCATTCTTGATGAGGACGGCAACTTGGTTATTACCAAGTTGCTCGGCAACCCGCGCACTAACCAGTTCGCCCAGCACTAATGGCGGCAGCCTTTGCGGCAATACCGTGGCATCCAACAGTGTACGTTCACCCTCGCTCAACAGCCGAAGAGGTGAAACCGACTGCGGTGCGAGCGGCTGTGGTGTCAGCGGATTACTGGTATTGACAGGAAGTCCGGGGATCATGAGGTCAGGTTATTGCGATAGAGGGACAAAATCAGCTCGGCTTCGCTGCGGGAAATACCGCAACGTTGCGCCACATCAGCAGCGCTAGCCCCCTGGCGTATCAGTTCGATTGCCTGATTATATGGAGAGGCGCCAGTTGGATCGCTGGATGAGGACACAACAGGCAAGTGTTCGATGCGTTCGGCCAAGTGCAACAAATCACGTTGTTGAACACTGATCTGGTGCTGTAGTTGTTCAATATACAGCGCGGTCACACGGTCACCCTCGTGTTCCAGTTGGTGCAATCGGCGGTTAAAATACCAACCAAGCGCCAGAATCACGCCCAGTAGAATGGCGTTACTGGCAAGTAATGCGACAGCAGACATGGCGTTCTCCGCAAGCAGTCTTTGACTGAATTCTAAAGGGCCTTCTGCAATAACCCAAGAGAAATGCGTGCGCCTCAGCTACGATAAGCAGCGCGAAGGCGACGCGTATGCTGGGCAGAAGCCAGATTGCCCCCTAGTTCGTCACGGCGCGCACTCGCCAAGTCATCAATACGTAAACACTGGTCTCGCGCCTGCTGCAAGGGCGCACGCAAGGCAGGTAACTGCTCCAACAGTGCGTCACCGGCCTCTTTCATTAAAATGGCCATGCTTTGTTCGCGCAAATCATGTAAATCTAGAAACAATTCCCAATGCCCCTGTTCAGCCTCGGCTAACATCTCGTTAGTCAGACGGACAAATTGCAGGGCAACTTGCAGTAGCGCATCACGTTCTAGCATACCCAGCTCACAATCAGGAAGCAGAAAAACGAGACGAAGCTTCTGCCGGCGTCGCAGGCGTAGTAGCAGAACTGGTTTTGGCCAGTGCTTGCCAAGAGGGTAGAATCACCGAAAACAAATTAGCCACTTCGTCAAGAATATCAGGATCATTCTTCATATTAGCCACTCCAAGACGGAATTTGGCATAAATATAAAGATCTTCCAGATTCAACGAAATACTTTCACCTTTTTGATGATCCAAGGCCACGCGCAAACCTTCTATGATATCCACCGCCTTGTTGATCATCACGCCTTTCTCTGCATGACGCTGTTGATCCATCAAGATTTTTGCCTGAATAATCGCCTTAATCGCGCCTTCGTACAACAACACCACCAAGCCAACGGGACTCGCCCCGTATACGGCAACCTCCAGCGCATCATCATGGTAGGTTTTCTTGAACTGCTGCATGGCACGGGTATTATTCATAGCGACTCTGAATGATTAGATTCCAGTGCGGAAAGGGGACATTCCCCGCCCCGCATGATTAATTATGATGACTTCGACGACGCCAGCATAGATGTCAGAGACGAACTGGTCTGTTGCATCTGCATCAGGGAGGAATTTAGCTTGGTGTACAGCGCCAAATACCCTGCCTGTACAGTACTCAGGCGTGTGGTCTCTTGATCGGATTTGTCTTTCAAATCCTTAACTTGCGAATTTAGCGTGGAGGTCCGCGTCACAATCAAACCATTCGGGCCAAGGAAACTATTAATCCGCGCATTCAGTAGCTGCGTAGCGCCATCATTATTGCTGTTGCCAAATACATTGGACACCGCCTTGGAGTCTTTGGCAATCGCCGTATTCAAGGCACTGGTGTCAAACGCCAGTGTGCCGTCTTTTTGTACCGTCACCCCAACCTGCGCCAGATAGGCCACCGTGGTGGTGCCATTCGCGCCCGAAATCGGCGTATTCAGGATGTCAGAAAACTGACCTTGCAGCGACACCAGCGTGTAATCGCCCTTGAGGTTATTCTGATACATACGGTCAGAATCGCTACGCACCCGGTTATAGGCATCGACAAAGGTTTGTACCTGCTTATCAATACCAGCTGTATCGGTGGCAATTTGCAGACTGGTGGTGCCAGCCTTAGTCAGATTCAAGGTCGCACCATTAATCACGCCAGTGACCGTATTACTGGTACTGGTGAGCGTCAGCCCATTCACCACCAGGCTGGCATCTTTGGCCTGAGCGGTCAGGCGGGTATCAGTAATTGTCCCGGTCGAATCCACCGCCGTGCTCGCATCAAAATTCAGAAACGACAGCGCTGCCTGTCCACCGGTCGTGGTGGTGCTAAATGAGTGATCTGAGCCCACACCTGTACCGGTCAGCACCAGGCGATACGGCGTTGCACTATTGTCGGCCTTGACCACTGTCGCGTTCACCCCAATCCCGGCGGCATTAATTGAATTACTGATTTGCTGCAGGGTGGAATTAGCGGAAATCGCAACCGACTGGGTTGTGCCATCACCAAAGGTAAACTTCATGGTGTCAGCGGTATTTGCCAAGTCAGCCGTACCACTGGCCTGTCCGAGATAGGCTAAATTCTGCGTACTCGCCAGGTTATTCACGGTAACACTGTAAATCCCAGCACTTGAAGTGGTGTCAGCGGTTGCAGACAACACCGTGGGGTCACTGCTGGTTGCCTGAAAGGTATTGATAAACGACCCATTACTCAGGCCACGCATGCTGGTCTGCAACGCAGTCAGATCAGAACTCAGGGTTCCATAATCCGATATCTGCGTATTGTAGGCAGTCGTCTGGCTTTGCATCCGCGTCAACGGCTGATTAGCCACGGTCATCAATTGCGAGACCAAGCCCTGAACGTCAAGCGGTCCAGTTGACGAGGTGATTGAAGCTGATGCCATTTTGTACTCCTTACCCTGATCCAGTCCTAGAACGGATCAGGCGCTATCTTTGACCAACAAGCCTTTAAAATCATCTATCGCCTTGGACAGACGCAGTACGTCTTCGCTTGGAATCTGGCGGATTACTTCATTGGTTGTGCTATCGGTCACTTTGACCACGCGGCGTCCGGTGGCTGGGTCGGTAGAAAACTGCAACTGGGTATTAAACAGTTTAGCGGTTTCATTCAAATGATTGAGCGCGCCGTTTAATGCCTGTTCGTCAATTGGCTGCTTTTTTCCCGCATCCGCTTGCGATGAACTGGTTTCAGTTTTACCTACAGCATTCACCGCATTAGCAGTCTGTGTCGTCACAGGAGTCTGCTGCGCACTGAGTGCTGGTTGCAGATTCTGCTGTGACTGTGGAGTCACCTGAGACAGATTGCTCAAAAGGGGATTCACTTGCATGATGACCTCCTCATAAGGACTCTGGGTACAAATCCTTATATTCGCTGCGACCCCACTACCGCATCAGCTCGATGCAGGCTAAGGGAACTCTCTTGACCGCAGAACGGAACATTCCGTAAGCTTCGCGGCAGGCCTCATTCTTTTCATTAACACTCTAGCTGAATGATAGCCGAATCATATAACTTATAGCCCTACAGACTCTCTATCGACAAGTCCTGACATAACTTGAGTCATATAACCATATTTTTTGCAAATTTAGCTGCAAGCAAGAAACTCGAAAAAAAACCACTCAACCAAAACGCAAAATAGCCACGATACAAGTATCGTGGCTAGCATTAAACGAGAAGCAGATTAACCGCCCTTCAGCAACGTCAACGCTGCTTGCGGTACTTGGTTTGCCTGACTCAGAATTGCGGTACCCGCCTGTTGCAGAATCTGATTCGAGGTCAAATTAGCGGTTTCTGACGCAAAGTCAGTATCCACAATCCGACTGCGCGAATCCTGTAGATTCTGCACATAGTTCTGCATATTAGCGATCACTGCCTGGAAACGGTTTTGAATCGCACCCAGTTGCGAGCGATCATTCGAAATCAGGTTAATATCCGCGTCAAGCGCTGACAATACTGAAGAGGCCGCCGCCGAAGTGGTGATATTAATCGTACCGGTCGCCGTCAGACTCAAGGCGTAACTATTGATACCGGAAGTTAAATCCAGGCCACTGGCCACAACTTGGTTGTTAGCCGTGCCAGACGCGCCAACTTGGAAGGTAATAGTGTTGCCACCAGACAACAACATGGTGCCGTTGAAGTTGGTAGTTTGAATAATCCGAGAAATTTCTTGGGTCAGCTGGTCAACCTGGCTCTGCAATTGCGAGCGGTTGGTATCACTGATGGTACCGTTAGCCGCCTGTACGGCGATCTGTCGGATGGTTTGTAGGTTGTTCTGAATTTGACCCAACGCACCTTCTGCGGTCTGCGACAAAGAAATACCGTCGCTCGCATTGCGGATACCCTGGTTATTACCATTAATCTGAGTAGTCATGTTCTGCGAGATCGCCATACCAGCAGGATCATCAGCAGCACTATTGATACGCAGGCCCGACGACAGACGCTGCAAGGATGTCTTCAGCGAGTCGGTGGACGTAGAAAGATTACGCTGAGCATTTAGAGATGCAATGTTCGTGTTGACATAAAGTGCCATTCTTATTCTCCATCGAGTCGAGGATAACCCGGCGGACATTGCCAGCGACTCGCACTAGCGCAATTTTGCGCCCCATTAACTCAATCATAATGGCCCTCAACGCAAAATGATATGCGAAGAAGATTAGCTAGTCAGTCCCCGTACCGCCTCTGATGGTGAACAATACGCGTAGATCCGCATAGACGCAAGCCCTGCGAATAAAACAAATGGGCACCACGACATGTTGACATGTCGTGCTACCCATCTACAGCACTAAAATTTAGCCCTTAAGCAAGGTCAATGCAGTTTGCGGCACTTGGTTGGCTTGACTCAGAATCGCCGTACCGGCCTGTTGCAGAATCTGGTTCGAGGTCAAGTTAGCGGTTTCCGCAGCAAAGTCGGTGTCAATAATCCGGCTACGCGAGTCTTGCAAGTTCTGCACGTAGTTCTGCATGTTCGCCACCACCGCCTGGAAGCGGTTTTGAATCGCACCCAACTGCGAACGGTCGTTCGAGACGGCGTTGATGTCAGCGTCTAGTGCGGACAAGACTGCAGAGGCAGCAGCCGAAGTGGTGATGTCGATTGTGCCGGTTGCCGTCAGGCTGGAAGCAAAACTATTGATCCCAGAAGTCAGGTCCAGGCCACTTGCGGTTACCTGGTTATTAGCTACACCGGAAGCACCCACTTGAAACACAATATTCGCGCCACCTGACAACAGCATAGTGCCGTTGAAGTTGGTGGTTTGCACAATCCGCGAAATTTCTTGTGTCAGTTGGTCAACCTGGGTTTGCAGCTGCGAACGGTTAGTATTACTGATCGTACCGTTGGCGGCTTGTACTGCGATCTGACGGATGGTCTGCAGGTTATTCTGGATTTGACCCAGGGCACCTTCAGCGGTTTGCGCTAGCGAAATACCATCATTCGCATTGCGGATACCTTGGTTATTACCATTAATCTGCACAGTCATAGTTTGCGAAATCGCCATACCGGCAGGATCATCCGCCGCGCTATTAATGCGCAAACCGGAGGACAGACGTTGCAGAGACGTCTTCAACGAATCGGTAGACGAAGCTAAATTGCGCTGCGCATTCAGCGAGGCAATGTTGGTATTTACATAAATAGCCATTTTCGATCTCCATCGAAGCAATTACTCGGTGGGCACAGCACTGCGTCGCCACCATTAGGCGGAAATCAGACGTTCCGGCCTTATCCCTTTATCGGCACTCAATAGACAAACTTTAGAAAAATTGGCTTATTTCTTTATTTTTTTTATAAACGGTAAGAAAATCAATTCATTAAACAAACAAAACCACGCCAATCAATGGCGTGGTTCAGAGACCTCTGTTACTGATTAACCCTTCAGTAGCGTCAGCGCAGTTTGTGGCACTTGGTTAGCTTGACTCAGAATCGCCGTACCTGCCTGTTGCAGAATCTGGTTCGAGGTCAAGTTAGCGGTTTCCGCAGCAAAGTCGGTGTCAATAATCCGGCTACGCGAGTCTTGCAAGTTCTGCACGTAGTTCTGCATGTTCGCAACCACTGCCTGGAAGCGGTTTTGAATCGCACCCAACTGCGAACGGTCATTCGAGACAGCATTGATGTCAGCATCCAACGCCGACAGTACTGCCGAGGCATTGGCCGAAGTGGTGATGTCAATGGTGCCGGTTGCCGTCAGGCTGGAAGCAAAACTATTGATCCCAGAAGTCAGATCCAGACCGCTTGCGGTTACCTGGTTATTGGCGACACCTGAAGCCCCCACTTGGAAGGTAATGTTCGCGCCGCCCGACAACAACATAGTGCCGTTGAAGTTGGTGGTTTGCACAATCCGCGAAATTTCTTGCGTCAGTTGGTCAACCTGAGTTTGCAGCTGCGAACGGTTGGTATTACTGATGGTACCGTTGGCGGCTTGTACGGCAATCTGACGGATGGTCTGCAGGTTGTTCTGGATTTGGCCCAGGGCACCTTCTGCGGTCTGCGCTAGCGAAATACCATCGTTCGCGTTACGGATACCTTGGTTATTACCATTAATCTGCACAGTCATGGTTTGCGAAATCGCCATACCGGCCGGATCATCCGCCGCGCTGTTAATGCGCAAGCCAGAAGACAAACGTTGCAGAGACGTTTTCAACGAGTCGGTGGACGTTGCTAGATTGCGCTGCGCATTCAGCGAGGCAATATTCGTGTTTACATAGATAGCCATTTTGAACCTCCATCGAGTCTTGTCCCGGCGAGTACTTCCCAGCAACTCCACCGTAAGGCGAGACTTCATGTCCCGCTCATACTTACCTTATCGTCCAGTTGCGGGAAAACTTCAGTGCTATTTCCCGTGTAAGCGCAGATAAAAAAACGAGTCGCCCACACCCCGATCATTTAGGGAAAGCGGGCGACTCGCCTCTAGCCGTTACTTACTGATTAACCCTTAAGCAGCGTCAGCGCAGTCTGTGGCACTTGGTTAGCTTGACTCAGAATCGCCGTACCGGCCTGTTGCAGAATCTGGTTCGAGGTCAAGTTAGCGGTTTCCGCAGCAAAGTCGGTGTCAATAATCCGGCTACGCGAGTCTTGCAAGTTCTGCACGTAGTTCTGCATGTTCGC
>Ga0183100_1000075_pt1 | contig 150689 bp, 125 predicted proteins | sample Biomet2_FD_127789 | JGI IMG/M metagenome (GOLD analysis project Ga0183100, IMG submission 127789) | Microbial communities from bioreactor (seeded with anoxic lake sediment) at LBNL, California, USA - Biofuel metagenome 2 | ecosystem: Engineered > Bioreactor > Anaerobic > Unclassified ... | reverse complement strand
CGGTCGGGTTCCAAGGGCGAAGCGCCTTGGCCGCCGGAGGCTACCGGCGCGTAGCGAAACAGCTACATAGCAAAATCGCAGATTTTGCCGCGTAGCGCCGAGGCGGAGTTGACCGCACAGGTCAACTCGCCGGTCCGCCCGGAAGGGCGGACATTCGCTTTTGAATAATCACAGCGCGCATGCTGTGATATCATATCGAATTGGCTGCCTTACTTCTGCATGTCGATCTGGCGGCGGCGCAGGCACTGCTTCGCCATCGGCGAATTCGGGTCCAACCGGATGGCGCGTTCGGCGAGGTTCATCGCCTCCTGCTTCTTGCCGAGCGAGGCCTTGACTTCGGAGAGGTTGAGCAGCACCATCAGCTGCCGCGGATTTTCGAGGAGCAGTTTCTCGTAGATCGGTTCGGCTTTGGCATCCTGCCCGGTCAGGGCGTAGAGATAGGCGCGCTGATAGTTCACCGCCGGGCTGGCCGGCATCTTCTCCAGTTCCGTGAGCGCTTCGAGATTATACTTCTTCACCTCATCGGCGTTTCCTTCCACATCGGCGCGTTTCGCCCGGACCGTGGCGATGAGGAAACGCGCTTCGGGGGTGTCCGGCAGGCCCGGGACGTAGGCGTCGATCTCCCGGCCGCGTTTCCGGTCGATGAGGAACATGGCGTAGCCTTCAAACGCATCGAGGTCGGAAGGCGAAAGTTTGAGGGCGAGCCGGAATGCTTTTTCCGCTTCTTCCGGCTGGTTCAGCGCGAGACGGGCGCGCGCCTCGCCCACCGCCGCCGCCGCATTGTCGGCGGAAATCAGGCGGAAACAATTCAACGCCTCCTTCGGCTTCCTCTCGGCCAGGAGAATGCTGCCCATGGCAAGATTCGCACTGACCAGTTTGGGATTGTCCTTGAGCAGCAGTTGGGCATAGCCGGTCGCCTTGGTGATGTTGCCGGCGGCGATCGCGTCCTGGAGCAGGACTTCCCGCGCGACGGTGAGCATCGGTGAATTCTTATTCGAAATGGAGACCACCAGTTCCGAGATTTTGGTGGCGCCCTCGACTTTTCTATCGCGAATCAACTCCAGCAGGAGCGGCTGAAGATTGTCCAGCACCTGCAGCTGCGATTCCGGAGACGGCGAAATCTTGAGCAGGGCATTGACGCATTCCGGAATTTTGTCGACATTCTTCGTGGCGATGAGGCTCATCATGCGGATCGCCTGATAGAGCGGCCGCCCGGAGAACATCGAGGCGACGGCCAGGGATTTCTCCGCATCGGAATACCGTTTTTCAAGGAAGGCCCGCATGGCGTCGATGTAGCTGTAAATCTCGACTTCGGTACGGTTCTTGGGGGCGCGCTTGAGTGCGGTGAGCGCTTCGATGTTCTTATCCGCGGCATACAGTTCGGCGAGTTCGACCACTGCGGCGAGCTGTTGCGGACTTTCTTTGACGAGTTTGACCAGCTGTTCCCGGTACTGTTTGTTCTGCCCGATCCGCTTGTAGAACTGGGCGAGCAGGAATCCGCCGTTTTCCGGTGAAGCCTTGGCGAGCTGCCGGAAGGTCTCCTCGGCCGCGGCCGTGTCTCCCGCCGCCTGCAGAGCCGCGCCGCGCATGGCGAGGAGCCGGCAATAGGCGGGGAAGGGCAGCGAGGTTTTCTGAACCTGGTTGAGATCTTTCAGCGCCTCCGCCGGACGGTTCCTCTTGAATGCCAGGAGCCCTTTGAGATAGGAACGCTGTTCGTCGGGCCCCTTCCATTTGTCCAGCGCGTCCTGGGCTTCCTTTTCGTTTTTCCCGGCGGCGATCATCGCTTCGAGGTAGCAGAAGGTCTCGGCGGAAGAGAGCTTGTTCCGTTCGAATTCCGCCCGGAAGGTGTTGAGCAGCGTGGGGAAGTCCCCGATCGCGGCCAGCATTTCAAGGTACTTGGTTTTCAACTCCGGGTCAAGCGGGCTCAGGCCGCGCGCCTGCTGATAATTCTGCAGCGCGGCCGCATAATTGTGCCTTGACTCGTCGATGGCGCCGAGCATGCGGAAAGCTTCCGCGTTGGAGGGATCTTTCCGGACGATTTCCAGAAGCTTCGGGTAGGCGGCGGTGTAATTTCCCTTCCGGAAGGAGTCGGTCGCCTCCGCGATTCGTTCCGCTTCCGCATGTCCCTTGACGGCGAAATAAACGACGACGGCGATGCATACGACCGAGATGAAGATGATTGCGGCGAAAACAAGGTATTTGATTTTTTTCATGCGAATTTTTCCTGCTGCGGTGATTGGTTATTAACTGTTTTCCTATAATATATTCCGATCAATCGCACTCTTCAAATTGAACAATGATTTTCTTTCGGATTTTGTCCGGTGAATTCAGTTTCACGGTTGCAAAAAACAATAATAGGTATTATGTTAGAAAAGAGGAAAAATGAACGGGACTGTGCATTCGGAGCAAAGATACTTATGCCGCAGCTGGGAATGGAACGGGAACGTTTTTATCCTGTTCTGATCATGACATTGACAGCGACGGTGGTGTTGGGCACGCTTGTGTTCGACTCTGCCGCTGCCGGTGCGTACATCCTCTGGGGGCTGGGAGCCGCGATGGCTTTTTTCGCCATCCGGGAGGCGGCGCCAAAGGCGCGCGGTTATGATATCCCGGTCGCCTGGGGGTTGCTTCTCGCCGGGGGTATGACTGCACTCCTGCTGCCTTCGCTCTCTTCCGGCTGGGCGTCGTGGCTGGGAATCTGTGCTTTGTGCGCTTATTCCGGCGGGGTGTACATGCTGGTTCGGCTGGCGCTTCCGGCGCTGATCCTGGTGCTGGTGGTTCCATCTTCCGGTTTTCTTTATCTGTTGCTTAGTTTTCCGCTGAGCCGGATTTGTACGATTCTGACTGTCGGCATTTTGCGGCTGGTGGGAATCCCGTGCAGTTTCGAACAAGCGATTATTTATGTTGGGGAAAACCGGATCGCGGTGACTTCGGCATGCAGCGGGATCGAGCTTCTGGAAGCCATGCTGCTGCTCGGCTGGCTGATCACCCACTTCGAACAGAAAACATTGCAGGGGCGTTTCCTGCATTTCCTGACACTGGTGCCGGCCATCGTGCTGGCGAATACCCTCCGGCTGGTTGTAGTCATTCTGCTCTCGCTCTCAATTGGAGGACGCGCATTCGAGGACCCGCTCCATACGATCCTCGGCTATTGCGTGGTGCTTCTCACCGTGTTCCTGATGCTGGGAACCGGGAAAATCGTTCGTAAATGGGAGGCGGCGGCTCATGCGGAATAAACAGTTCTGGCTGCTGCTTCCGGCGCTGCTGCCGCTGGGGCTGAAGGCGACTTATCTCTGGAACGCCTGGCGGTTTTCCCCCCTGGACCGTTGGGATTGGTCTTTTTTCCTGCTCGCCGCGGTGCTCCCCGTATTGAATTGGAAACGGATTCGCAGCTGGATTTCCGGTGCGGACTGGCGCGGACTCTGGTTTGCCGCCGCTTCGCTGGGCGTCTGGGGCGGCGGACTCTGGCGGCATGTCAACACCGTCCAGACAGTGGGCGGAATTCTTTTTCTCTTCTCCATGCTGTTTGTGCTGGGTGGCGTGCGGCTGTTCTCCGGTATGCTGCCGGTGCTGCTCATTGCGCTGCTCGGCTGTCCCTCCAGCACCTACTGGAGCGAATATCATCTCCGCATTTCGATCGGCATGGTGCCGCTGGGCGGACTGCTTTTCAAATTCTGTGTCGCGGCGATGCTTTCCGCATATTTCCTGATCGTCAAACGGGTTTACCGGCTGGAAACGCTTCTGTTTCTGCTCGGTACTTTGTTTCTCTTCGGAATTCTGTACAGCCGGGAAGAACGGGCCGCATACGGCCATCCATTGCGGATCGATACGGATAAGCGCGAAATCGGGGAGCTTCTGGCATATCCCGAGCCGCTGTCCCCCCAGGAGAAGCGTTTCTTCTCGGGCCACGACGCAAAGCGCCTCACCTATTTCGGAAAAGACGAGGTGATCCAACTCCTTGCTGTCGATGTGACCGGGAGCATTCACCAGATTCATCCCGCCGAACTTTGCCTGAAAAGCGTCAACTGCGATGTTCTTTCGACCTGGGAGAAAAAAATCCCCGTCGGGGATAAGTTTCTGGCCGTGCAGGAAATCATTGCGGTTTTTCCGAACGGGCAAAAAGTCCTGGTCTACGTCTGGTACGCGGCAAAAGGCTGGTCAACCGGGAATTTCGTCGCATTCCGGCGCAGTTGGCGACCGGGCGGACAATGGGTCACTTATCAGCTCTCCACCCCGATCGAAGACGGGCGGGAGGCTGCGGAAAAACGGCTCGACTCCTTCCTGAAGCAGGCGGCATACCTGCCGACGGACGCCGCAGCCGGAAATCAATGAACAAACGGAGATTTTTCGACATGGACAAACGGGACGGTATGAACTACGCGCCGGAAGGAATCCCCGCTCCGGTGGTGAACCCGGGTGAATTCGTCTTCGCCGCGATCGGTCTTGACCACGGCCATATCTACGGCATGAGCGAGGGGCTGCTCAAGGCGGGCGCGACGCTGAAATGGGTGTACGATCCCGATCCGGCGAAAGTGGCGGCTTACCGGGCCCGGCATCCGCAGGCCGCCGCCGCCGTCTCCGAGCAGCAGATTTTCGACGATCCCGAAGTCCGCATGGTCGTCGCGGCCTGCGTTCCGGCCGACCGTGCCGCCCTCGGCATCCGGACGATGCGGGCGGGCAAGGACTATTTCACCGACAAAGCCCCGATGATTTCACTGGAACAGCTCGACGCCGCCAAAGCGGCGGTCCGCGAAACCGGGCGTAAATACATGGTCTGCTACAGCGAACGCCTCCAGAACGAAAGCGCCGTCTACGCCGGCCAGCTTATCGAGCGCGGCGCGATCGGCCGGGTGCTCCAAGTGCTCGGCATGGGCCCCCACCGTCTCAGCGCACCCTCGCGTCCGGCCTGGTTCTTCGAACGCGCCCGCTACGGCGGCATCCTTTGCGACATCGGCAGTCACCAGATCGAACAGTTTCTCTTCTACACCGGCGCCACCGACGCCGTGATCGCCTCCAGCCGCATCGCCAATTACAACCATCCGGACTACCCCGAGCTCGACGACTTCGGCGACGCCTCTATTACCGGCAACAACGGCGCCACCGGCTACTTCCGGGTCGACTGGTTCACCCCTGACGGCCTCCGGACCTGGGGCGACGGGCGCACCTTCATCCTCGGTACCGAAGGATATATCGAATTGCGCAAGTATCTCGATGTCGGCCGCGAAGGCGAAGGCGATCACGTTTTCTGGGTCGACAAGGCAGGCGAACACACCTTCAATGCCCGCGGCAAAGTCGGCTGGCCCTATTTCGGTCAACTCATTCTAGACTGTCTCCACCGCACCGAAAACGCCATGACCCAGGAGCACGCCTTCAAGGCCGCGGAACTCTGCATCCGCGCCCAGATGCAGGCTTGCATGCTTACTTGATCGTGGTCGTGGGACTCGGAGGGGGCGAAGCGCCTCCTCCGAGTCCCACGATTAAGTAAGCTGAAAGCGGTAACCGACGCCATAGACGGTTTCGATGAGCCGGGGCGGTTCGAGTTTGCGCCGCAGGGCGACCAGATGCTGGTCGAGGGTGCGTGAGGAAAGGGCGCTGCCCCATACTTCGCGCATGATGAGATCGCGGGAAAGAACTTCGCCGGGATGGGAGGAGAAGAGTTCGAGGAGGGCGATTTCGCGTTGGGTCAACTCCTCTGTTTTCCCATCGCGGAAGGCGCGGAGTTGTTTGCGGTCGATTTCCCACGGGCCGAAGGGGAAACGGTCGGGTGGGGGCGTGGGGGAGTCGACATTTTCGCGTTCGTTGCGGCGGCGGCGGAGTTGGGCGGCGATGCGGGCGGAGAGTTCGCGAAGTCCGAACGGTTTGGTGACATAGTCGTCGGCGCCGAGTTCGAGGCCGAGCACTTTGTCGATCTCCTCGCCTTTGGCGGTGAGCATGATGACCGGGACGAGCGGGTCGTCGTGGCGGATGCGGCGGCAGACTTCGTAGCCGGAGAGCCCGGGCATCATGATGTCGAGGAGGAGCAGATCCGGTTTGGTTTCGTGAAAAAGCTTGAGTGCTTCGCTGCCGTCGACGGCTTCAATGGGTTGGTATCCTTCGAGTTCCAGCGCGTCGGCCAGTCCGCGGCGGATATTGCGGTCGTCTTCGGCGATGAGGATTTTACTGGGTTCCATGTTCGGTTTCTCCGGGGAGGGTGAGGATGAACAGTAGACCGGGATCGGCGGCGACGGCTTTGAGGTCGCCCTTCTGGTCGCGGAGCAGGCCGCGGGCGATGGCGAGTCCGAGGCCGAAGCCGGAGACTTTCGCGTCGAGCGCGGAATCGACCCGGTAGAATTTGCGGAAGATCCGCTCTTCGGAGCCGGGGGGGATGCCGGGACCGTAGTCGCGCAGGCGGATTTCCCCGCGTCCGTTTGCGGTGCGGCTGAGCGAAAGGTCGACCTTGCCGCCGTCAGCCGCGTATTTGATGGCGTTGTCGAAGAGATTGTGCAACACCTGGAGAAGCGAATCGCGGTCGATCCGGCAATGCGGAATCTCTTCATCGTTCAGGAGTTCCAGCCTGATCTCGATTCCGGCGGCGGCGGCGCGCTCGCGGTTGAGTTCGACGGCGTCGGCGAGGAGGGCGGGCAATTCCACTTCTTCCGGCGCATAGCGTTTGCGCCCTTCGTCGAGACGGCCGAAATCGAGGACGTTGCCGACCAGACGGGAGAGTCGTTCGCTCTCTTCGAGCAGGATGCGCAGATAGTTCGTCCGCTTTTCGGGGGCAAGCTCTTCGTCGTGGTCGTGCAGGAGTTCGGAGTACATGCGGATGCTGGTGAGCGGCGTCTTGAGTTCGTGCGACACTTGCGAGACGAATCCGGTCTTCCGGGCGGAGAGCCGCAACTCGCGGCGGATCAGCCGATAGAGCAGGAGCCCGGCGAACAGGATGACCAGTACCGGCGCGGAGATGCCGATCCACACGACGGCGCGGTAGCTCCCGAGCGGAAGTTTTTCTGGAATCAGCGAGGCGCGAATCTGCGCGTTGGGCAGGAGAAGTTCCGAAAACGGCATGATGAGAACGGGTTCGCCCGTTGCGTCCGGCGGGATTTCGCCGCCCGCGGCGTGGATGACCCGGTCCGACGCGTCCACCAGCTCGATGCGGAAGTAGTCGGGCAGCCGTTGCGGGAAGAGCGGCACCAGCCGGGACCAGAGGACGATGCTCTCCAGCTCGAATCCGACGACTTTCCCGGGATCGGTGTCGCTTGCCGCCCAGACCAGCGGTGCGAACCGGTTGTCCGCGAACCAGGGGATGAAGCCGGAGACGCGATTCCGGGTGAGCGCGGTGAAGCGCGGAATCATTCGCGGTTCGGCGACGCCTCTTGCCACCGCCGTTGCCGCCTCCGCTTTTTCCATCATCGGAGCCGTTTCAGCGAGAGCGTCGGCATTCCGCTCGAAATTGAGACGCTGGGCGGTCTGCCGCATCGGGACCGGCTCGACGAGTTTCGAGCGGGTGCTGGTCAGAACTTCCGGCGCGGTCGCCGGGGCGGGGGAGGGTGGTATGCTCTCCCGTGCGCTGACCAGTTCGGTGAAAAGTTCGCCGTACCGGCGCTGCCAGTCACCGGAGCTCCCGGCGTAGAGCAGCCGGCCGGAGCGGTCGGCGACAAAGCCTTCGATGAAAAACGGTTCCGTCGCGATCGCCCGGCGGATTCCCTCCGCATTCGGCGGGGTGTGGGAGGCGCGTAGTTCGAGTTCGGCGCGGATCGCGTCGAGCTCCTGTCCACAGCGTTCCGCGAAGAGTCGGCATTCGGCGCGGAGCAAATTGCGCAGCTCCTCGCGCCGGAACGCCTCCTCGTGGCGGGAGAGAAAGAAGGCGAGCCCCCCGAGCAGCAGTGCCGCCAGCAGCGCCGCCCCGATCACCGGGATCAGAATCAGTTCGGGGGAAACTCGTCGTCTCATGCAATATCCTTACTGCTTGACCGGCTGGCTGTTGATGATCTGGTAACTGCGGCCGCGCATTTCCTTGCGCACTTCCTTGTATTCTCCGGAGCCGGGAGCGGCCTGAGCTTGCGCGAATTTGTCCGCATCCTTTTCCATCTGTTCCGCTGCGGCCTTCACTGCCGGGGCATTGGTCTCGGCGGCATTGTCTTCGAGCAGTTTCTTCGCCCGTCTCAGCTTCTCATTGGCGGACTCGACGTTGCCGGAATCGGCCTGATTGACCGCTTCTTCCCGGAGTACCGCGCTTTTCTGGAGCACGACGGAGGCGCTGACTCCCTTGTTGAGACTCTGCTTGCTCTCGGCCTCGTCGGCGGTGAAGTTAACCGCTACGCGGCGGGTCACTTCCGGCGCTCTGACCGCATCGCTGGTGATGTATTCAAGCGTCACGTCGGCGAGGTCTTTCGCGCTCCCGGCGGGCTGCGGCGGCAGTGCGAGCTGGAGGATCAGCACCTTGTCGTGCCCGGCGTAGATCTGGTTGAAATCAAGCTCGATGGTCCGGCCGTCGATCCGGCACTGATAGCCGAGGATTCCGCGCGGCGTAACTCCTTCCGGGCAGGTGATTTTTACTTTGACGCCGCGGGCGGCGACGGAGAGCGCGCAGCCGAGTTCCTGCGCGAGATAGCGGCCGAGGTCGGCGCTGTTCGCGATGAAGTAGAAATTGCCGTCCGCATTCTGGGCGAGGGCGGTCATCAGGTCTTCGTTGTAGTCGTTGCCGATGCCGACGGTGCTGACTGTGATGCCCTCCTTGACCAGCGATGCGCCGAGCTTGCCGAGTTCGGCGGGGGAGGAGGGGCCGACATTGGCCTGCCCGTCCGAAAGAAGGATGATCCGCTGGACGCGACGCGGGTCCTGGCCGAGCTTGCGCAGTTCGTCCGCGGCGAGCGAGACTCCGGCGAAGAGCGCGGTTCCGCCGCCCGCCGGAATTGAGTCGATGACCGTTCTTAACTCCTCCTTCGTCGAGGCGGTGACCCGGGTGGAGGGGATCAGCACTTTGGCGGTCTGGTTGTAGAGGATGAGCGAAAACACGTCGTCTTCGCCGAGCAGTTCCAGCGCGTTGCGGGCGGCCTGCCGGGCATGGGCGATCTTTTCGCCGCTCATTGAACCGGAGCAGTCAAGCGCGATGGCGAGATCGACCGGCGGCGTCCGCCGGAGCTGCTGCTGCATCGCGGGAGCCGAAATGGCGATGCGGACCATCGGTTGTTGCGCGCTTCCGGCCGGAAGCACCGATTTCTCGGCCTCGACGGTCAGGGTGACGCCGGGGGCTGTCGGGGCCGGGGCGGCGGCGTTGGCCGCGCCGCACGCCGTACAGGCGAACAGCACGGTGAACGCGAGGCAACAGAGTGCGAATCCTTGTTTCATGACTTTCTCCTTCCATACCATAGTTTCCCGGTGCGCGATTTGCAAGTTGCCGGGAGCGTCTCCGCGTCAATTAGTATAGCGCGGCGCAGCGGAAAGTTGTCAGGAAATTGAAAAAGGATTGTCAAACGATTGTAAAAGCAGAAAAAAGAATGGCTCTCTTGCGTGGATTTCGCGCCACGGCGTGTGCCCGCATTGCGGGAGCACGTGGAAGTCGAAGATCAGCCCGGCTTCCCGGAGCGGTTCCGCAACCCCTTCCGGCGGATGCGGATCGGATTCTCCGTGAATGACCGTCAACGGCACGGTGAGCGTGGAAACCTTGCGCAGGAGTTCGCCGCTTTCGCGCATGGCGGCGGCTTCGTTCCAGATTTTCGTGTACATGTCGCCGTCGAAATCGACCGGCGGCTCGGCGAGGTCGGCAATCGGGGCGAAGTCGTCGGCCTTGCCGCAGAGCGCGCCGAGTTCTCCGAGCAGGCCGGGGTCTCCGGTCCGCTCCAGCTCTTCGAGGACGAAACGCAGCCGTTCGCGCTCCTCGCCGTCCAGCCGGGCGAGGCGGCGTTCGCCGATCAGTGGAACGTAGCTGGTTTCGAACGGCCCGCTGCCGACAAGCACCAGCCGGGCGACGCGCTCCGGGTGCTCCGCCGCATAGAGCGCCGCCAGCCACGCGCCCCACGAGTGGCCGATGAGCACCGGCGGCTCGACGCAGACGGCAAGCTGTTCGTGGAGTTCGGCGAGAAGTTCGGTAATCGAATGCTTCGACTGGAGCGGTTCGAGGACGCCGAGCGAGGCGGAAAGCCCCTCGGCGATTCCGCCCGCCGAGCCGATTCCGCCGGGGCCGCCGTGGATGACGGCGGCGCGAAAAGGTAGTGTTCCATATTGACGAATCATGATAGGGAATATAGCACCCGGACGGGGCAAAGGCAAATTCTTCGCTTGTATTCCGCGCCGGTTCCGGTTATTTTATAGCAAGATCAACATACGAGAGGGATTATGACGACCTGGGAACGCATGAAGAGCGGAAAGCTCTATTTCTGCACCGACCCCGAAGTGGCGCGCGAGCAGCTCGCCTGCCTCGATAAACTTTACGATTTCAACCAGACCCGTCCGACCGAGATGGAGAAGCGCAATGCGCTCTTGAAGGAGATTCTGGCCGAAGTCGGCGAAAACTGCTACGTCGAGCCGCCGCTTCGCGCCAACTGGGGGCGCAACACCCACTTCGGCGACAACGTCTACGCCAACTTCAACCTGACGCTGGTGGACGACACCGACATCTACGTCGGCGACTCGGTCATGTTCGGGCCGAACGTCACCGTGGCCACGGCGGGCCATCCGGTCGATCCGGAGTTGCGGCGCAAGGTCGCGCAGTTCAACATCCCGGTGCGCATCGGCAACAATGTCTGGATCGGCGCGGGCACGGTCATCCTGCCCGGCGTCAGCATCGGCGACGACAGCGTGATCGGCGCCGGGAGCGTGGTGACGAAGGACATTCCGCCGGGCGTCGTCGCCGTCGGCAACCCCTGCCGCGTGTTGCGCGAAATCGGCGAACGCGACAGACAATTTTACTACAAAGACCGCGAAATCGATCTCGATTGAAAGGGTATTCGGCGTGGACGAAATCGGGAAAACGGATGATTCCACCTTGCTTCCGGTTGTACGGGAGGGCGAGGTTTATCTGCCGGAAAAGCGTCGGCTCGAACCGGATTCCGCCGCGTTTCTCGCCGAAGTCGCCTCCTGCCTTCCCCCCGACGTGGCCGGAACCGTCGCTGCGCGGCGCAGGACCGCCCGGCGCGGCTACCGCCGCATCGAAATCGCGCTCATCCTCGTTGCGCTGGCCGGAATCGCCTGGCTGGTCTGCCGGAGTTTCCCGCAGCCGCTCCCGGCGCGCCCGTTCCTTTTCGAATGGCGCTACGACGGCCCGCGTTTTCCGACCGATTCGCCGGAGCTCGGGCGCTACCGCAAGGTGCGCACCGACTTTGACGCCGGGCGTTACGAGGCGGTCATCCGGGAGCTGAACGATCCGCTCGCAACCGCGCTCTGGCAGCGGAACGTCGGCGGGAACGAGGAGCTGTTTTACCTCTATTTCGTCTCCTGCGGCAAATCGGTTTCGCCGGAGACCGATTGGAGGCGCGCTGCCGGATTCGCCGACGAGCTGGTCAAAAGCGACCCCGACAACCTCCAGTGGCGTTACCTCCGGCTTCTGCTCGAACGGCGGAAATTGGAGAGTTACAGCGAGTTCTATCAATCGCTCCGCCGCGCTCCGGATGCGGCGTGGGAGAGGCATCTCGCCGTCGTTCGTTCCGCGCTGCGCGAATTGCGGCTGTTGCGCGGCAAGGTGCAGGAGCGCAAGGAGTTCCCCGGCGACCGCGGCGCTCTTCTCAAACGGCTCGATCTCTGGGAGGCGGAGTTCCTCGTCTTTGCCTGGATGCTCGAAGGCGGGCGCGGTTCCGCCGTCTTCCCTGACAACGCCGATTCGCCCGGTGTCGCCGACCGCGAAACCGCCTGGCTGATTACCCGTGATTATCCGGACGATACCGACGCCCTCGAACTCAGGCGCTTCATCCTAACTGTTCTCCTGGAACAGGATAAGCCGCTCAACCGCATCTACTGGAACGGCGAGCCCCGCTCCGTCCGCGTCCCTCTGGAAGAGGAGCTGCATAAAATCGACGCCCGCCTCGCGGCGGCGAAGGAGGCGAAATGAAACCCCTTCCACTCAAATCCACCCGCGACTGGCTCTGCGCGTCGGAGGGAAACGAACAGGGCGTCTCCGGGTTCCGGAGCTGGCGGTTCTGGGTGGTTCTGGCGCTCTATCTGGTAGGGTTCCTGCTGTTTGCGCGCGATCCGTTTTTCTGGCGCGGCGGAGTCTTCTCGTATCAGCAGGGGATGGTGACGCTGCTGCTCGCGTTTGTCATCACTGCCTCGCTCTGTTGGGAGATGATGCTTTTCGGGCCGCCGCGCGGAGCGAATCTGCTGCTTCAGTTCGCCATGTGCCTGCCCGCGTTCCTGTTTCTCGCCCGGATCACGGCGTCGCCCTCCGCGCCGCCTCCCGATGTCGGCGTGGTCTCGGTCGCGCTCACCGGCGTGTTCCGCTTTCTCCAGCTCGACAAGCTGCTCTCGTACATCCCGTTCTGGATTCGCGATCTCTTCGCCAACTGGCAGGTGACGCTGTTTTTCATGGTGGTGATGGCGGCGCTCAGCTTCCGCAAGCTCGGAATCCGGCTTTCGCTGCTGTTCTTGCTGGTGGCGGGGGGGCTGTTCTCGGTCTTCGCCGGGCCGGTTGCGCCGTCGGGATACCTGATCGGCGGACTGCTCTGCGTTGCCGCCGGGATGGCGCTTCAGTTCAGCCGCTGCGAACGCACCGTCTATTACGAGAACATTGTGGACCGGCTGGCGGCGGCGCCCTGCGACGAAGCGGCGCTGCGCTGTATGCTGCGGATCGCGGTGCAGGGGAGGGAGGACGGGCGTGTCTCCGAAGAGGGCGTCCGCCGTATTGTGAAGAGCGAATACGCCGCGTTCGGCGATTTTTCGCCCGCCGAACTGCGCGGGATGGCGGCGGAGATTACCGGGCGTCTCCTCGGCGAGTACCGCATCATGCGAATTAACGGCGGCGGCGACGGACTGTTCCTCGTTCCGGAGGAGGAATTATGCCGCTGCGAAGCGTTGCTGGGGGGGCTGGCGGTCTGGCCGCGGGTCTTCTTCACGCTGGGGGTGGCGATCATCTGGGTGATGCTGCCGGTGGACCTGATTCCGGATTCGGTGCCGTTTCTGGGGGCGCTGGACGACGCGACGGTGACGATCCTCTCCGGAATCGTTCTCAAAAACGCGCTGAACAAGTAATTATCCGGCACCGGCACCCTGCCGGTCTGGGGTTTGGGGGCGAAGCGCCCCGGCCGCCGGAGGCTACCGGCGCGAAGCGAAACTGCTACATAAGCAAAATTGAAAATTTTGCCGCGTAGCGCCGAGGCGGAGTTGACCGCGAGGTCAACTCGCCGGTCCGCCCGGAAGGGCGGACACCCGCGTTCGAGTAACCACGGGACGCTTTTTTTATAGAGTTTTCCGGAACAGGAGAGGCTCCGCCTTCGGCGCGAGCGGGTGAGTTGACCTTGCTGTCAACTCCACCGCTGCCGCTCACTGCCGGACTCGTCCGGCAATTGAGCTGTTTAGTGAGCGACAGTCCATGTCTCCGACGGGCAGGGCGCTTCGCCCCTGCACCCCGACCGGCAGGGTGCCGGTGCCGAATACGGCTCGCTCACCTTGGTCACACGTCCAGCGCCGCGATGTAGGGCAGATTCCGGTACTGTTCGTCGGCGTCGAGGCCGTAACCGACCAGATAGCGCGGCCCGGTGACGAACCCGGTCCAGTCGGCGTGGTCGAGGCCGTTCTCCGGCCGCGGCACGGTCTTCTCCACCATTACGGCGGTGCGCACCCGTTTTGCTCCATGCCCGAGCAGGCTGTCGCGCACGCATTTCAGCGTCACCCCGGTATCGAGCACCTCGTCGACGACGAGAATGTCGCGCCCCGCCGGGTCGAGTTTGGGCGGCGAACGGAAGTCGATCTCCCCGGTGCTCTGGCAGCAGTGGTAACTTGCAACCCCGAGCGAATCGAGTTCGATCGGCAGATGGATGGCGCGGGTGAGGTCGGCGGCGAAATAAAGCCCGCCGGTCATCAGCACGACGACGGTGAGTTTGCCGTCACGGTAATATTCGCCGATTTCCTTGCCCAGCTCCGCGACGCGCGCGGCGATCTCATCTGCCCGATAAAGAATTTCCATACATGCTCCTGTTTGGAAAAATATAGTTCGCAAGAGCAGAGCTTTCAAGCGGAATTCCGGATTCGACTTGTATTTCGGAGGATTCCATCTTATATTCCCCAAATGAAAAAAGAGAAGGAGCCGCTGCCATGAAATCCCTTGTCGTCTGTTCGTCGAAAACCGGAAACACCCGGCGCGTGGCCGAAGCCGTCGCCCGGGCGCTGGGGGAGGGGACCGTGCTGGCCACGCCCGCCGACGCTCCGGATTACCGGGAGTTCGACCTGGTCGCGGTCGGGTTCTGGATTGAGAAGGGGCGGCCGAATCAGGAGATCCGGAAATACCTCCGGCGGCTGAAGGGCAAGAAGGTCGCCCTCTTTTTCACCCTGGGCGCCGACCCCGCTTCGGAACACGCCCGCCGGAGTCTCGCCAATGCCTGCGAGGCGCTCGAAGGCAACGAGATTGTCGGCCATTTCTTCTGCCAGGGGAAGCCGGACCCCGCCCTGCTCAAATGGCTGCGCGAACTTCCCGCCGACAGCCTCCAGTCGCAGGAGTATCCGTTCTGCTGGACGCAGGCGATCGAGCATCCCGACGCCGCCGACCTCGAACGGGCCGGCGAGACATTCCGCCGCATCGCCTCCGAATGGAAAAGTTGCTAATTCTCCGCCTTGAGCCGGGCGATCACTTCGTCGGCGCGGCAGAAGGCGAGCCCGGTGACCGAGTCGGCGCAGCCGTAATAGAGCGCGATCCGCCCGGTCGGGGCGTCGCACAGCGCGGCGCAGGGGAAGGTCACATTCGGCACGTCGCCGACACACTCGTATAGTTCGCGCGGGGCGAGGAGATAGCTCTTCGAACGGGCGAGCACCTTCCATGGTTCTTCGCGGTCGAGCAGGGCCGCCCCGAAGCTGTAGACGAAGCCGTTGCAGCTGGTGAGTACGCCGTGGTAGAAGAGCAGCCAGCCTTCCGAAGTTTCGATCGGAATCGGCCCGGCGCCGATCTTGGTCTGCTGCCAGCCGACGGTCGGAGCCATGACCGGACGGTGGTAACCCCAGTGGCGCAGGTCCGGGCTCTCGCAGTAGAAGATGTCGCCGAACGGCGTGTGGCCGTTGTCGCTCGGGCGGTTCAGCATCGCGTACTTGCCGCCGATTTTGCGAGGAAACAGCACCCCGTTGCGGTTGAACGGCGGAAACGCGTTCGGCAGCTGATGAAACTCCTTGAAGTCGAAGGTGTAGCCGATTCCGATCGTCGGCCCGCCCAGGCAGTTGCACCAGATCACGTACCAGCGGTCCTCTAGCCACAGCACCCGCGGATCGTAGCCCTGGGTGAAACTCCCCGCCGACGGACATTCCGGTTGGAACTCGATCGGTTCCGGCGTCAGTTCCCAGTGGACTCCGTCCCGGCTGAATCCGGTATGGAGTCGCATCATGCGGCGGTTGTCGTCCGCCCGGAACACTCCGGCGAAGCCGCCGTCGAACGGCACCACCGCGCTGTTGAACACACTGTTCGAAGTCGGCGTCGCGTCACGCCCGATCACCGGATTTCCGCTGTAACGCCAGACCGTTTCGCGCGATCCGGCCGGCCGCTCCTCCCACGGAATCGCGGGGAGGGCGTTGCCGAAGATTTCGATCTTCATCACTCAGTCGTTCCCCGCCCGTTTGTAGTAGGCCACGCAATCGACGCGACCGTCCTGGCTGAGGCGGGATTTGTATTCCGTGGCGTTCCAGCTCTTGACGTGACCGTCGAGGTAACAGATGTTGCCGCCCTGTCCGTGCCGGGTGTAGCCGTTGGCCGGGCTGATGCTGCCGCTGTTGTAATAGACGATGTCGTTGCGGATGTCGGCGACGGCCATGACGGCGGACGGGCTCGCCACGGAGGAGATCTTGCGGGAAATGGAGTGCTTGATTGTACCGTCGCCGTCGATCCGGACCATCAGCCCCTGCGGTTCGCTCCCGCCGTGGGTCATGTTGTAGGCGTTGAAGCCGTAACCGCGCGACCACCACGCGTAGCCGTTCACGCCATACTTCTCCTTCAGGGCGGGGCAGGCGAAAATCGTATTGCGGAAGTAGTCGTCCTTGTCGGCGATCTGCATATAGAGCAGACCGAGCAGCCGCGCGTGATTGTGCGACCAGTTGGTGCTGCCGCGGCCGACCGGGAGCGTTTGGGTTTTGGCTGGAACGATGAATCCCTGGTTTTCGTCCATATACATGGCGATCAAGTTGCCCTGCTGCTTCAGGTTGTTGGTGCAGCCGATGTTTTTTGCCCGGTCGCGCGCCTGGTTCAGTGCGGGCAGCAGCATCGAAGCGAGGATCGCGATGATGGCGATCACGACGAGAAGCTCAATCAACGTAAACTGTTTCTTCATGGTGGCTTCCTTTGCTATTTGAGGGTTGAGAAGGTCCATTTGAGATCGCCGGTCCAGCTCTGTCCGGGCTGGAGTTTCAGCTCTTTGCCGCTTTCCATTTCGAAGTTGCAGCAGCCGATGCCGAACCAGAGACGCGGTTTGCGGAACTGGCCGGGGGAGAAGTCCTGGCGAATCCGATACTGTTTCGAGGGGCTGGTCAGCACCCAGTACCCGGCGGAGAACTCCGGCGTGGGCCGGTCGCCGAGTCCCGTCCAGTAGGGGATTTCGACCTCTTTGCCGTCGATCGGCAGCGTCAGCAGGTCGGAGTGGCTGACCGCCTCTCCGCCGACCGTGTATTCCGGGTGCATGTACCAGGAACAGGCCAGTTCGCGGTCGCTCAGGTTCTTCGTCGTCACTTTGAGGTCCAGCACGCCTTTTCCGGCCAGCGTCAGGGTCTTGGCCGCGGAGAGTTTTCCCGGATTTTCGGCCGACATCTCGATGCCGTTCGGCAGGACTTTCACCTGATACGGCGTGTTGCGGTCGAGGCCGAATCCACGCGGAGCCCGGAACTCATCCCAGATGCAGTAGTAAAAGGCGATGTTCTGCAATCCGCCGAGGCGGTCGTAGGGGACGGTGATCTGGTTTTTGCCGGTGCGGCGGTCGTAGAGTTCGAGGATGCGTCCGCCGCGTGCCGGGTCGACGGTCACTTCGAGCGTATCGTCGGCCAGCACGTAAACGTCGTTCTTGTACCCGTACATCTTCGCCTTGGCGACGCCCGGCTTTCCGGCGAGACGGCGGATGAACACGGTGGTCTTGTCGGAGCGGCTTTCGTACTCGCCTTCATAGTTGATCGCCAGCTCGCAGCGGTCGAGGATCAGCCCGGACGACGGCGGCACGGCCAGCATGACGTGCTCGCTCTTGCCGGGAAGCAGCTTGACGGTCCGGGCGGTGAGCGTCTTCCCTTCCGGCGTCTCCAGCGAGAGTTTGACGTCAAGCGGTGCGGAAGTCGGGTTCGACAGCGTCGCGCCGATACCGGCTTCGCGGCCCGCTCCGGTGACGACGACCGGGGTATCCGGCTTGAGTTCGACGCGGTCGGACGCGGCTTTCGCGGTGACTTTGATCGTTTTTACCAGCTCCACCGGTGCGGCGCTTTCCAGATAGATCGGGGCGGGGCCGTAAACGGTGCGGAACGCTCCGTCCGGCGAGGTGCGGATTTCGCGTTTCTCGCCCAGCATGGAGACGACGGCCACCGTGCCCGGTTTGGTCCGGAAGGTTCCGGCCATCTCGGCCGCGCCGTTCCAGGCGACGGTGACGAAACGTCCGCTCTCCTGATTCCGGTAGACGTAGCCGTAATTGACCTCGTCGGCTCCCTTCATCGGGGAATCGTAGACGCATTTGCCGAGCTCGCGGCCGAGTACCTGGCTGGCGAAATAGGCGGGTTTCTTCTGGAGCTTGTAGTCCACCATGCCGAACTGGTGTTCGGTGTAGTTCGGGTCTTCGCCCTCGTCCCAGAAGCTGTAGACGAACACGCGGCGGAATCCGAGCACGTGCTGGATGATAAGGCCGCGGACCAGGAACGCCGCTTTGCGTTCCGGCGTCATTTCGCCGACCGGGTTGGCCACGTTGCAGTCGGTGTAGCCGAATTCGGTCGAAATCATCGGCTTCTTTTCGTCGCCGTACTTCTTCATGATCTCCCGGATTTTGCCGATCCGCTCGAACAGACCCTCGGGGCTGCCGGCGGGATAACCCGGCGGGCAGACGAATTCGCTGGTGTTGCCGAGATAGTTGTGAATGTCGAGCACGTCGAAGTTCTCCTTCGCCCCCGCCGCGTAAAACTGGTCGAGGAAATCGAGCGAACGCCCGTCGAGGCAGACCGTCGGCGCATACAACAGCGCATGCGGGTTGACCGCCTTCAGTTCTTTGTTGGTCTCGGCGACGCGCCCGGCGTAATCGCCGCCGCGGATGCCGCGCAGATGCGGTTCGTTGCCCGCGCCGTAGAGATAGATTCCCAGCTTCTTGCCGTTGTCGTAGTTGAGTTTCCCGGCGAAGGTCGTCGCGCCGATGCCGCGGTCGTAGAGCTTGGTGATGATTTCGGGGTGGCTCAGCCACCAGCGAATTTCCCGGAACGGTGTGTCGGCGAGGAGATCGACGGCGACGGTTTCCCATTCCGCGGTGCGTTTGATGTGGCGCGCGCCGCCGCCGCCCCAGAAGTGGTTGATCGCCAGCATGTCGCCGAGCGTTTTGCAATCCACCGGGCCGGGCGGCGTATAGGCGAACGGCTTGACGCCCGGATACTCGCCGTCTTCGTAGACCGCGGTGACACCGTAGTAATTCGTCTCTCCCGGAATCAGCGGATAGACGACAAATTGCGTCGTTTGGGGAGAAAAATTCCCGATCCGTTCAACGCCCGGCTCGGTCACGTTCTTGAACGGCTTTGCCGAACGGTAGACGCGATATTTCTTCACCTGCGAGGCGGAGCCGAATCCGCTCCAGTCGAGTTTCAGCGCGCCGGATGAGATTCCGCTTCCCGCCGCCGCGACCTCGGGCCGCTGGTTTTCGGGGAGATACGCGGTCTTGTCCGCTCCCGCCGGGAGCTTTTCGCCCCAGAGCGCGACTTCGGAGAGGACCATCTGCATCCGGGCCGGGTGCTTCTTCACCCGAAACTGGACATACTGCGCCGCCGCCGGTTTTTCGAGCTTGAATTCGACCATTTCGCCGAGTTTCGGTGTTTTGTTCTCCAGGTTCTCCGGACAGGTTGCGCCGCCGACCGAGACAAACTTTTTGCCGTCCATCGAGAGCAGCAGTTCGAAATGTTCGAATCCCCGCATCTTGTCCTGTTGCGACCAGATCGCGGCGCGGGTGATGAGGTAGGGCTCCTGCAAATCGATGGTAAACGTGGCGCAATACTGGCCGCCCCAGTTGCCGAACGCCTGACAGTTGCCGTCGGTGCCGCGATAGCCGTCGAGCAACACCCGGCCGGTCCCGTTCGGGCGGGAACCGGTCTTCAGCATTTCGGCGGATTTCGTCGCATACTCTCCCTCGGTCACCCAGCTGAGCGTCGCGCCGGTCTGGATGCGCGGCTCGTTCCCCGCGACGGTGTTGCCCGGTTTTCCGTTGTCGGTCAGCAGGAAATCGGCTGCGCCGAGGAAGGTTCCGAGCAGCATGACTGCGGAAATCAGAGTGACGGGTCGGTTCATTGTTCATTTCTCCCGGTTATGTCCATGACGGAATCACGAATGACCAGTTCGGTATCGAGTGTCTCGCACGGCAACTCCGTGCGCTGATTCTTAAGGAACTCGTCGAGGTATCTGACCGCACGGTAACCGAACTCGATCACCGGCTGTTTGACCGTGGTGAGGGCGGGGTGCAGGTAGCGGCCGTAGGGGATGTCGTCGAATCCGATGACCGAGACCTCTTCCGGAACCCGCCGCCCGGAGTCCCAGCACGCCTTGATCGCGCCGAGCGCCATCTCGTCGTTGGTGCAGAATACCGCGGTGATCTCCGGATTGTGGAGCAACAGTTGCATGCACTGGTTGTAGCCGGCCTCGGCGGTTTCCGGCGTCGGCTGGTGCGGGATGATCCACTCCGCCTTCCGGTCCGGGTTGATCCGCTGCATCACATCCAGGTAGCCCTGGAGCCGCTGTTGATGGTTCTCGCTGTTTTTGAGGGCGTTGCACAAAAAACCGATTCTGCGGTGTCCGCATTTCGCCAAGTGTTCCATCGCGGCGACCGCCCCGGTGTAGGATTCGTTGTTCACATACCCCATCTTCGCGGAACTCATCTTGCTGTTGACCAGCATCACCGGGATTTCCGCTTCGATCAGCTGCGGAATCTGGTCGGCGACCTTCTCCATCGGGAACAGCACCACCGCGTCGCAGCGCCGCTCCCGGATCAGCTGGAGCAGGGGTTTCCCCTCCGGCTCGACGCGGTAGAAGATGACCGTGACGTCGAGCACGCCGCCGTCGCTGTAGTCGGCCACGCCGTCGAGCACCTGCGAGATGTATTCGTTGACCAGCGAGGTGTCCATAACGACGATTACGCCGATGTTCAGCCGCCGCTCGCTCCCCTTGGTCGGGGCGAAGTTGAACTTCTCCACCACTGCGGCGACTTTCTTGCGCATCGCCTCGCTGACGTCGGTCCGGTTGTTGATCACCCGCGAAACCGTGGCGAGAGACACGCCGGCCTCTTCCGCCACCAGTTTGATATTGATCTGTTTTTTATGTCTCGCCATGTTGGCCTCCCGGTCGTGTTATTTATTTTCGTAAATTAATTATGACACAGAATGAGAAAAAAGGCAAGAGGTGGAAAATTTATTTTCGAAAAAAAATATTCAGGATGGAAAAACCCTGCCGGACAGAAAAAAAACGCCGCCCGGAATCCCGGACGGCGCGAGTAGAAAAGGAACGGAAAATCAGGCGATCAGAGTGTTCTTCCATGCATTCGCATCGGATGTTGCGCTCGCATCGATGAACGACGAGGAGGCCAGCATCTGGTCGGCGCTGTTGAGGTCCGTGGCGCTCAACAGGCCGGACCTCAGGCCGACCGGCGCATCGGAAAGCACCAGCGTCAGTGTGTCGGTCTTGCCGCTCAGGTCGAGTTCCCAGGAAGCGGCGAGTCCGTAGGTGTCGAAGTCGACCAGGTCGAACAAGGTGTTGAAATCGACGTCGGAGAGTTCGCTCAGGTCACTGCCCGCCAGCAGCACGTACTTGCCGGTCTCGGAAACGTCGGTGGCGGTGATGGTGAGGTTCACGCCGCTGGCTTCCGCGAAGACGCCCGCACCCGCCGAATCCAGCGTAACCGCCGCGGCCTTGGAAAGCGTTCCGTCGATGGTAAAGTTGAGGGTTCCGCTGGAATTCATGCCGATGTCGCCGTAAAGCTGCGACCCGGTGGAAAGATTCAGCGCGGAACCTATTCCGAGCGAGACGTCGCCGATGACAATGCTTCCGTCGGTCAGCGTGAGCGTGGAACCATCCCCCAGGCTGACCGCCTGATTGGTGTTTTTGTTGGCGTCGGAAGCATTTTTGCCGGTTCCGATCCGATTTTCGAGGTACTTGGCGATATCCGTGGCGTTGCCTTTGATTCCGGCATAGATGCCGCCGGAGATCGTCAGGTTTGAGCTGTCGCCGGCGTAGACGCCGCAACTTCTGCCGCCGATCGCGCTGATCACGCCCGAAATGCTGCCGGACAGGGCGTTTTCCGCGTAGACTCCGTAAGCGATGGCGTTATCGCCCTGAGCGATGACCACCAGCCGTCCACCGAGATCGATCGTCCCGGCGTCGCCGGTGACTCCGTAGGCGACCGCCGTCATGGCAACGCCACCGGCCTTTGCAATCACTTCGAACGTGTTTCCCGCCTGAGTCCTGAAGGTCGAAGTCGAAGACAGCGCCCCGCCGACGGCGTTGGCGCTTCCGTTCTTCGATTCGGCGGTGACGGAGATCTTGCCCGCCAGCCCCGATTCGATATCCGTGGCGGCGAATCCCTGGGCCATGGCAGTTCCCGCGTCGCTTTTCGCCGTGACTGTCAGCTTGAATTTGTCGCTGACGGTCGGGGTGGTGAGCGTGTCGGTGACGCCATAGGCTTCCGCCGCGGCTTCTCCGGATGCTTCCGCTTTGACGGAAACGGTTCCGCCAAGCGTATGCATGCCGTCCACATCAAGCGTGGAGGCGAATCCGTATGCCTTGGCTGATTCGTATTTGGCCTTGGCCGTAACATCGAGCTTGAACTTGTCGCTGACCTCTTCTGCTGAAACCGCGCCGTTGAATCCGGTGGCCAGGGAGCCGTAAGCAGGATACTGGCCAGCGACATTGCAACCGTCCGCTTCGACCGTGAAGGTTCCGCTGAGTGTGCCGCAGGTGTTGAATTCCCCCACGATTCCGGTGGCCCACGCCTGGCTCCAACCGCCCTTGGCCTCGACATCGAGTTTGAATTTGTCGCTCACATCGCTGACCCCGGAAACCGATCCGAATCCGACGGCCGACGAAAAAAGGCCATTTCCGTTCGTTACGGCCTTGCTGATGACTTTCCCGGTCAGCTCCTCTTCCGCGGAGAAATCACCCGCGAAGCCGTAAGAGCTGGCATAACCGGTTTCGCTTCTGGCTTCCACTTCGAGTTTGAAATTGTTGCTGACGCTCTGCGTGACAACCTGGCCGGAGAGTCCGTAAGCGTTGGCGCCGTCTCCGTAGAGTCCTTCGGCTTTCACCACGATTTTTCCGGCGAGCATGCCGTCGATTGTGGTGTCGCCGTAGATTCCGTAGGAGTCGGCATTCATCGCGCTCTTGGCTTTGGCGGTGAGACGGAACTTGTCGGAGAGGCCGTCAAGCTGGATGCCTCCAAAACCGGCGATCCCATAGGTGGTGGCAAAGCCGAACTCGTTTTTTGCTTCGGTATTGACATTGATCTTCATCGCCAGCTCGGACTGGATATCGATGAACGACGCGTAAATCCCTGAAGCCTGCGGGCCGAAGCCGTCCGATTGCGCCGACACTTTGAGCGTTCCGGAGAGCGGAGCGTTCTCTTTGCCGGTAATCAGCAGGGAGTTGCCGGAGATGCCGGTGGCGATGTCGCTGCCGGTCACTTCCATTTTCGCCTTGCCTGTGTAGAACTGCACGTTTCCGTTCTGGTCAATGGAGGAATCGTTCTGGAACAGGAGCCCGTAAGTGTACGAGCCGGTTCCCTTGCTGATGACGGCACCGTTCAATGTGGCGGTTTGACCCGGGTTATTGATCCGCACCGCAAAGAGTTTTTCGTCGTCGCCCGAAACCTTGATTGATCCGCGAGGAACGAGAATCACATCTCCTTCGGAATCGACGGGCTGGGTCCAGGAAGTGTTGATTACAACGGGAATGACTGATACGATCTCCATACGTCACCTCTTTTTTCTGTTCTCTTCATTACAGACGGGGCGATTCGACACAAAGAAGAATGTATTATAAAAAAAGTGAAAATGCAAATGAATCAATGGTTATTTTTTTGTGAAATAAGTAAATCGCTTAATCGTCTCAGACGAGAACTGCATTTTTCCACACGCTTACCTGCGCGGTTGCGGTTTCGTCGAGGAGCGAAGAGGCGGCGAGCATACTGCTCGCGCTGCTGAAGTCCGTGGCGCTCAGCAGGTCGACGGGCGCTTCGGAGAGCACCAGCGTCAGCGTGTCGGTCTTGCCGAGTTCCAGTTGCCAATTCGCCTGAAGTCCGTAGGTGTCGAAATCAACCAGATCGAAGAGCGTGTTGAAATCGACGTTGGCAAGCCGGCTCAAATCGCTTCCGGCCAGCAGCACGTAACTGCCGGTCCGCGTGTCGGCGGAGGCGGTGACGGTGAGGTTGACGCCGCTGCCCGTCGTGAAGATTCCCGCCCCGTCCGAATCGAGGGTGACCGTCGCCGCGTTTTTAAGCGCGCCGTCGATGGTGATGTTGAGGCTGCTCCCGGCGCTCATGTCGATGTCGCCGTACAGCTGCGACCCGGAAGAGAGGTTCAGCGTGGAGCCGTCGCCCAGCGTGACGTCGCCGATGACGATGCTGCCGTCGGTGAGCGTCAACTCGGAACCGTCGCCCAGGGTGACGGCCTGGGCCGCATGTCGGCTCCTGCCTGCGACGCTCTTGTTTTTGCCGATCGACTTTTCCAGCGACTTGGCGATGCCTGCCGCGCTGCCTTTGGCCGCGGCGTAGACCGCGCCGGAAACCGTCAGGGAGGAAGCGTCGCCGCCGGAAACTCCGGTCGCATTCGTGCCGACGACGCCGACTGCGCCGGAAATGACGCCGGTCAGCGCATTGACGGTCGACACGCCGATGGCGGAGTTATAGTTGCCGCCCGAGCTTGTCACCGCCAGAATCCCGGCGAGATCGATTTCCCCGGCCTGGCCGTAGAGCCCGCAGGCAATGCCGACGGAGCGGGAGCTCGACGTCTTGGCCGTGACGGTCATCATGCTGCCGCTCCGGGTCCGAAACATTTCTCCGTCAAAGAGTTCGCCGCCGGTGGCCTGGGCCCCGCCGGATTTGGTTTGCGCCGTAACGTTGACGGTTCCCGCCAGCCCCTGTTCAATATCGAGTCCCCAGAACCCCCACGCGTTGGCGGCGCCGGACCCGGATTTGGCCGTGACAGTGCATTTGAATTTGCTGTCGGTGCTGCCGAATCCGAGCGCGGCATTGTAAACGCCGTAGGCGGAGGCGTCGGTCCCCCCCGAAGCGTCGGCGGTGACGGTGACGGTTCCGGCCAGCACGGCTCCGGAGTCGGCGAAGAGTGTGCCGAACCCGCAGGCGTAAGCCTCGCCGCCTCTGGCTTTGGACGTGACGGTCATTTTGAATTTTCTGGAGATTCCGGTGAAATCGGAAACCGTTCCCGCGAATCCGTTGGCTTCGGCGTACCCGCCCTTTTTGGCGGCCGAAGCATTGACCGCCAGGGTTCCGGTAAGAACGCCGTTCACGGCGAAATCGCCGCCGAATCCGCTGGCCGATGCGGTGCCCGATCCGGTTTTCGCCGCGATATTCAGCCGCAGCCGGTCGTTCGTTCCGCTCCCCTCGGCGTTTCCGCTGATGCCGGAGGCGGTGGCTCCGGTTCCTTTCGACGCATCGGCGCTGACCGCGACGGAGAGTCCCAGCGCGGCTTGCAGTTCGACATCGGCGTCAATTCCGGTCGCCGCCGCCGCGGTTTTGGACTTGGCCGCCAGTTTCATCGAACCGGTCAGGGCGGTGTTCGCCTTGCCGCCGATGGTCAACTCGTCTCCGCCGATGCCGCAGACGTTTTCCGCTCCGCTAGCGGAAAGTTTGACCGTGCCGGAAGAAAAAATCAGACTTCCGTTCAGCCGCGTCTCCGTGTCGTCCAGGAAGAGAATGCACGCGGCGTCCCCTTCCTTGCTCTTGGCGCCGAGGCCGCCGTTCAGGGTGCCGTTCAGGTCCGCCGCATTGAAACGCAGCGCGAAAAGATCGCCGTCGCCGGAGACGTTGATCGAGCCGGGAGGAATCAGTATGACATTTCTCGAGGAGTCGATGGGGTCGGTCAGCCGGGTCTTGATCAGAGTGAAGTCGTCCATTTTTATCTTCCACCGTTTTAGGGAATGTGAGTTGAAAACATATCGTCATATAATAGAGGGAAAACCGTAAAAAGCAAGTTCGGGAGGGCGTTTTTTTTGATCAGTACGGAGCCAGAAACCGGAACCCGGGCAGATTGCGCAGCACCGCGAAGAGGAGGGTGGCGGCGGTGAGAGCGATCGGCGCCGCCGGGTTTCGCAGAAGCCGCGGCCGGATGCAGAACAGGACGGCCGCCGCCAGCAACAGCGGCAGCAGCAGGTTCATCCGGAAACAGGTCGCCACGTCGCCGTGGAACAGCGCGCGGATGGCGCGGGTTCCGCCGCATCCGGCGCAATAGAGCCCGGTCAAGCGGTGAAACGGACACTCCGGCCACCACCCCGCCGCGACCGGCAGCCCGAAGAGGAGCAGTGCAGAGAAGAGGCCGGCGATGGCAAGCAGCGGAGCCGGCCGTCGCGGCGGCATGGTCAGAACGTCCAGTTCGGGCGCTGTTTCGCCTTGGAGTGACGCAGTGCGCGGCACTCCGGACACATGAAGTCGTCCAGCCCGTAGATCGTTGTGGACTGCTCCGACTGGCCCAGGGTGACGATTTCGCCCTCGTGGACCTTCGGGCGCTCCGGGCCGTTGTCGGCGATCAGGATTCCGGGGCCGCGCACCACTTCGATTTCAATCGTCGAATCGGCGGAAAGCACGAGGTGGTTCACCTCTTCGGTCGAATTGCTGAACGCCAGCCCGATTCCGACCCGGAAGATGCTGTGCGTGATGCTCTTGTAATAGGCGGTGCTGCCATGGATGCTGGCGAGGCCGACGCCGTCGCCCACCACCTCTTCGGCGTAGAGTTCGCCGTTGATGCGCACCCGGTAACGCAGCGCGCTCGAACGGTCGAAGTTGTGCAGGAACACGTCGTTGAGCGCGAGAAGCGTGACTCCGCGCACCGTCCCCGCAATCTTCGGCAGCCGGATCAGCCGGGTTTCGCCATTGCGGAACCGTTCCAGCTGTTGCGAACAGGCGTGGCGCGGACAAAGCGGCGCGGTTCGTTCGTCGCGCAGCGGCAGGAGCGGCAGCTCGGGGAAGTCGCGCGCCGCGCCGAGCAGCGCGCCGTCGCCGCCGTGCGCGACGATCAGTTCCGGAGCCTCCCCGGGGGCGGCTTCTTCCAGCCCCGCATATTCCAACTGCGGCCGGATGTCTTCGAGATTCTTGCCGACCAGCCCGATTTTCATGATACCGCCTCCGTGGTTGCGGCGACCGCGTAGAGAATGGCCGCCGCCGCATTGCCGACGTTGATCGAGGCCTTTTCGCCGAGCATCGGCAGCCCGACCAGCCCGTCCACCTCGGCGAGCGCTTCGGGCGAAACGCCGAGCGCCTCGTTGCCGAACACGATTCCGAGCGGGAATTCATATTGTTTCTTCCAGGCGAACACGCTGTCCGGCCCCGGTTCGGCGGCGAGGATCATCGCGTACCCTTCGCTCCGCAGCAGCCGTATCGCCGAGGCCGCGTCCGGCATGGTGCGGCAGGGCACGGTGAGATCCGTCCCCATCGCGGTTTTGGCCAGTTTCGGGTGGGGCGGGGCGGGCGTATAGCCGCAGGCGATGATTTCACCTCCGAACGCCTCCGCGAGGCGGAACAGATTGCCGGTATTGTGCGCGCTGCGCAGCCGGTCCAGAATCAGGCAGATTTTCATGACAGAATACGATCCTTCGGTTGTTGATAAAATACGCGCTTTTTCCGCTTTTGCAAGCCGCAGGAGTTTGATAGTAGCCGATTTTGATGGTATATTATAGAAACTGTATGAAGTTAAGCCCCAAACATGAGGTTGCCTTAATATGCCGAAAATCCATCCTTCCGCCATCGTTTCCGACGGCGCCGTACTCGAAGACGGCGTTGAGGTCGGTCCGTTCTGCTTCGTGGGGCCGAATGTGAAGATCGGCTCCGGCACCCGCCTGGTCGGACACTGCAACATCGACGGGTACACCACGCTCGGGAAGGGCAATACGGTCCACCCGTTCGCGGCGCTCGGCCAGCCCGCCCAGGACCACTCCGTCGTCCCCGGCGAAGCGACCTACCTCAACATCGGCGACGACAACATCTTCCGCGAAGGGTGCACCATCCACACCGGAACCAAGCCGGGAACCGAGACCCGGATCGGCAACCACAACATGTTCATGAACGCGACCCACGTCGCGCACAACTGCATCGTCGGCAACAACGTGATCTACGTCGGGTACGCCGGGACCGCCGGCTATTGCGAAATTTTCGACAACGTGCTGATCTCCGGCCTGGTCGGACTGCACCAGTTCTGCCGGATCGGCCGGTTCGCCATCATTTCCGGCGGTTCGGTTTTCTCGAAGGACGTTCCGCCCTTCATGATGGCCGAGGGGCGCAACGGCGGCGTCAAGATGATCAACAAGATCGGGCTCCAGCGCGCCGGATTTTCGGCGGAGACGATCTCGGTCGTCAAGCAGATTTTCCGCATCTACTACCGGAGCGGGCTCATTCCCTCCAACGCGCTCGAAAAGATCCGCACCGAGCTGCCGCAGATTCCGGAAGTGCTCGAATTCATCCATTTCTGCGAAACCAGTAAAAAAGGTGTGATTTCGGCCCAGGTCGAAGGGCACCGCAGTTAATCGCAATCAGTCAAAAAATAAAGAATAAGAATAAGGAATCGACATTTATGTTGCAGCCGCTCAAGAAGAACCCCGATTTCACTCCCCGCCGCGGACCGGTGCTCCTCGCCATTCTCGACGGCGTCGGGTTCGGCAAATATCCCGACGGCGACGCGGTCAGGCTCGCCCGCACCCCGGTGCTCGATGGGCTGATGAAGGATTGCCCGTTCACCAAGCTCAAGGCGCACGGCATCGCGGTCGGCATGCCCTCCGACGAGGACATGGGCAACAGCGAAGTCGGGCACAACGCGATCGGCTGCGGCCGCGTGTTCGCCCAGGGCGCCAAGCTGGTCGAAGAGGCGGTGACCTCGAAGAAGCTGTTTGACGGCGAAGTCTGGAAGAAGCTGATCGACAACGTGAAGAGCCATAATTCGACGCTGCATTTCCTCGGGCTCTTCTCCGACGGCAACGTGCACAGCAATATCAACCACCTCAAGGCGATGATCGAAGAGGCGAAGAAAGCGGGCGTGAAGCGCGTCCGCATCCACGCGCTGCTCGACGGCCGCGACGTGCCGGAGACCTCGGCGCTCGATTACATCGACCCGTTCGAGGAGTTCCTCGCCGGGCTGAACGGCGACGGCTTCGACGCCCGGATCGCTTCCGGCGGCGGCCGCATGGTCATCACCATGGACCGCTACAACGCCAACTGGGATATGGTCCGCAAGGGCTGGGAAATCCACGTCCACGGCAACGGCGACATGTTCAAGACCGCGCACGAGGCGGTCGAGGCGCTGCGCGAACGCACCCGTGCGATCGACCAGGATCTGCCGCCCTTCGTCATCTCCGACGACGGCAAAACGCCGATCGGCGCGATGAAGGACAACGATTCGGTCATCTATTTCAACTTCCGCGGCGACCGCGGGCTCGAAATCACCAAGGCGTTTGAGGCGGACACCCTCGCCGAGTTCGACCGCGGCTTCCGTCCGAACGTGATGTACGCCGGGATGATGGAGTACGACGGCGACCTCCACGCGCCGAAGCTCTATCTGGTCACGCCGCCCGAAATCGACCGCACCATGGACGAATACCTCTGCTCGACCGGAGTCTCCCAGCTCGCGATCAGCGAAACCCAGAAGTACGGCCACGTGACCTACTTCTTCAACGGCAACCGTTCCGGGAAATTCAGCGATGTGCTGGACGACTACGAGGAGATTCCCTCCGACATCGTCCCCTTCGAGCAGCGGCCGTGGATGAAGTGCGCCGAGATCACCGACCGGGTGGTCGAGGCGATCGCCGGCGGCAAGTTCGGCATGATCCGCCTGAACTTCCCGAACGGCGACATGGTGGGGCACACCGGCAATATGGAAGCGGTCATTGTGGCGATGGAGTCGCTCGACCTCTGCCTCGCCCGGATCAAGAATGCGATCGAGGCCGCCGGCGGCGTTCTCGTCATCAGCGCCGATCACGGCAACGCCGATGACATGCTCGAGCATGACAAGAAAGGCAACGTGAAAGTCGACAAGGCCGGAGTTCCGGCGCGCAAGACCAGCCATTCGCTCAACCCGGTGCCGTGCATCGTCTTCGACCCCGCGTCGAAGGGCGAGTACAAGCACGAGCTGCGCGAAGGGCTCGGAATCAGTTCGCTGGCGGCGACTTGCATCGAACTGCTCGGATACGAGGCGCCGGAAGGCTACGACCCGAGCGTTCTCGTCTTCAACTGATTTCCAAAAGGCCGCCGCAGGACGAGAATTTCTCCCCGGCGGCTTTTTTTGTCTTTTGCCCGGAAGAAAAACGGGAATATCCGGGGCCGCCGCTTTGACTATTTGCGGTTTTGGCGGTATTTTATCGGACATGTCAGGTTTTGCGGGGTGTAGCGCAGTGGCTTAGCGCGTCTGCTTTGGGAGCAGAAAGTCGTGGGTTCGATCCCCACCACCCCGACCATTTTTGCCGCCCGTGGGAGGAGAGGCGCCGGAAAGGCCGGCAACAACACAGGGAATGAAGACCGCGCGACGGTTTGGATGATGAATAAAAAAGAATCTTCTCGTAATCTTCCGCTGAATGACGGAACGTATAGTGTTTCGCATCAACCGGGAGACTCTGTCATGAAAAAATATATTCCGTTGCTGGTGGTCGCGTGTTTTTTTGTCCTCTATCTCGGACCCATCTGGCAGCGGCCGCTTTATATTCCGGACGAAACGCGCTATGCGGAGGTTCCCCGCGAGATGATCGCCTCCGGCGACTCCATCGTCCCGCGCCTGAACGGTCTGCCCTATTTCGAAAAACCGGTATTGGGTTATTGGATGAATGCCGCCGCGATGATGGTATTCGGCGAAGTTCCCGGCGCGGTCCGGGTCATGGGAGCGCTCTGCACGCTCCTGTCGGCGCTCCTCATCTGGCTGCTCTGCCGCCGGGCCGGGGTTGAGAAGGCCGGCCGGGTCGCGGCGGTGGTGTTCCTGCTCTCCGGACTGGTCTTCGCGGTCGGCACCTACGGCGTGCTTGACGCCCATTTGAGTTTCTTCGTCATGCTCACCATGACGGCCTTCTATTACGCTTACACCGAGAAGAACCTGTGGAAACAGGCCGGATACCTCGCCGTCGCCGGCGCGGGCGTCGGGCTGGCGTTTCTGGTCAAGGGGCTGCTGGGGTTCGTGCTGCCGGCGGCGGCGATCGTCCCCTTCCTCCTCTGGCAGAGGGATTGGAAGCGGCTGTTTACGCTGCCGTGGATTCCGCTGATCGCGGCGCTGGCCGTGCTGGCGCCGTGGGCGATCGCGGTTCACCGGGCGGAACCGGATTTCTGGCACCAGTTCATCGGCGTCGAACACTTTCAGCGCTTTACTTCGGGGCAGGGGGCCAATGACGACCGTTCGCAGCCGTTCTGGTATTTCCTGCCGGTGCTGCTCGGCGGGCTGATGCCGTGGACGCTTTTCGCTCCGGCGATCTGGTTCGGATACCGCGGAAAGGCACGCGAATTGTTCCGGACTCCGCTGTTGCGTTATTCCGTTTGCATGGCGGCGGTCTGGTTTGTGCTGTTTTCGGTTTCGAGCGGAAAGCTCGCCACTTACCTTCTACCCTGTTTCCCCGCCTGCGCCATACTGATCGCCGCCGGGCTGGTCCGCTATGCGGAGACCGGCAAGAACTACCGGGAGGCGGACTGGGTGATCAAGTCGCTCTTCCGCATCCTGCTTCCGGCGCTGATCGTGCTGTTTGCGTTGCAGACGTTCAACTTGTTCGCTCCGGGGCGGATTCCCCAGAATTTCCTGCTTTACTGGCGCGGCGAGAACTTCTTCCTGCCGGTTATTGCGGTCATGGTGCTGCTGCTCTGGCTCCGGATGGCGCAGGAGATGACGTCAGCCGGGCTCAAATTCATCTGCTTTGGCGTCGGAATCGGGTTTGCCGCGTTCGCCTACCCGGTGACGATTCCGCCGCATCTGGTGCGGCATATCGCGCCGGTCGATTTCATCGTCCGGAGCGCGGCGAAGGCGGCCGAACCCGGCCTCCTGGTGATGGCCGACGACCGGATGACGGTGGCGACCTCCTGGGCGTTGCGCAGCGAGGAGATCGGCGTCTACCGGAAGAAAGGGGAACTCGCCTACGGGCTGGACCGTCCGGAAGGCCGGGGGCGTTTCTATCCGCCGGAACGGTTGAAGGAATTGGTCGAAGAGGGAGTGAGACCGATTCTGGTGGTGACCGGGTCCGACAAACGGGTGCGTGAAATGCCTTCCGTTCCGGGTCGGTCAGTCTACAGTTCCGGCGGGGTATATCTTGTCCATTACCGACCGAGAGGAGAAAAAATGCCATGAAGTACTACGCGCTTGCCGCTTTGTTTTTTGTTTTCGCCTATCTGCTGCCGCTGGGCGGCCGGCCGATGGTGGCTCCCGACGAGTTCCGCTACGCTGAAATTCCGCGTGAGATGATGGAATCCGGGAACTATGCCCAGCCGTATTTGATGAACATGCGCTATTACGAAAAGCCGGTGCTGGGTTACTGGATGACCGCCGGATGCTTCAAGGTCTTCGGCGAAAACACGTTCGCATTGCGGCTGCCCGCCGCGCTCGGCGTCGGACTTGCCGCGCTGCTGATCGCGCTGCTGGTGCAGCAGGTTCTGCGCGACGAGAGGATCGCCGCGCTGGCCGCGGTGCTCTATCTGACCTGCGGGCTGGTGTACGGGGTGGGGACGTTTGCCGTGCTGGACAGCCAGTTCACCGGGTTTGTCACCGGGATCTCCTGTACCGCGTTCCTGGCCGCGATGGAGCCGAAGTTCACCCGCCGCAAGTTCGCGCTTCTGGTGATCTGCGGCCTGTTTGCCGGGTGTGCGTTTCTGACCAAGGGATTTGTTGCCTTTATGGTTCCCGGGCTGGCGATGCTCGGCTTCCTGATCTGGGAGCGGAAGTGGAAGGAGTTCCTGATCCTGCCGTGGATTCCGCTGGCCGTCGTGCTGGCGGTGATCGCGCCGTGGGCGCTGGCGGTGCATCGCGCCGACGGCGATTTCTGGCGTTACTTCGTGGTGGTCGAGCATCTGCAGCGGTTTATTTCCAGCAGCGGCGAGCAGCACAGCGGGCCGCCGTGGTCGCTGCTGCCCTTCCTGGTCGCGGGGATTTTCCCGGCCGGTTTCCTGCTGGCGGCGGCGATTCCCGGAATCCGGTCGATGGGGAAACCCTTCTTCCGCATGCCGCTTTACCGCTTCTGTCTCTGCGCGGTGGTGCTGCCCTTTCTGTTTTTCTCGGTTTCGAGTGGAAAGCTGGCGACTTATATTCTGCCGTGCTTCCCGTTCCTGGCGGTGATCGGCGCTGGCGGCGTGGCCGCCTATTTCCGGACGGGCGGGGCGCACCGGGCGTTCGACGTGGTCATGACGGTCTGGGGCGCGCTGCTGATGGTCGCCGGAATCGGAGTGCTGGCGATCGCATTCGCCGACCTGATTCCGCAGTTCTCCGAAAAGCGTACCATCGTCGGATTGCTCGGTTTCTGCGGAATGCTGGCCGGGGGGCTGCTGCTCTTCAGTCGTCGCAGCATCTGGCGGACCCGGTTCTATCTCTTCTTCTTCGGAATCGGGCTGGTGGTGATGGTCGGCGGCTGGGCGATTCCGGCGAAGCTGTCGCCCGGCAAAATGCCGGCACAGGCGCTGGAACAGTTTCCGGCGAAGCTCGGATTCGATCCCTCCCGCGCCGTGCTGATCACGCACCCGAGCCTGATTCACGCGGTCGGCTGGGTTTACCGCCGTCCCGATGCCCGGCTGTTGGCTTCCGAAGGTGAATTCTGGTATGGGATCGGCCGCGCCGAACAGGAGGATGAAGTGCCGATCAAGATCAGCAACGAAGAACTGAAAACTCTCCTGCTGAAGAAGGATCGTCCCGATGTGGTGTTCATCTTCCGCGGCGACCGGGAGCGCAAATTCCCGGTCTCGCTGGAGCATCGTTCGGCGATAATCGACGATATTCAGGTATTTGTGTTTCCGCCGGAATCCCCGGCGGGGTTGTGATTGTAGATAAAAGGTGTGAATTGCAAATGAGCAAGAATGTTCTGTTCCGGCGTTTTCTGCGTAATCCGGTTCAGGTGGGGGCGCTTTGTCCCTCTTCGCGGGCGTTGTGCAGCACGATCGTCTCCCAGGTCGGCGTCGACCGGGCTGATGTCATTGTCGAGCTGGGCCCGGGAACCGGTGCGATCACCCGGGAGATCATCCTGCGCATGCCGGAGAACGCCCGGCTGGTGGCCATCGAACTGGATGAGACGCTTTGCGGCCATTTAAGGGAAAGCTTCCCGGAGATCACCGTCTGCAACGACAGTGCGGCCGGAATCGGCGAGATTCTCGAACAGTATTCGCTGCCGAAACCGACCGTGATTATTTCCGGGCTGCCGTGGGCCAATTTCCCGGTTTCGCTTCAGCGGAGCATCCTGACTTCGGTGGCGGAACAGATTGCGCCGGGCGGTTATTTCACCACCTTCGCCTATCTTCAGGGCATGATGCTCGCATCGGGACGGCGATTCCGAAGCATGTTGACTGAAGTGTTTTCTGAAGTGACTACGAGCCCGGTGGTGTGGGGCAATCTGCCGCCCGCTTTTGTGTACCGCTGCCGGAAATGATGACACCTTGTTAATAACTTTGCGTTTTCTGTTGATAACCCGATATCGAACTCTCTTTTTTACCTCAAAATTCGTAAAAGTTATCAACAATCTGATATGCAATGATTTGAGGGTTTCCGGCGGAAAAAGCGCCCGGCCGGGATGCCGGACGGAACTGCTTGCATCAGAATGAAGTCCGTGATTTTGCGGGAAATCTCTTCGGTGTTCCGGCCTGATCCGCGGTCCGGAAAAGAAGGAAGTGTGACGGTATGCAAATGATGCCGCGTTACATCGAACCCCTGTTCCGTCCTCCCGCCGAGGCGGAGAGCCTGATTTTTCAGATTTCCTACGGCTGCCCGCACAACGGCTGCCGGTTCTGCGGCATGTACAAGGGCGTCGCTTACCGGATTCGCCCGGAGGCGGAGCTGTTCGATGAGATCCGGCGCGCCGGGAAGGCGTATCCGGACGTGCGCCGGGTGTTCCTCGCCGACGGCGACGGAATGGCGCTCGGGTTCGCCCGGCTCGCCCGGATTCTCGACGTCCTGAACGAAGCGTTTCCGCGCCTGGTGCGCGTCGGAATCTATGCGAACGGCGGCTCGATCGCGCGTTATCAGGATGCCGAACTCGCGGAGCTCCGCCGCCTCAAACTCCACACCTTCTATCTCGGGCTCGAAACCGGAATGCCGGAATTGCTGGAGAAAGTAGGCAAGACCGAACGCGTCGAAACCATGATCGACTCGGTCCGCCGCGCCCAGGATTGCGGCCTTCGCGCCTCGGTGATGGTGCTGCTCGGGCTGGGGGGCCGGACGTACAGTTGCGGACACGCCGACCGCACGGCGGAGGCGCTCAACGCGATGCAGCCGCGACTGCTCTCGGCGCTTCGCTTCGTTCCGGTGCTCGGGAGCCCGTTCCCCGGATTCGAGTTGCTCACCGAGGAAGAGACCGTGGCGGAACTGCGCCGCATGGCGGCCGGATTCCGTCTGGAGAAGACGGTGTTTCGCGCCAACCACACATCGAATCCGCTGCCGCTGGAGGCGAGGTTCCCGGCGGACCGGGAGCGATTGCTCGCCATGCTGGACGCGGCGCTCGCCTCCGGGCGGCTGGACGCTTCCGGCCCCGGCGTTCTGCCCGCCGAACTGTAGTTTTCGTAAAATTCGCGTTTGTCCTTGCATTGGCGTGATTTCCGTGGTATGGTAAGGGAGAGGGAAAGAGACTTCGCGTGTATCCATCAACAACTTGAACAAAGGAGTCATGTATGGAGAACAATCCTCAAACCTTCGCTGAATTCTGGCAGAACATCTGGCAGATGCTGGTGGACATCAACGTCCCGCGCCTGGTCGGCGCACTCCTGATCCTGATCGTCGGGTGGCTGCTCGCCGTCCTGCTGGGCAACCTGGCCGCGAAAGGCATCCGGGGGCTCAAGCTGGACCGCATCGACAAGAACTTTCCCGAGGGAAAGGCGACGGGGTCCGCCGAGAAAGTCGAGAAAATCGCCAGCCGGATCGTCTTTTACGTCATTCTGCTGCTGGCCGTGCTCGGCTGCCTGTCCACGCTCCAGCTCTCCGACGCCGCCGAACCGGTGCGCGATTTCGTACGCCGCACCATCGGTTACGGCCTGAACCTGGTTGCGGCCGGGTTGATTCTCTTCGTCGCCTGGATCGTTGCTTCGATCCTCGAATATCTGGCGCTCAACTCGATGCTCGCGCTCAATGTCGATGAAAAATTCAAGGCGCAGAAACCGGAGGCCGCGGATGACGCCGAAGGCAAAAAGCCGGTAAGGCCGTACAGCCGGATCGCCGCGAAGGTGATCTACTGGGTGACGTTCCTCGTCTTCATTCCGGCGGTCCTGCGGGCGCTTGAGATCGGCGGCATCACCGCTCCGCTCGAGGGGATGCTTGCCGAACTGTTCGGCTTCGTTCCGAACCTGCTCGCCGCCGCGATCATTCTCGTGATCGGCCTGTTTGTCGCGGCGATCGTCCGCAAGGCGGTTGCCGGGTTTCTGTTCATCGCCCGGCTCGACGAACTCGGGCGCAAGGCGGGCGGGCAGAATATATTCGGCGAGAAGGGCATTTCCTATCTCGCCGGGTTGATCGCCTATGTGCTGGTGGCGATTCCGGTGGTCATCTCGGCGCTGAATGCGCTGCAGATCGACGCGTTGACCGAATCGGTTTCCGGCTTCTTCGAAAAGATTCTCAACGCGACTGGCGCGGTGGTCGGCGCCGGGGTGCTGATCCTGGCGGCGTTCATTCTCGGCGGCGTGGTCTGCGGAATCGTGAGCCAGCTGTGCGAGGGGTTCGGGCTGGACCGGCTGGTGGCCTTCCTCGGGTTCGCGCCGAAGGACGGGAAGGGCGGCAAGGCGTCCGCCGTGGTCGGCAAAATCTGCTTCGTGGCGATCATGCTCTTCGCGCTGATGTCGGCCTGTGAACTCCTCGGGTTCGACCGGCTCGCGGCGCTGGTTGCGGCCTTCCTGGTTTTCGGCGGCAACATCATCGTCGGCATCATCGTGATGATGATCGGCATTTACCTGGCCAATCTCGCCGCGGACGTGTTGAAAGGTAAGAGCGGAGGCTCGGAATTCCTGGCGGCCGTAACCCGGATCGCCGTGCTGATCTTCACCGGCGCGATCGCGCTTTCGACGCTGAATCTGAACGGGCGGATCGTCGAGATCGCGTTTGCGCTGCTGCTCGGCGCGATCTGCGTGGCGATCGCGATCGCCTTCGGGCTCGGCGGCCGCGAATTCGCCGCGAAGAAGCTCGAAGAGTGGGATAAGAAACTGACGAAAAAGTAAGACCGACCCCTTATCAAAAGGCGGCGGGACCTCTCGGAGGAGGGGTTCCGCCTTTTTGCGAACGGAGATTTTTTTTGGAACCGAGCAACATCAAATATCGGCGCATCGCCGGAGTCCTGCGGGAGCGGATTCGGCGCGGCATTTATCGGGAGGGCGACAAACTGCCCAGTTATCCGCGTCTCTGCGAACTCTTCGAGGTCAGCGAGGTGACCATCCGCCAGGCGGTCGCGCTGCTGGCCAACGAGGGGCTGCTGCGCCGCGAACGCGGCCGGGGCAAGGGGGTCTTTGTCAACCCGCCGCCCCCGCCGCCGGAGAAAGCGGCGCCGGCCCTGCGGCGGCTCTGCATCCTCCCCGCCGCGCCGACGCTGCGCAGCGACGACCCCGCCATCCAGCAGGGCGCGGTGCAGGCGGTCAACGCGGCGGAGGCGAGCCTGGTCCTGATGCCGGCGCTCGCCGGAGAAGCCCGCCGGGTCTATCTGTCGCACCTGATCGACAACGCCGGAATCGACGGCTTTCTCATCAACGGCCAGATTTTCGCCTCGGACGACGAGGCGGCGGAGCTGGTTGAAAATTTCGATGCCAAAGGCGTCCGTTACCTGCTGATTTTCTCGGCGGAAGACGCCTGTTCGCGCCGCTTCCTGGCGCGACGGCACCCCGGCGTCTACATCGACGAAGAGAGCGCGCTCGCTTCGGCGCTCGACGTCGCCGCGGCGAAGGGCAAGACCCGGCTGCTCTTCGCCGGAGTCGACCGCTATTCGGTCGAGCGTTCGCTCGACGTAGCGCGTTGCATCGGGCCTGCGGGGCGCTTCCGCATCGAGCCGATGCTCTTCGAACCGGCAGCGAAGTCGCTGTTCAGCGAATTCGAGACCCGGCTGCTGCCCGAGCTCGATGCCAAAACGACGCTGGTGCTCGAAGGCAGCAACCTGCCGCTCTCCTATTTCGACGCGCTGCTCAGCGCCCGGAAGCTCAAGCCGGGGCGCGATGTTTCGGTGTTTTACTTCGAACACTACTGCAACCTCGACCCGCTGTTCGGGGCGCGCTACAGCTCGATCACCCGCCCCTACGAGGAACTCGGCCGTGCGGCCGGTCTCCTGCTGGAAAAGATGGTGCTCGAACACATTCCCGGCGAAGTGGTCCGTATCCCCGCCGAATTCAATGCGCTGGGCACAATCTGAGAGCCCGCGAATCCGGCATGTTCGGTTGCTGGATTCGGGAATCGCTTTTTTTGTTTTTATTTTTCGATTTCCACTGGAAAAGACAGATCGTTTGCTGTAAAGTATTTGCTTCGTGTCTGCCGGATGGAAGGGCTTGTTCCTGAAAAAGAAAGCGTTTCATTGTCAAGGGATGGGAGTTGTTTGAACTGCGATGTTATTCACCAGTAGAAGCTTCCTTTTTATTTTTCTTCCCCTTTTGCTGCTGCTCTATTATGCGTTGAGGAGCGGCAGACAGCGCAATCTTCTGTTATTGGTCGGTAGTTTGCTTTTTTATGCCTGGGGAGAGCCCGCATTCATTTGGGTCATGCTGGGTTCCGTCGCGATCAATTACCTGCTTGCCCTGGCATGTGCTCCGGATTCCCGGCACCGCAAACTCGCGGTGACCGCCGGGCTGGTATTCAATGTCGGGCTGCTTTTTATTTTCAAATATCTGGCATTTGTGCTGCACAATGCAAATCTGATGTGGATCGCATCCAGCGACATCGAGATTGCGCTGCCGATCGGGATTTCCTTCTTCACGTTTCAGGAAATCTCCTATCTGCTTGATGTCTATCGGGGAACGGCGCCGCCAAGAAAAAATATTCTGGATGTCGCGCTTTATGTTTCATTGTTCCCGCAGTTGATTGCCGGCCCGATCGTGCGCTTTCCGGAAATCATCGGCCAGATCGACAGGCGCCAGGAGAGCTTCGACCGTTTTGTCGACGGCCTGGAGCTCTTTATCGTCGGCCTGTCGAAGAAGGTTCTCATCGCCAATGTGCTCGGCCGGGTTGCCGACGATCTGTTCGGTCAGCCCGCCACGGAATTATCCGCCGTCTCCGCCTGGTGCGGCGCGGTCGCCTATACGCTTCAGATCTACTTCGATTTTTCCGGTTATTCCGATATGGCGATCGGGCTGGGAAAGCTGTTCGGTTTCGAGTTGCCGGTCAACTTCAATTATCCATACATCTCCAGGTCGATCTCGGAGTTCTGGCGGCGCTGGCATATCACGCTGGGCTCCTGGTTTCGTGATTATGTCTATTTTCCGCTGGGCGGAAGCCGCTGCTCGAAATCCAGAACCGTATTCAACCTTGCGGTGGTATGGGCTCTGACAGGGATCTGGCACGGTGCGAACTGGACGTTTCTCCTGTGGGGCGTCTATTTCATGGTGTTGATTATCATGGAGAAACTGCTGGGCGGCCTGGTCGCGTCGAATCGGATGTTGCGGATTTCCGGTCACTTCTATTTCGTGATCGCGGTGATTCTCGGCTGGGTCCTGTTTCGTTCCAGCAGCATATCCGGAGCGGTCGATTATCTTGTGGCGATGTTTGACTTCAGCGGAAAAGGCGACGATAGTTGGAAATTTTATCTGTCGGAATTCAAGGCGGAATATCTGGCGGGGATTCTTCTCAGCATGCCGGTATACCGGCGAATCCGTCAATGGCGCCGACGGCCGATGGTGAATCTGCTCTGGTACGGCTGGCTGGTTTTCCTGTTTTCCATCTGTTGCGGGGCAATCGCCAAGTCCAGCTACAATCCATTTATCTACTTCAATTTCTAGGGCGGAAACATGAAGAAATTATTCCTTGTTGCGATTGGCGGACTCTTCCTCCTCGGAATTTTCGACATGACGTTTCGCCTCGGATACCATTTCTGGAAGGAGAAGAACATCGTTCGCGTTTTTTCCTGGCTTCATCACGACGAGAAGAAGCTGGAATGCAATTTCCGCGGCGGGGAGCTCCTGAGGAATCTTTTTTCGTACGGATACACAGGGACCGGCCGTTATCTTCTGGGGAAAACCGTGGTGTACGGGTCGTCGCTGCGCAATTCCGTGGTCGCCGACAACGACGGTTTTCTCTATTACATCAGTTCCTTCGGCGATGATTATGACCGTGAAGCCGGCATGCTGCAGGTCGTTTCCGACTGCGCCGCCCGGAACGGTTCCCGGCTGCTGGCCTGTGAGATACCTACCAAGCAGCTCAATGAGATCACTCTTCCGGGCAACGGTCTGCGGCTTCCGGTGGATATGAAGTACCGGCAATATCTGGCTGCTGTCGCCGCCCGGGGAATTCCGCTCCTCAACCTCGGTATTCCCCTGCGGAATACCGGGAAGACGCGAGAGGAGCTTTTCTACCATACCGACCATCATTGGACGCCGTATGCGGGAAGCGTCGCCGCCCGGGCCATCAGCGAGGCTCTGCTCGGGGCCGATGCCGCCGAGCGTCTCTGGGCGAACTGCAAAATGAAAGTGGTCCGTGGAAAAGAGAAGCAGCGCGGGATGCAGGCCGTCTATTTCGGAACGCCGTTTTGCAAAGCGGATCTTCCCGTTTCGTACATTCCGGACGACAACACCCGTTTCGATGTGACGATTACGCGTGACGATCATGCGACGGAACGGAAGCAGGGCACGCTCACGGAAACGATGCTTCGTTCGGAAACGGACCCCAGCTATGGCAATTTCTGGAATAATTCCGATTATCCGCTGATTGAAATCTCCTCTTCCGGGGGAGTGCGCGACGAGCGGAAGCTTCTGATCGTCCAGGATTCATACGGCCGGGTGCCTTCGGCCTTCCTGTCTCTGGTGTTTCGGAATGTCACGGTTCTCGACCCGCGTTTCTTCTCCAACGCGGATTTGGAACGTTTTTTCAACGACCACCGGTTCGATTTCGTCCTTCTGCTCCGCTCGCGGCACACGATCGGGCTGCATTACAATGGCAGTTATCGGTATGGCAAACAGCCCGTGACAGCCGACTGAATCCGCCTGATTCCTGCAAATCCTCACCCATCGGCCGGCTTATCGGTAGGCCGCGCTGCGTTGCCGGGTCGCCTGGCCCGAAGCAAAAAAGCGGCTGAAAATGAAAAATCGAAAAAAAATCGGATTGCCGCTTGCTTTTTGCGATTACAAATGTAATTTTAGTGGTGTCGGATCGAAAACCACCAGTCGCATCAGGGGGAAGTTTGAATGAATGCACAAGCAAAAGCCGCCGCAAGCCCGGCGAAAAAGCGAACGGTAGAACGCTGGAAGATGCTGTTGTATCCGGCGTTGATCGGAATTCCGGTATTGATTGTTTTGGTCTGGCTGCTGGCCGGGCTGAAGCCGGAGCCGCTGACTTCAGATGAGATCCTGGCCAAGAACCAGTGGAGCGAAAATGAGTTGGTCGAGACGCTGTCCCGCGCTTTCGCGCCGCAGAGCAACCGCGGTTCCCGCCGCCAGGTGCTGGCGCATCTGCGCAAGCAGCTTCAGAAATATCCGGAGGACAAGCAGCAGGAGATCCGGATCAAGGCGATGACCGGCGCGGTCAGCGAGACGCTCCGCCAAATCCGCGCCATGCCCGATGACGAGCAGGACAAGATGTTCGACGCGGTCGAAAAACAGGCGGAGAAGTGGCACAAGGAGTCCCAGAGCGGAGAAGGCCGCCAGATGCTGGACCGGATTCGCAATTCCGAAGAGGGCAAGGCCTTCAACGCCGAAGTCTCGCGGACGATCCACAGCGAATTTACGCCGGACGAGCGCCGCAAGTTCGCCCCGATCACCAATATCTGGATTCAGACGCTGAAACTGCCGTAAAGGAGGCGCTGCCATGAAATATCGTTTTACACTGATAGAATTGCTGGTGGTCATCGCCATCATCGCCATTCTGGCCGGTCTCCTCATGCCCGCGCTGAACGGAGCCCGCGAACGGGGGCGGCGGACGGCCTGCGTCGGCAACCTGCGCCAGATCGGCACGGCGCTTGAAATGTACCTCGACGCCAATCACAACATCCTGCCGTCCTGCCGGATCACGCCTTACGGGACCGGCGAAGGGGAGGCGGGGCTCCCCGGCATCGTCGAAACGCTCGACCCGTATCTCGGCGGGAACAAGACCGTGTTCCGCTGCCCCTCCGACACCAAAGAGATGTTCCGCAAGGAAGGCAGCAGCTATGTCTGGGGGCGGGAGTGGGGGATCAACGGCAAACGCGCCGACGACAAGGAGCTCCAGCTGCTCGGCTACCGCCTGCCGCTGGTTTACGACGGCGCGGAATTCCACGGGCCGGAAGGCAAGGTGTCTTCCCGCAACTACCTCTACCTGACGCTCCGGATCAGCCGCGACGCCATGAAGGAGGTCGTGAAATGAGCGTCGAATGCTTCTGTCTCACCAAGCGCTACGGCCGGAAACTGGCGCTGGAAGACGTTTCGCTTGAAATCAACGACGGCGGTGTGACCGGCCTCATCGGCCCCAACGGGGCCGGCAAGAGCACGCTCATCAAGCTGATCACCGGGCTCATCTGGCCGACGGAGGGATTCGTCCTGGTGGACGGGTACGACGCCCACCGCGAACACGTGAAGGCGATGCGCCGCATCGGGGCGATCATCGAGTGGCCGTCCTTCATCCCGGACCTTTCGGCGGGGATGAACCTGGACATCTTTTCCGGCGGCCACGGCAAACAGTACCGGGCGAAGCGGGATGAAATTCTCCGCTTCATGGAGCTCAACACCGTGCTCGACCGCAAGGTGGGGTCGTTTTCGACCGGCATGAAGCAGCGGCTCGGCATCACGCTGGCGCTGCTGCCGGATTCGGAATTCATCATTCTCGACGAGCCGACCAACGGGCTCGACCCGGCGGGGATCGTCGAAATCCGCCAGATCATCCGCGAGTACAACCGGCGGTTCGGGGTCAGTGTGATGGTCAGCAGCCACCTGCTTTCCGAAGTGGAGCAGATCTGCGACAATTTGATCCTGATCGACGACGGCAAACTCAAGGCGTGGGGAGAGATCGGGGAGCTTCTCTGCGAACGCCCGCGGTTGCGGATTCGCGTCGACCGCCCCGCCGCCGCCGCGGAACTGCTGCGCAGCCGGGAGGCGTCGGTGATGGATATCACGACCGAGGAAATCTTCGTTGAAATCGAGGCGGAACAGGCCGGCTGCGTCAACCGGATGCTGGTCGAAGCCGGATTTTCCGTATCGCATCTCGCCGTCGAACGGCAGACGCTCGAAAGCTTTTTCCTGCGAGAAACCGGGGGAGGGGAGTAAATCATGCTGAGGTCGCTGGGTTACGAACTCGTCAAACTGCGGGTTCAGAAGAAAAATTACGTCATGCTGGCCGGGCATATTCTGTTTCTCGCGCTCTGTTATCTGGCGTTCCGTTCGACGCGGGGAGGGATCTTCAATCGCTTCGACAAGACGATGAACTTCCACATCGACGATCTGAACAGCTATCTGGACGGTTTCTTTTTCGCCCGGATCGCCATGGTGCCGACCTTCATCGTGCTGATGCCGATCGTCGTCGCCACGCTGGCCGGAGACTGCGTCGCAGGCGAGATGCAGGAGGGCAACCTCAAGCTCTACGTCTCGCGTCCGCGGTCGCGGAACCGGATTCTCATGTCCAAGTTCTTCGCGGTCTATGTGGCGACGCTGCTTTACTGCCTCTACTTCGCGGTGGTCAATCTGCTGATCGGGATTGCGATTTTCGGCGTCTCCCATACACAGCTGGTCATGCTGACCGACAATGTGTTCGGAACCGACGTGGTGATCATGGGAATTCCCAATGCGCTGATCCGCTACTTCGCCTCGACGATTTATTTCTCATTCTCCCTGACCGCGCTGGGGGCGATCACGCTCTTCTTCTCGACCATCTTCAACCGGATGAGCGCGGCGACGGTGTCGGTGATTTCGCTCTATTTCGTCTGTTACGTGATCGGCGCGCTGCCGTTCAGCGACACCGTGCGGCCCTATCTGCTCTCGGAGGTGATGAACAATTCGTTCCTGCTCTGGCTGTCGCCGCTGCCGCTTAACAAGCTCTTGGCCAATCTCTCCACGCTGTCGCTCTATCTGGTCGGTTTTTTGCTGATGGCGACGCTGACTTTCAATTACAAGGACTTGAAATAATCCGAAAAGCGGTTATGGTATGATTCTATGAAAAAGCTGAACATATCCGATGCCGAACTGGAACTCCTCAAGGAACTCTGGGTGGAGTCTCCGCTCACGTCCCGCCAACTGGTCGACCGGTTGCGTGTGCGGACCCAGTGGGGGGAGCCGACCATCAAGACGCTCCTGCTCCGTCTGTTGCGCAAAAAAGCGGTCAAACGGCAGTCGCAGGGGAAATCGTTTCTCTATTCGGCGGCGATCGGCCGCGACGAATACCAGTATTCCGTCAGCCGTTCGATGATCGACCGGGTGTTCGACGGGTTCGCCGGAAACTTTCTCACTTGCCTGGTGCGCAACGAAGCGCTGCGCCCCGGCGAGCTGGAGGAGCTGCGGCGACTTCTCGACGAAAAGACGGAGGACCCGGATCGGGAGCGGGAATAACGGGAGGCCCGCGTCATCATGACCACGTTCGAGCTTTATTTCTGCGCGACCCTTCTGCGCGGTGCGTTTGCGGTGCTTTTTCTGCTTGCGGTGGAATCGGTTCTCCGCCACCGGCTGAAGGCTGGATTCCGCCGGGTGCTCTGGCTGGTCTGCCTGATTCTGATGCTGGTTCCGCAGATGAATTTCTCCGCCTCGCCGTTCCGGCTCGACCTCTCGCCGTTCCGGCAGGAATCTTCCGCCGTCCGCCGCACGGCGCATGCCGGAAACTCCGGGAGCAACAAAGAGAAGCGGGACATCGCTTTGCAGACGGAGCGTCATGGAATTGCCATGCGCGCCCTCTGGCTGCACATTCAGCTTCACCGCAAGTCGCTGGAACTCGGCGCGATCGCGCTCTTGCCGCTGCCGGCGCTGCTTCTCTTGCTCGTCCGGTATCTGCGCTGCCGCCGGACGATCCGGCCGCTGCCGCCGGTCTCCGACCGCCGGGTGCTGGAAGCCTGGAACCGGGTGCTCGCCGAATGCGGCCCCTTGCCGCGCCCGGTCATTTTGCTCGATTCGAGCCGTCCCGACCTCGGGCCGACGCTGTTCGGCTGTTTCACCCGAAAACTGCTGCTGCCGGTGGAGGCGCTCCGGTCGCTCTCCGACGGGGAACTCCGGCTTCTCCTGGAGCATGAATACCATCACAGCAAGGCGGGAGACCCCTTCGTCAACATCGTGGCGCTGGTGCTGTGGGCGCTGGCTTGGTACAACCCGTTCATGCTGGTTGCGCGGCGGAAGCTCCGCGCCAGCTGCGAGATGGAGTGCGACCGCAAGATCCTCGCCCGGCACCCGCACGCGGTGCGCGAATACGGCAATCTCCTGCTGCGCTTCGTTTCGCCTTCGGCGCCTTCGGCGTCTCCGGTGGCCATCGGGCTGGCGGAATCCCCGCGTGAGCTTTCCGGCCGCATCCGGAGCATGACCGCCGCCGTCCGCCTTCCGGGCAGCCGCAAATCCGGGCGGGGGATGGCGGTCTTGATCGCCCTCACGCTCGCCGCGCCGGTCGGACTGGTCGCGGTCAATGCGAAGCCCGCCTCCCGGCCGCGCCCGGCCCCGGCGGCCAAAGCTCCCGTGGTTCCGGAGAAACCGGTGCTGCCGCACCTGATTTTAAAACCGCTCCCGATTCCCGCTGAAGAGACGGAGCTCCTGCAATGCTGGCAAATCTTTTACCCGGAGGCATTTCCGTTCGGGCGCAGCAATCTTTCTTTCGATATCGGCGAAACGCACCTCAATGCGGAGTTGGAAAAGAAGCCCGGATTCCTGCTCCTCTGGAAAGAGGACACTCCGGAGGCGACTTACCGCCTGGAACCGGCCTCCGTGCCGCCGGTCGTCCCGCTTCCCGAAGCGGAAGCGGCCGGAGAGCTGAACGGCCGCCGGACGATTCCCGCGGCGGACCGCAAGGCGGTCTATGCGGCGCTTTCCCGTGCCGGAAGCACGGCGGCGGTCACGCTTCAAGTGGACGGAATCGGCCCGGAAGAGCTGACGAACTATCGCGCCATCCCGTCCTATCGTTGAAAACAGGGGAGCAAAGAACCATGAAATATCAGTTGAATGAATCCTCGCAAAAGCGTCAGAAGGCGATTCTGGACGCGCTCAAAACCGGCGTTCCACTGGCCGGACTGCTGGCCGTCACCGCCCTTTCCGGCGGCGGATGCAGCAGCTCCGAGTCGCTGACCGGGGATACTGCTTCGGTTTCCGCGCAGAGTTCCAAGGCCCCGGCCCCGCAGCCGAACCGGCCCAATGAGGATAATGAGCCCGCCTTGCGCGGAAAGCCGGTGATTCCCGGAGAGAGTTTCTCAAACGAAATCAATGAAGGGAATCCGGTGACTACAACGATTGTCGGAGCTCCGCTCCCTCCGGAATGCCGGCTTGAACTGCCGAAGCAGACCGCGGTGTACCGGGTCGTCAAAGGCGACACCATGTGGAAGATCGCCAAAATGCACAACATCAAGCTCGATGTCCTGCTGGCGTTGAATCAGATGAGCCGGGAACAGGCGGCGAAGATCATTGTCGGCCAGGAAATCATCGTCCCGGCGGAACAGGGCAAATAACTCCGAAACGGCCTGAGCTGGGGGAGGGGGAAACCGTGAAATACCAGTTGAATGAATCTTCGCAAAAGCGTCAGAAGGCGATTCTGGACGCGCTCAAAACCGGTGTTCCGCTGGCCGGACTGCTGGCCGTCACCGCCATTGTCGGCGGCGGGTGCGGCAATTCCGAGTCCACCGTGGGGATCATTGCACCTCCGGCTTCCGCCGAGAGTTCCCCGGCTCAGGTCCAGCAGCCGAACCGGCCCAATGAGAATCATTTGCCTCCTGCGCCGCCCGGACTGCCCCGGCCCGTCAAAGAGGACCCGGCACAGCCCAACCGGGTCAATGAAAACCAGACGCCTGTTAAGCGGGGAGATATTTCGATCGTCGGAGATATCGTTTCTACGCCGGGGGAACCCGTCGCTCCGGAAAAACATGACAAGTGACTCCGGCGCAGGGGTAAAACTGCCCGGACACCTGATTCTCGAGGTCACCCGCAAGTGCAACTTTCATTGCCCGTTCTGCTATTGCGTCTGGCATGAGTTTCCGGAGCTGGCCCGGCGTGACCTCTCCACCCGTGAGTGGATGCGGATTCTCGATTTCGTCCTCGCCAACGGAGCCGACGACCTCCTCTTCACCGGCGGCGAAGCGCTGATGCGCCGGGATATCCGGGAGCTGATCGTATACGCCCGGCGGCGGGCTCCGAAATGCCGGCTGGCGATTTTCACCAATGGCGCCCGGATGAATGAGGATTTCCTCCGCTTCTTCCGCCGGCACAAAGTTTTCATTTCCACCAGCCTGCCCGGATTGTCCACTTACCCGGCGATGACCGGGAGCCGCCGGAGTTTCAAGCGGATTCTTGCGATGATCGCCCGCGCCAACGAATTGAAGTGGCCGGTCTCGGTCAGCCTGACCGCCACCTCGGCCAATCGTCATGAATTCGCGGATCTGTTCTGCGCCGCAGCGATTGCCGGAGCCGCCAGCATTCAGGCCGGAGCGGCGATGCTGGCCGGACAGGCGCGGCTGCATCCGGAGATCACCATCTCCCGCGCCGAGTGGGAGAATCTCAAACAGCGCATCCGCGAACTGCCGGACCTGAAGGTGAGTTACAATTTCGGTGACGAGATGCTCTGCGAATGCCGCGAACACCGGCCGGAAGACCTGGCCGCATTCGGGCGGCCCGACCGCCAGCCCTGCGGGGCGGGCGAGCGCTTCGGCGTGATCGGCCCCTCCGGATACTTCCGCAACTGCATGCACACGGTGAATAACCGCATCCACTGGCGTGACCTGGCGGCGGCACAGCCGTCCAAGATATATTCCTAGGACGAACCGCTCCCGCGCCCGCAGATTTTATTCTTTCACAAGTCTATGATAACGGAGCATTAACGAAACTACGGTCTCCCCAGTCAACTCGGGAAATGCTTGAAATTCCCGCTGTATCTGTTCGGTTCCTTCCGGATATGGATAGTGGGGTATTCCCATAATGCAAAAAAATCCTCTCGCCCAAGGCTCAAAGAAGTCTGTATGTTCATCATTCAACCTCGCGATACACAATTTCGCCAACGAATTGTAGATTTGCGCAGCTTTTTGCGGAAACTCACGGCATAAAAGACACATGTTGAAAGCACAGTTTGCCAAGGCAAGGTTGATTTCTTCATTGTCGGGGAATTTACCCGCCAGCTTCTGAAGTTGCCGGTAACAACCTTCCGCTTCCGGCAAGTTCGTGGTCCCATAGCGAACGCTCATGTTAGCAGCACATTTTGCCAATGTAAGGATGATTCCTTCATTGTCGGGGAATATACCCGCCAGTTTCTGAAGTTCCTGGTAACAACCTTCCGTTTTGTCCGCTGTCCCATAATGATTGTGCATGTTGAAAACACAGTTTGCCAAGGCAAGGTTGATTTCTTCACTGTCGGGGAATTTACCCGCCAGCTTCTGAAGTTGCCGGTAACAACCTTGCGCTTTCCCTGGGAAGTTCGCTGTCTCATAATCAACGCTCATGTTGAAAGCGCATTTTGCCAATTCAAGGTTGATTTCTTCACTGTTTGGAAATTTGTTCGCCAGCTTCTGAAGTTTCTGGTAACCACCTTCCGCTTCAGACAAGTTCGCTGTCCCATCGTGAACGCTCATATTGAAAGCACATTTTGCCAATTGTAGGTTGATTTCTTCATTGTCGGTGAATTTGTCCGCCAGCTTCTGAAGTTCCCGGTAATAACCTTCCGCTTTCACGAGAAAGTTCGCGGTTTTATAATCAAGGCTGATGTTGAAAGCACATTTTGCCAATTGTAGGTTGATTTCTTCACTGTTTGGAAATTTGTTCGCCAGCTTCTGAAGTTGCCGGTAACAACCTTCCGCTTCCGGCAAGTTCGTGGTTCCATAGTGAACGCTCATGTTGAAAGCATATTTTGCCAATGTGAGGTTGATTTCTTTATTGTCAGGGAATTTAGCCGCCAGCTTCTGAAGTTCCAGGTAACAACCTTCCGCTTCCGGCAAGTTCGCTGTCCCATCGTGAACGCTCATGTTGAAAGCACATTTTGCCAAAGCAAGGTTGATTTCTTTATTGTCAGGGAATTTTGCCACCAGCTTCTGAAGTTGCCGGTAACAACCTTCCGCTTCCGGCAAGTTCGTGGTTCTATAATCAAAGCTGATGTTGAAAGCACATTGTGCCAAAGCAAGATTGATTTCTTTATTGTCAGGGAATTTAGCCGCCAGCTTCTGGAGTTCCCGGTAACAACCTTCCGCTTCCGGCAAGTTCGTGGTCCCATAGCGAACGCTCATGTTGAAAGCACATTGTGCCAAGGCAAGATTGATTTCTTCATTTCCGGGGAATTTAGCCGCCAGCTTCTGAAGTTCCCGGTAGCAACCTTCTGCTTTCACGGGCAATTTCGCTATCCCATTGTGAAGACACATGTTGAAAGCGCAGTTTGCCAAGGCAAGGTTGATTTCTTCATTGTCGGTGAATTTGCCAGACAGCTTCTGAAGTTTCAGGTAGCAATCTTCTGCGTTGTCCGGCAAGTTCGCTGTCAAATAGCGAACGCTCATGTTGAAGGCACATTGAGCCAATCTTAAGTTGATCTCAGGGGCTTGAGGAAAGTTCTTGTTCCCCGAATCCCATATTTTTTGGAAATGATCAATATAGCAAGACAATGGAAGAAGCCCGGAGAGGCCCAAGACGTACTTCGCCCATGCCAATGCTTCCACCGGATCAGGGGTCTCACGGGGTGGAACTGATAACAGAAAAGTCACTGTTTCATCCTCTTTATTATCGGAATGAGACATCCCGACAAATAGAGCGGTTCCAAAACCATTATTCCTTACCGCAGTCCGAAAAAATACCTCTTTCGTTCTGTGGTAACTGTCCTGTTTTAATTGGTCTAAAACAAATGCTTCACCCAATAAATCCGGTTCAAGAAAAGGGAGCCAGTCGGACTTTGAGTCATTTTCCAAAAGATTTCTTAAATGGACATCGGGGTTTTCTGTCACATCGGGTAATTGATTGGCCATCACATCGGGAAGTTTTTTTAAAAAAGAGTCCCCGTTTTGATCGTAAAGCTGAAATCCACGGCAGAGTGTCGATAATAGAATGAGATTACGATATTTAGCTTCATTGATATGGTTGCTTTCAGCATAGCGGGCCCAGAGGTGCTTTTCGTGCCTGAGAATGTGTTCCAGAAGATCGGTCCGATTCCAATTTCGAGTCAATTGCCCGTCCATAATGGCATCGGCAGCCATCGCGGCAAAAAGGGGACGCTTTTTGCCGTCAATCACGTTCAATTCAGAAAGAAGCTGCGTTTTGGAATAACGCTTCCCTCTTACCTCGATTTGATTGGCGGCATGAACCGTTGCGGGCAATCCATCTTCCTTCTCACGAATCCTGACAACTTCGGTAATGATTTGCCAGAGCGCTTCATCGCTCAAGGGATTCAGCACAAGTTCACCGACCTTGCAAACATCCTTCACATAGGCGGCGGTATTTTCATCCCCCAGAAACGTATTCAGCCAGCCGGTATCGCTTTGTCGCGCAACCAGAAGAATGCGAATTTTCTTCGCGGAATCCTGGCGTTTGCAAAGACGTTGCAGATGAGGAGCCAGCAGGTTCATTCTGGCTTCGACATAATCGAAGAAAAGAAGCGTGTCGGCTTTCGGCTGCCAATGGTCCCAGCTTTCAAAATGGGAGTCGATGTCAACTTTCCCGGCAACCCAACCCCGTTGTTGAGCTTCCCGGCATAAATGGAAGGCGAGACGGCTTTTCCCCATTCCGCCGGGGCCGGTAATCAACTGCCAGGCGACGGGGCGGCGATCCTCGAGAAAATTTTGCAGTTTCTTGCACTCGTCATCGCGTCCAAACAGATCGACCCGCTCCCTGCTGTACAGATAGCGGTTCTGCGTCGGTACCTTGTCGGCAAATGAATCGAAACGCGGTCCGCCGGTAAGAATGTGGATGATCTCATTGAACTTGTTGTCAAACAAATCCAGGCGCTGATTCAAATTCTTGAAAAATTGCTCCAGCTCCTTATGCTGCACCCGGATTTCGGCAAACATTTTGTTGTCGCGAATTTCTAGCAGCATTCTCAGCGCATCGACATTTTCCTGAACATTTCCAACCGAAATCCCGAGTTGTTCCGCCTGCTTTTGAAACTCTTTCGCCGTGGGCGGCTTGTCCGGCAGGGACTCGATAATGCGTTGGATTTCGTCGATTTTAACCCCGGAAGCAGCTGAAGAATCTTTGCCCCCTTTCAATACCATCAAGCCGACGCCGCCGGCAGCTAGGGCCAATGCCACCGGCCAGAGGGGCATTCCCGCGATCAATGCCGCGCCCGCTGCACTTCCGGCAGCCGCTTTCACTGCATTCACGGTCACATTCTTCAAAATATCTTTGAGGATGTCTTCCGGGATACTTCCCAGAAACGTCCCCCCGACTTTGCAGAATTTTGACAGCAAAGTCGATTTTCTCGGTGTTTCCGGCATGTGATGATCCCGTTGATTGAGAAGAGGACGACGACAACGGAATATATTCTCAAAAGCAGAAGACGTCAAGAGAAAAGGACATTATTTTAAGCTGATTCTGGAAAGAAATCGGCGAAATGGCGTGACGCAGCTATTCCGAGAAGGCTTTCCGGCACAATGTCCTGGCTTCTTCGAGCCATTCGGCGCGTTGTGTTTCGCTGCTCGTGACTACTACGGAAAACATTTTCCGATGAAAATCGGTCACTCCGCAGAGTTCGAAGATACAGCGTCGCCAGATTGCGTCGAGCGGATCGCCGAACGCCTCCTTTTCCCTGTCCGGCGGCGTATTCGACGTGTTGAGGACCACCGCGGCCTTTGCCTTCAGCAACCCGACCGGAACGCCTTCTCCGTTGTCCCCCGCCTCGAAGCGGTAGGCCACGCCGGGGCGGATGACCCGGTCGACCCACCCCGTCACAATGGCTGGAGGCTGCCCCCACCAGTTGGGGTGGACGACGACGATGCCGTCCGCGGCGGAAAGTTCCCGGCAGTGCTTCTCCACCACCGGATCGACGGTTCCGTCTCTGGAGATTTCCGTTTCCGGCAGCAGCGGCGGGAAATTCTCCCGGTACAGATCGTGGAATATCACTTCGAAACCGAGCCCGGCCAACTCTTCCCGGACCGCCTCCGCCAGCGCATGATTGAAACTTTTCAGCCCCGGATGCCCCAGAATGACAAGTATGTTCACGACTGATTCCTTTTTTCGTGATTCAAGCCGACGCTCCTGTTATATTTTTGTAATATAACAGGGGAATCGGATGAATTCAATCGATTTTTATCCTCAGGAGAAGGTGACGGGGACTTTGCTGGCCTTCTCCAGGCGGAGCCGGAAGGGTTCAAGTTGGGCGGGGGAGGCGAAGTCGCCGCCGAGTCCGGGCTTGCGGCCGAGGCGGGCCAGTTTCGATTCCCCCAGCGGATGGTAGGCCATCAGGTTGATTTCGCGCAGGTGTGCGAGGCGGTTCGCGACCGAGGCGATGCCGTCGGCGTGGTCGTCGCGGCAGTTGAGCCCCGGAACGAGCGGGCAGCGCAGAATCGTTTCGCCGCCTTCCGCGTCGATCCGGGAAAGATTTTCGAGGATCGGCTCCAGCGGGACTCCGGTGTATTCCAGATGATGCGCCGGGTCGGTCTCTTTGAGGTCGTAGAGGAACAAATCGACATACGGCAGCACCGCGGCGAGCTTCTCCCACGACGCGAACCCGCAGGTGTCGAGGCAGTTGTACAGCCCCGCCTCCTTCGCCGCCCGGAGCAGCGCGGTTGTGAATTCCGGCTGGAACAGGGGTTCGCCGCCGGAGACGGTCATGCCGCCGCCGGAGTTCTCGTAGAAAATCCGGTCCTTGAGCACTTCGGCGAGCACCTCTTCGACCGAGGCGGTCCGCCCGACCAGTTCGCGCGCTCCCGAGTAGCACTGTTTCGTACAGGCCCCGCAGGAGGTGCAGCGCGAACGGTCGAACGCTCCGTTTTCGAAGCAGCCGTTCGGGCAGACCGCGGCGCAGAAGCCGCAGCCGATGCATTTCTCCGGGAGGAACGACAGCTCCGGCTCGCTTCGTTGCGACTCCGGATTGTGGCACCAGAGACAGCGCAGCGGGCACCCCTTGAGGAACACCGCCGTCCGGATTCCGGGGCCGTCGTTGATCGAGAACTTCCTGATATCGAAAACGATACCGTTCATCGATACGATTCTTCCAGGATCGCCAGCGATTCGTCGCGGGTCATCTTGATCCGGTCGAGGTCGAAGAGTGCGCCCATCGTCTCCCAGGCGTTGGCGTTGATCGCCGGGAGCTCCTCGCGGCCGATGCCGTAGTCGGACATGTTGAGCTCGTCCACGCCGCAGTCGCGCTGGAGCTTGTCGAGCGCGCCGAGGAAGTCCTCCTGCCCGGCCGCCTTCGCCATCGCCGCGAACTGCTTCGGCGCCCGCAGCGCGTAGAATTTGAACCACGCCTTCGAAATCATGATGAGCGCCGCGCCGTGCGGCACGTTGGGGTGAAATCCGCCGATGGCGTGGGCGAGCGAGTGCTCCGAGGTGCAGCAGGAGGTCGATTCCGCCATGCCGGAGAGCGTGTTGGCCAGCGCCACGTCGGAGCGGGCCGCAAGGTCTTCGCCGTCGGCCACCGCCGCCGGAAGCGACTTGCACAGGAGCTCGATGCTCTTGAGGCTGTACAGTTCGCTGATCGGGGTGGCGATGTTCGCCAGGTAACACTCCGCCGCGTGGAAGAAGGCGTCGAACCCCTGAAACGCGGTGAGTTGCGGCGGAACGGTCAGCATCAGCTCCGGGTCGATGATCGAGATTTTCGGGAAGGTGTGTTCATAGCCGAACCCGATCTTCTCGTTGCCGTTGGTGACCACGGTCCACGGATCGGCCTCGGTTCCGGTTCCGGCGGTGGTGGTGACCGCGACGATCGGCAGCGGCCGGTTCGGAATCGGCTGCGCTTTGCCGGTGCCGCCCGCGACATAGTCCCAGTAGTCGCCCGGGTTGGCTGCCATCACCGCGATCGCCTTGCCGGCGTCGATCGGGCTGCCTCCGCCGAGGCCGAGGACGAAGTCGCATTTTTCTTTCTTTGCGAAGGCGGCGCCCTCCATCACCTGTTCCCGGGTCGGGTTGGCCTGCACCTTGTCGTAGACGGCGGATTCGATTTTGTTGTGTTCCAGAAGTTTGACGACGCGGTCCAGTGTGCCGGAGGCGCGCATCGATTTGCCGGAGGTGATGACGATCAGCGCCTTTTTGCCCGGCATCGGGAGCGTGCCCAGCATGCCGAGCTGGCCGGCGCCGAAGTAGAGTTTGGTGGGAATGAAATTGACGAACGGTTTCATGATTCTCCTCCTGATTCGGTTATATCTGCTACTATACCATGTGTTCTGTTCTTTGCAAGACGGCGAGCTGCAATTCGCGGCCGAGGCGGTTGTAGTATTCGCTGTAACCGCCGATCCGGACGACAAGTCCGGGGTAGGCATCCGGATTCTCATATGCTTTCCGCATCGTTTCGCTGTCGATCAGCGTCGGCTGAAGTTGGAGGCCGCCCTGGGCGAAATATCCCCGGAGCAGCGCCTGGAGGTTCGGGCGCTGTTTCGGGTCCGCCGCGAGGCTGCGCTGAAAGCGGACGTTGAGCACCAGCGTGCCGATTCCGAGCTGCGCCGGAAGTTTGGCCGTCGAATTGATCAGCGCGGTGGGGCCGTTGCGGTCGGTGCCCGTTGCCGCCCCCGCCGAGTCGGCCAGCGGAGCCCCGGCGGAGCGCCCGTCCGCCGAAGCGTCGACGTAAGAGCCGTGATAGGGGTAGGTGACGAACATGATCACCGCCGGGAACGCCGGGCCGCCGTTCCGCATCGAGTGGCGGCGGATTTCGGTGAACACATCGCGGGCGAGGCGGCGGGCGATTTCGTCCACTTCGGGGGAATCGTTGCCGAATTTTTCCGCGATTCCGCGCATGGCGGCGAGGCTGTTGGCCGCATCGGTGAGTCCGGCGGCGTTGACCACGCCGGCGTTGTAACGCGCTCCGCCCGCATTGTATTCGACATTGCGGTCGATGCAGTCGTCGATGAAGAGCGTGCGGATCAGTTGCGGCCGGTTCCGGGCGGCGAATTCGCTGTTGGCCTTGACCGCCGCAGCAAGTTCTTCCAGGCGAAGGCGGATGTCGGCGCGGAACCGCGACGGCGTGCTGTTGTTGAGGATGTCGAGCAGGTTGATCCCCGCCTCGATCGACCCGATGCAGGAACACCCTTCGAACATCAGCTCGGTACAGCCGCCGAAGACGAAACGCTCCCGGTCGGCTTTGGCGATCGTCGGGAGGCGGCGGATGCCTTTCCGGTAGCTTTCCGCGTTGTAGAGGGCGGGCGAGGGAATCCCCGCGGCCCAGCGGTCGAGGAGTTCATCCCAGATCTCCTGCGGCATGTCCGGTTCGACCAGCAGCCCGGAGTTCGGGCGGCGCAACTTCTGCGCCCGCAGGCAGATGCGGGTGAAATCCGGATATTTCGCCGAATGGATGAAGTGCCAGCCGTCGTGGAGGTCCACGGCGCGGAAGAGCTCTTCGACCCACTCTATGGCGTCGGGTTCGCTGCGATAATATTCCCCCACGTAATCGTCGAACCGCCCGGCGGAATCGCAGCCGTCGAGCGCATAAAAGAAGTAGAAACTCCGCATGGCGCTGCGGAAATCGTGCGCCGGGTGTTCCGCGCATTCGGCGATGTCGCCCGGCGAGCGGCGCAGGAAGCCGGTGATTCCGGCCAGCGTGTCGGCCAGCGCGTTGCGCAGCGGCGAAGGCGGCATCGCCGCCACCCGTTTCCGGTAGGCTTTGAGCCCTTCGCGGAGGATGCGGCGATAATTGAGCACGCTGTGCGTATAGCCCGCGCCGCCGATCGCGTAACGGGGCGGAATCAGGTTGGAGCCGAAGTACCGGAGCTCTTCGATGACCCGGTCGAGCAGATTCCGCTCGAAGGGGTCGGCGAGGGTTTCTTCTCCGAATTTGCGCAGTCCCTCCGCGTCGATTCTGAGGCTGAAGGAGTAATTGAAACGGACGAAATTTCCGGCCAGCTGCCAGAGATTGCTTTCCGGGGCGGGGTAGAGCCGCGCCGTGTCCGGCGGCGGCGTCGCGTGTTCGAAATAGCGGCGGAGCCCGAGGCCGTACCGTTCGACGATCGGAGCATTTTCGTTTTCATACATCCCGGCGGCCAGCGGCTCGCCGAGGCGGTAAAGAAGATCGGCTTTGCGGTTCATAAGTTATAGTTCTCCATATTGGGTTCGCATGACCACTTCGGCCTGCATGGCCGGGGAGAGGCCGGTGAAATAATCGGTGTATCCGCCGATTCGCACCACCAGGTCGCGGTACTCCTCGGGGTGGAGCTGCGCGGCTTTGAGGGTTTCGGCGTCGAGGATGTTGATCTGCGTCTCGAAGCCGCCGCGCTGAATGAACACCTCGATGAGCTGTTTGAGCTTTTCGCGCGCCGCCTTCGACGCCACCGCGGCGGCGGTGTAGCGCTGGTTGAAGGCGCTGCCGCCGAGCATCGGCAGGTGGTTCCATGAGCAGACCGAAGAGACGGCGGCGGTCGGGCCCTGCTTCTCGCGCCCCTGCGCCGGGCCCGCGCCGTCGGCGAAGGGGAACCCCGCGCGGCGTCCGTCCGGCGTGGCGCCGCACTCCGCGCCGAGGCGCTGGTGCATCTCCCAGCAGAAAGCGCCGGGGATAAAGCGGGAGTTGTCCGGCTCCATCTTCTGCCGGGAGCAGCGTTCGGCAAGGAAGGCGGTGACGGTCGGGAGTTCGCCGTCCGCCTCCGTGTCGCCGTTGCCGTATTTCGGGGAGCCGTTCAAGAAGCGTTGGCGAACGGCTTCGTTCCCCTCGAAATTCCGTTCGAGCAGCGCGGTGAGTCCGGCAAGCGTGAAGTTCTTCTGCTCGAACACTTCGCGTCGGATCACCGTCAGCGAGTCGACCAGGTTGGCCAGCCCGACGAACGAGCATTCCACCCAGTTGTAACGCGCGCCGCCCTCCTCGATGTCCAGCCCGCGCGCCAGGCAGTCGCACGTGAAGAGGCTCTGGATCGGGCGGCGCATTCGCGCCTTGCGCTCGCGGCGGCAGCGGTTCTGCTCGGCGGCGGCTTTGTCGATCTCCTCTCCGACCCGTTGCAGGTATGCGGCCCGGAAGGATTCGTAAGAGCTTTCCGCCGAACTCTTCAGGTGGTCGAGCAGGATTCCGCAGAGCGAGAAGTACGGGCTCGCCACATAGACGTTGCTGCTGCCGCACGGGGTGATTTCGACGCAGGTGGAGTTGATGTATTCCCCCGCGTTCGCCGCCGGAACGCCATAGGCGATCATTGAGTTGCGGATCAGTTCGTCGTTGAAGATGGCGGCGTTGGAAATGCCTTCGGCGATCAGTTCGACGGCGAGCGTTTTGAGCGCTTCCGGGGTGTCCTTGTTCCAGCAGACGCCGACGCCGGGGTAGACGAGGCGAGTTTCCCGCAGCGCTTCGAGCGCGAGAAACGAGACTTCGTTGCAGGTTTCTCCGCCGACCATCACCGCGTAGGCGCCGCGGCGGCAGTAGAAGTTAAGGAAAAGATAGAGCGTCTCGATCATATTGCGCGCCTCGTCGCGGGTAATCCGTCCCGCCGCGAGATCGGCGTCGTAGAACCGCCCCAACCGGCGGTCGAGCCGCCCCGGTCCGACCAGTACGGCGCGGTCGCCGCTCTGGATGGCGAGCATGACAAACCAGATGAGCTGGATCGCCTCGCGGAAGGTCTCCGGCGGGCGGTGGGCGACGCGGCGGCAGAGGGATGCAACCTCTTCGGTCGCCGCCGCTTCCGCCGCATGTTCGATCATGGCGACGATGCCGTCGACGGCGGCTGCGAGGCTCGGCATCGGGGCCGCTTTGGCGCGGAGCCCGTCGAACCCGAGCGCAAACAGATCGTCGTAGAACGGTTCGGCGTGCCCGGTCTGGCCGGGAGTCCACAACTCGTTCTTCTTCAGGTACTCTTCCGCTTCCCGTTCCTCTTCGTCGGTGTGCGGCTTCGCCGTGATCCGCCCGATCAGCGGCTCCTCGGCCGTGTGAAGGAAATTGAGATCGGCGAGCCGGGCGGCACCGACGGCGGCCCAGCGCATGGCGAGCGGCTGACCTTCGCTGGCGGCCCAGGCGCGCGCCCATGCCGTATGGTGCGCGTCCCAGTCGCAGCAGACCAGATTGCGTTGATGTTCCAGCACGAGATTGCGGAGATTCATGACGACACCTCTATCCTATTGAATTGGTTGCGCTCCGATTGCCGTTGAAATCCGTTCGGCGCATTCGCGCACGAGTTGCCGCAGTTCAGGGAGTTTCGCCTCGTCGAGCCTGGAAGTGAGCCCGGTGATTCCGACTCCGGCCACCGGTTTTCCGGTCGCGTCGAAGACCGGGGAACCGATGCAGTAACTGCCGAGCACATATTCTCCGAATTCCGAAGCGGAGCGGGTTTGCCGCACTTCGGCGAACTCCTTCCGCAACAGTTCGGGATCAATGACGGTGTGCGGCGTGATCCGGGGAAGGGGCAGCCGGAGCAGCGCCTCGCTCTCCTCCGGCGGCAGGAAGGCCCAGACCGCCTTGCCGAAGGCGTTGCCGTGCCGGTAGAGCCGGATTCCCGGGGTGACCGCGAGATAGTAGTCGGCCGGGGGCGGGACGAAGTCGAGCTGAAGCATCCGATCCCCCGCCGGAATCTGGATCTGGCAGCTTTCCAGCGTGGTTTCAGCCAGCGTTTCGAGGAACGGGCGCGCCTGCTTGCGCAGGTCGAAGCTGTTCTGGAGTTTCATGCCGAGCGAATAGAGTCCGGCGGTCAGCTCGTACTGCCCGGCCGGATTCCGGCTGACATAGCCCTTCTCCTGAAGCACGCAAAGCACCCGGAACGCGAGATTCGAGGAGAGCTCGAGCCGTTTGGCAAGCTCGGTCGGCCCCCACGCCCCCGGATTCCCCGCCATGAATTCCAGCACCTCAAGCGTACTCGCCGCCGCCGGTGCGCTGTACCGTTTTTCCATCGGATATTACTCATGTTTGTTTTATTTGTAAAATAACATTCTGTATTTAGAATATATCGTGCCGGTGATTTTTCAAGCACGGGTTGCAAAAAACATCGCTTAAAATTCGCAGTGTGATTTTACAAAAGCCGAACCGGCCTTATATTATGGGGCAAGGAGACGGCTTATGACGATCGGAGAAATCGCCCGCCTGGCGGGAGTCAGCACAAGTTCGGTGTCGAACTACTTCAACCGCCCGACGCGGGTGGGGGCGGCGACCGCCGCCCGGATTCGCGCCGCGGTCGGCAAAACCGGATACGTTCCCGATGCCCACCGGCCCGGCCCCAAAACCGGGGAGCGGGTCGGGGTCAGAATCGGGCGGATTCTGCTTCTGGCGGCAGGGGCCCCGTCGCCGCGCGCCTTTTTCGACCGCCCGTGGGGGACGCCGTTCCTTGAGGGAGTGAACGATGCACTGCATTCGCGACAACTGGCGCTTCAGCTCGCTTTCGCCGTCGTGCCCGGAGAGTTGCCGGACGCCATTGCCCGCCGCGACTGCGACGGCGTGATCGTACTCGGTTCGCTCGAGGATGGCGAGGTGGAACAAGTTTTTGAAGAACGGCTTGCGCCTCTCCCGTCGGTCCGCTGCTTTCTCGACTCCGGCGAAGGGGAGGGGGCCGCGTGGCGGGTCGGCTGCGACAACCGCGCCGCCGGAATTCTCGCAGCCGGATTCCTGCGCCGCCAAGGGCACCGCCGGGTGGCGGTGTTCAACTCCGAAGGAGGCGTCGCCGCCTATGCCGAACGCGCCGCCGCATTCCGGCGCGCGGCGCGGCTCTACCGGATGGAGGTGACCGAATTCGCCATCCCGGCCTCCCGGCTGATCCCGGTGCGCTTTCACCCGGCGCGGTTCCGGACGCTGGCCGAGGCGTACAAACGCAGTCCGGCCGCGCCGACCGGCGTCTTTTTCTGTTCCGACGACTGCATGGCCGGCGTCTGCCGCCGTCTGCGGGGAACGACGAAGGAGATCGACCTCCGCCACGCGGTCGGCTGCGGCGGCGATGAACGGATTCTCGCCGAATTCGACCCCCGCCCCGCCTCGGTTGCGCTTCCTTTCGAGGAGCTCGGCCGCCGTGCGGTGGAGCTCCTCGCCGCCCGGCTGCGCGGGGATGGCGCTCCGGCCGAAACCGCGCTGCTCCGCCCCGCCCTGCTGTCGGGCCGTTTCGGGGAACCGCGTCGATTCCGTCCGCAGTAAGTGCGATTCCGGGTTGATTTTTCCGTTGTGGGATGTTATGTTATATCATTCATAATGCAATCGGTTGCTTTTTTGCATTTACTTGTTTTGAACGATATCAGGGAGAAGCCATGCGACAGGAAGAAATGAAGTTGTACCTCGACCGCTGCCGCCGTTTTCTGCGGCGCTGCGAACCCGATCTTTTGGCCGACGCGCTGGTTCCGGAAGCGGAATTCGCCCGGACCGCCGACCCGGTCGTCTGGAAAGACCGGCTGGCGCTGGAATACCGTTCGATCGGGCTCAACGGCGACTGGGGCGAGGCGTGGGACAGCGCCTGGTTCCACCTCAAGGCGAAGCTGCCGGAATCGTGGGCGGGTAAACCGGTTGCGCTGCAGCTCAACCTCTCCGGCGAAAGCCTGATCTTCGACGCCGCGGGCGAACCGCTCTGCGCGGTCACCGGGAACAGTCTTTTCAACACCCACTACACCAAGGAATTCTTCCATTTCCCGGAAGCGATGAAGCAAAACGGCGCGGTCGATCTCTGGCTCGAAGCCGCCGCCAACTCGATCTTCGGCGTCTATATGGATGAAGAGCCGCACCGGCTCGTCGAGAAGCCCGAAGGCTATTTCCCCGGCAAAGTCAAAGTGATGCGGATCGGACTCTTCAACACCGAACTCTGGCATCTGCGCATCGAGCTTGAAGTCCTGCTCAATTACTATGACGTCCTGCCCGAAAACGATTACCGCCGCCGCAAGCTCCTCGCCGCGATGAACGAGACGGTCGAACTTTACGCCGACAACCCGGCCAACGCCGGAATCGCGCGCCGTCCGCTGGCGAAGATGCTGAAACTCCCCGCGCTCGGCTCCGCGCTCAAGGCCAGCGCGGTCGGTCACGCCCATATCGACACCGGCTGGCTTTGGCCGGTGCGCGAAACCATCCGCAAATGCGCGCGGACCTTCGCCAACCAGCTCGATATGATCGAGAAATATCCCGGCTACGTCTTCGGCGCTTCTCAGCCGCAGCACTACGCCTTCGTCAAGGAGCACTATCCGAAGCTCTACGAAAAGATCAAGGCGCGCGTCGCCGACGGGAGCTGGGAGCTTCAGGGCGGCATGTGGGTCGAAGCCGACTGCAACCTGATCTCCGGCGAGTCGATGGTCCGCCAGTTCCTGCACGGCAAGAACTTCTACAAGGACGAATTCGGGTTCGACGTGAAGAACCTGTGGATTCCCGACGTGTTCGGCTACTCGGCGGCGCTGCCGCAGATCATCCGCAAATCCGGGTGCGATTTCTTCCTCACCCAGAAGATTTCGTGGAACCAGTTCAACCGTTTCCCGCACAACACCTTCTTCTGGGAAGGCATCGACGGCAGCGAAGTGCTCACCCACTTCCCCCCCGAAGACACCTACAACGCCTTTGTCCTGCCCAATGAACTCATGGCCGCGCAGGACCGCTTCAAGGAGTCGGACCAGCTCGACGAATTCATCAGCCTCTTCGGCATCGGCGACGGCGGCGGCGGCCCCAAGGAGGAACACCTCGAACGCGCTCTGCTCTTCTCCGACATGGAAGGCATGCCCAAGCTGAAGTTCGACCGCGCCGACAAGTTCTTCGAACGTCTCGCCGCCAGCGACGCGGTCAAAAACCATAAGCTCTGCCGCTGGGTCGGCGAACTCTATCTCGAGATGCACCGTGGCACGCTGACCACCCAGGCCCGCACCAAGCGCAACAACCGCAAGCTCGAACAACTGCTGGCCGCGACCGAATTCCTCTGCTCGATGGCGCCGCTCTCGGAATATCCGGCGGCGGAACTCGACAAGGCGTGGAAGACGCTCCTCATCAATCAGTTCCATGATATCATCCCCGGCTCCTCGATCGGCAAGGTGTACGAGGTGACCGCTAAGGAACACGCCGAACTGTTCAATACCTGCGCGAAGCTGATTGCCAGGGCAGCGGAATCGGTCACCGTTCCCGCCCCCGGCAGCCTGACGCTGGTCAACACCGCCTCCACCCCGTACTCCAACCCGGTCGACCTTCCCGAAGATTGGGCGGATTGCGAAGTCACCGACCAAAACGGCAACGCCGTCGAAGTGCAGGGCCGCCGCGCCCTCGGCACCGTCCCCGCCTCCGGCGTCGCGGTCTGGAAGCGCGGCGCGAAGCAGCAGCCCGCCGCCCTCGAAAACAGCAGCCTGATTCTCGAAAACGTCCTGGTCCGCTACGAATTCGACGCCCGCGGCGAACTCGTCCGCGCCTTTGACAAGGAAAACGGCCGCGAAACCCTGCGTCCGAGCGAGAACGGCAACGTCTTCAGTCTCTACGTCGACCGTCCGAACAACTTCGAGGCGTGGGACGTCGATCTCTTCTACGACCGCGAGGAATGCACCGGCGTCGAGCTGGTATCGCGCTCCAAAGTGCTCGCCGGCCCGGTCGAATCGACCCTGTCGTTCGCATGGAATGTCGGCGCCGCCTCTTCCATCCGTCAGACGATCAAGCTGGCCGCCAACTCCAAGCGTCTCGGTTTCGTCACCGAAGTGGACTGGCACGAAAGCCGCCGGATGCTCCGCGTCAACTTCCCCGTCGCGGTGCAGACAACCGAAGCGGCGTTCGAAATCCAGTACGGCTACGCGAAGCGCCCCACCCACTCCAACACCAGCTGGGATGTGGCGAAGTTCGAAGTCGTCGGCCACCGCTATGTGGACTTCTCCGCCTCGAACTACGGCGTCGCCTTGCTCACCGACTGCAAGTACGGCTATCGCACCAACCAGGGAAATCTCGACCTCTGTCTCTTGCGCTCGCCGAAGTATCCGGACTGGAACGCCGACCAGGGCCTCCAGGTCTTCACCTACGCCTATCTGCCCCACATCGGCAGTCTCACCGAGTCGAACGTCTGGAGCGAAGCCGTCCAGCTCAACCGCGCCCCGCTCCTTTTCGCGGACCGCGCGGCAAGCGTCGCCGCCCCGTTCTCCGTCTCCGGCGGTAGCGTCTCCCTCGAAGTCGTCAAAAAAGCCGAGAAAGGCGATGAACTCGTCATCCGTCTCGTCGAGACCTCAGGCAGCGCCGCAACCGCCCTGCTTCATACCTCCCTCACAAATGTGAAGCTGGTCGAAACCAACCTCATCGAATGGGAAGACTTCAAAAGTTCCGAATTCCATAACGGCATCGCCGAACTCAGTTTCAAACCATTCGAAATCCGTACTTTTAAAGTACGTGTTGTGTAATACCCGGTCGTGGGAGCAAGGGAGGCGCTTCGCCCTCCCTTAACCCACCCGACCGGCAGGGTGCCGGTGCCGGGTACTTGAGATCCGCATCAAATGCTGCGCATTTAATGCTCCGACTAAGAAATTCGGGAGGTAATGCGAGGTTCCGGAGGGCGCAAAATACCGCTCCCTCCGGCGCGCCTTTCCGCTTTTTTGCGGAAAGGCGGCACTCCTTCCGCCTGTTTTTGCAGGAAGTCGGTTTGCTAGGTGCAAGACCGTTGCGGGAACGACCCGGTAGCTCTGCTTACGTGGAGATCTTTAACCGGGCTTGGCAGGCATACGAATCGTTCCCGGCGGTCTGGCGCGAGTTCCCTTGTGTAGGTCGTGCCCGGCGTGCGGCCCGGAGTTCGTGCCCGGTTGACGCTTTGCCTTCGCAGGGGAGCCCCTGACCATGCGTAACCCACGAAAACGAATCCGCCGCAACCGGCCATGAACGTTCCGAAAGCCTGCCAAGTCCTTGTATCGATCTCCACATGAGCAGACTTACCAACCATCCCGGCGACGGTCTTACGGTTTGTTCTCATTGCTCCTGCAAAAACAGGCGGAAGAAGTGCCGCCTTTCCGCAAAAAAGCGGAAAGGCGCGCCGGAGGGAGCGGTATTTTGCGCCCTCCGGAGCCCCGTATTACCTCCCGAATTTCTTAGCCGGAGCATTAAATGCGCAGCATTTGATGCGGATCTCGTACCCGGCACCGGCACCCTGCCGGTCTGGGGGAGGTTCGGAGGGGGGCGAAGCGTCCCCTCCGATTCCCACGACAAGGTGTGATTATTGGGCGATTTTCAGGATGGTTTCGCCATAGTTGACTTTGTTGTCGAGATATTCGTGGACATGGGTGATTTTGCCGGAGGCGAGTTGGAGGAGGGCGGAGACGCCGCGTCGGCCGATCATTTCGGTGGGCTGGACGATGCGGGAGTAGTCGCGTCCGGGTTGTTCGTCGTCGCGTTCCATGCGGAATCCGGCAACGGAGATGGTTTTGGGGACGTCGATGTGGAGGTCGTCGAGGAGGGGGTAGAGGTTCTCGAATTCATCGGAGGCGATGAAGAGGGCGGTCGGGGGTTCCGGCCGGGCGATGAGGCGTTGGATCGCATTTTTGAGCGTGGCGCTTTCGGCGTTGGGCAGGTCGAGGATGAATTCCGGGCGCGGTTCGATTTTGTGTTTGGCGTGGATGTCCTGAAATGCCTGGAACCGTTCGCGGTGACTGGACATGATTCGGTTCAGCAGCCCGAAGTAGGCGATTCTGCGGTGGCCGAGGCAGATCATGTAATCGACGAGTTCGGCGGTTGATTCGTAGTTTCGGGTGGCGACGAAGTTGACGGTGTCGCCGGGGTCTGAGTTGGCCAGCAGGACGAAGGGGACTCCGGACTCTTTGAGCCGCAGGCAGAACGGCTCGTCCGCTGTTTTATTGCAGACCAGCAGCCCGGCGAGTGAATTGCTGGCGTAGTGGCAATAGAGTTCTTCGGGGGTGGAGTCGGCCAGCCGGTCGCCGTCGATCAGGATAAGGTCTTTCCCTTCGTCGAAGCATTGCAGGCAGACGCCGTTGAGCAGCCGCCCGGTGAACGGGGAGGCCAGCGGCCTGCGGTTGTTCATGAAGGTCATGACGCCGACGGCGCTGGCCGACTGCTTGCGCTGCTGGGGAACGTAATTGTACTTCTTGATCAATTCGAGAACACGCGCGGAGGTTTCCCGCGAAATGTTTCCGTGGTTGTTCACGATTTTCGAAACGGTGGCGGTCGATACTCCGGCCTCCCGTGCGATGGTGTAGATCGACGGTTTTTTCACATGGCAGCCTTTCCTATGAATCGGGAAACTGTTTCTTTGTTGTTAACTATAACCGTCCGGTTGGGAAAAATCAAATTCCCGCAATGGTTTTTATGGATTATTTGCAGGTTTTCGGGTTGTATTCGCCCGGTTCGGGGTTATAATGGAGACAGGAACCACGAGGAAGGGAATGAATATGAAAGCGCGTTTCAAGTTGCCCGTGTTGGGCGTTATCCTGTCGGCGGTGTGTCTTCTCGGAATATCGGGCTGTTCGCTGTTCTCGGGAGGGGGTGGAGTCGATCTTTCGCTGGCGGAATTGCTGCAGAAGATGGACAAGGCGTCGTTCGGGGAGCGCGGCGTCCCTCCGGATTCGCTGGCCGTGTCCTGGGTGAACAATTATCAGTTCTTCCTGAAAACGGTCGGGCACCGCTCGCGGCTCAACGTCAACGACGATCTCATCGTCATCGGCGATCAGGGGAAATTCTATGTCGGGGGGAAAGAGAAGCCGCGCGCCGCGAAGAGCATTCTGCCTTTGCAGAAGATATTCCCAGGCGACCGGTTCGAGAATCTGTTCCCGGCATCCGAATGGGAATTGCAGCCGGAGTTCGCGGCCGGGGACAGCGGGGCCTGCTACCGCATCCGGCAGACCGCGTCGGCGGACGGGGCCGAATACGACATTATGGTCAACCCGCGGACGTATCTCATCGATTCGATCAAAGTTACTTCGCCGGAATTCAAGCGGGAAGACGGTGAAAAGCCGGAATCCGTCACTCTTCATCTGCGCGATTACCGGTGGATTGAGGACAAAGTGCGCTTGCCGATGATGTTTTCGCCGGATCAAGGGATGGGGACGCCCTCGGTGGTGACCGAAGTGAAAGTCGACGGCAAAATTCCGGAAACGTATTTCGACTCGATGTTCTCCCCGCCCGGCCTTCTGCAGACCAAGGCGGAGCTCGATTCGCTGCGTGAGCGGAACCTGGCCGGGAAAGGGTCGGCGGGCGGGACGCTCAAGACTTTCCTCAAGTTCGGGAGCGTCACCTCGAATCGCACGTTCAAATGCCCGGCGGACGGCAAGAGCTTCGGCGAGCGGAACATCGACATTGCGATGGGGCTCTGCAACCTCAGGGACCTGGAACCGGGAGTGACGGTGGCGACCCGCCCGGCGCTGGTGAACGACGTCTGGTGCGCCAATGTCTCGCTGCCCGGCGGGAAGCGTCTCTACCTCGACCCGGCCACCGGAGCGGCGCTGCGTTATCTGGAGCGGCCCCAGTCGGTATCGAACTACTTTTACCGGAAGAGCAAAGACAAGCTCGTTCCGTACATTCTGGTGACCTCCGACGGGTCGTTCTGCTACCCGATCAAAGTCGAATGGTATCCGGCGGATTGATTTTCCGGTTTCGGGCGGAAAACGGCTTGTATCGCGGCGGCGGCGACGGTATATTGAAAGGACGATTATTTTCAATACGAGGAGTCTCTGACACGATATGATGGAGTGGAAACAGCTTTTGTCTCCCCACCGGGTCGGCAGTTCGCGGCCCGGGGAGATTTCACAGGCGCGCTCGCCGTTTCAGCGCGATTTCGACCGGATCGTCTTTTCCGGTTCGTTCCGCCGCCTTCAGGATAAGACCCAGGTGTTCCCGCTGGTCAAGGCCGACTACGTGCGCACCCGGTTGACCCACAGTCTCGAAACCAGCTCGATCGCGCGCTCCCTCGGCAGCGCGGTCGGCGTCTATCTCTGCGACAACTTCGACATGGGGGAGGCGCAGCCCAGCGACGTCGGAGCCGCCGTCGCCGCCGCCGCGCTCGCCCACGACATCGGCAATCCGCCGCTCGGACACGCCGGGGAGGAGGCGATCCGCCACTGGTTCACCCACTCCGACGTGGGCCGGTCGATGCGCGATGTGATGAATGAGAACGAGGCCGCGGACTTTGAATTTTACGAAGGCAACGCGCAGGGATTCCGCGTGCTTGCCAAGCTCGAAATGCCCGACCAGCGCGGCGGGATGCAGCTCACCTGCGCGACGCTGGCCGCGTTCGCCAAGTATCCGTGCGCCTCGCGCGTGGCGCGGAAACCGTTCGGCGTGGCCGGGAAGAAATTCAACTTCTTCCGCTCCGAGGAGGACCTGTTCCGCGAGATGGCCGAGCACACCGGGCTCATTGAGGCCGGACCCTCGGCGTGGCAGCGCCACCCGCTCGCCTACCTGGTCGAAGCCGCCGACGACATCGCTTACCGGATCGTCGATTTTGAGGACGGCCAGCGGCTCGGGCTGATCGATTATCAGGAGCTGGAACGGTTTTTTCTCGAAATCATCGATTCGGAGCGCTCGGCGGAATATGTCGCAACCATCGAATCGCCGTTGCGCAAGACCGAATTTCTCCGCGCGCAGGTGATCGGCCGCCTGGTCGCCCAGTGCGCGAAGGTGTTCATCGACCACCACGACGAACTGTTGAACGGAACGCTGGAGAAGCCGCTGCTCTCCTACATCGAGAGCCAGGAGCCGCTGGAGCGGATCGCCGCGCGCAGTACGCGCGACCTCTACCAGCACCGGGCGGTGGCCGAGGTGATCGGGGCCGGGTTCGAGATGGTGTCCGGCATGCTCGACATCTTCGTGCCGTGCGTGAACGAAATGGCGCTGGAGAAAACTTCCGGCAAGACCGCCTCGTACCGCAGCCGCCGGATGTCGGCGCTGATTCCCGACATGGAGCAGCACCTTGCCGACGAGGAGTGGAAACGCAGCGCCTATCTGCGGCTGCTGCGGATTCTCGACTACATCTCCGGCATGACCGACTCCTACGCGGTCGGCCTTTTCCAGAAGCTGAAGGGAATTTCGTTGTGAGTGGAATCCCGTGTTCGATTTACCAGTCTCCGCGCCGGATGTGCGAGGGGATCGAGGCGGTGATTCCGCCGGAGGAGGGCGCGCGCCTCGTCCGCCGTCCGTTCAACCACTATTCGCCGTCGCTGACCGACTGGTGGATCGTGCCGTCGCTGGAACTGCCGTTCTTCAAGTTTGGCAAATTCTTCTTCACCTGGGACGAGAAGGTGCGGAACCCGATCCGCTGCGGCCTCTATCTGGCCAAGGGGCTGGACCCGATGCTGAAGCAGGTCTACCCCACCAAGAAGGGGCGGCGGCTGCTGATGGACGAAAGCTGGGGCTGGCACACCTTCTACCCCGCCGTCGCTTCGGGCGCGCTTCAGGAGAAGGTGAGGCAGGGAGCCGCCGCGCTCGGCCGCCCGGTCGAGCTGATTTTCGAGGGCGGCTATGTCGACGACCCCGGACTCTTCAACCCCGATTCGGAGCTGCGCAAGCGCGACCGCTACACGCTGATCCACGACCCCGCCGACAACTCGATCCGGGTGCTGACCGCCAAACGCGACGCGATGAGCATGAAATTCCTCAATAAAGTGCGCGATTGGAAGAGTTTCGGCGAGGCGATGAAGTTCCTCAACGAAGAGCAGTTCATGTGGGTGGATCTGTTTCTCGCCTCGTCGTGGGGCGTCGAAGTCGGCGTCGAGCCGCCGCCGGGCGCGGTCGGGCCGGAAACGATCTGGACAAACTGGCTGTCGCTTTTCAGGGAGTTCGTGCGCTGATGCTGCTGGGCGGAAAAATTTTTGTGCCGGATGCGGAGCTCGAGTGGCATTTCGTCCAGTCCGGCGGCCCCGGCGGGCAGAACGTCAACAAGGTCAGCACCGCGGTCCGGCTGAGCTGGAAGCCGCTGGAGTCGGCGTCGATTCCCGAGGAGTACCGCGAGCGGCTGCTCTCCCGCCTCGGTTCCCGGCTGAACGCCGCCGGGGAGCTGGTCGTCCACGCCCGCGAGGAGCGTTCGCAGTATCTCAACCGCCGCGCCGCGCTGGCCAAGCTCGATACGCTGATCGGCGAGGCGCTGGTCGTCCGCCGGATGCGCCGGCCGACGAAGCCGACCAAGGCGTCGGTGCGCCGCCGGCTGGAGTCGAAGACCCGCCGCTCCGACCTCAAATCGTTCCGCCGTCCCCCTGAGGAGAGCGGGGAGTAACCTGCTTCCGGTAATGCCGCCTGAGGCGGAGGAACTCGCGTGCGATCCGCAATGCCGAACTCCATTTCAGGGTCGAACCGGAAACATCGTGCCATTCCGGCAACGGAAATTCCTCGATTTCCCGTACGGCCGCCTCGTGTCCGTTTGCGGCGAGGAAGCGGTCGAACAGTTCCACGTCGAAAAGCCACCGCGTGACGAAAGGCTCCCGGAACAGTTCGGCGGCGGTCCGGTCCCGGAACAGTTTGGCCCCGCATTGCGTGTCGTAGACGGGCAGTCGCAGATGGAGCGATGCGGCGGTGGCGAAACCCCGCCCGGCGAGGTGGCGGAAAAGGGAACGGCGGATGTCCGCCCCCAGCCGCCGCAGTCGACAGCCGACGACGATGTTCAGTTCGGGGCGAAATTCGAACCGTTCGAGCATCGGCCGGAGCGTTTCCGGCGGGGCGGCAAGGTCGGCGTCCCAATAGCCGACAAAGGGAGTCCGGGCGGCGAGCGCCAGGCGCATTCCCTGCCGGACCGCTTCGGCTTTCCCCGAGTTCGTTTCCAGCCGGAGGGTTTCCACCTGTTCCGGCGCGGCGTCTTGCAACGCGGCGAGCCGTTCCGGCGTGGCGTCGGTGCTGCCGTCGTCCACAAAGACGAGGCGGACTTCGGCGCATTCGGCGAGGAATGCCGTGAAATCCGGTATGGAAAGGCGTTTGGCCTCGTTGAAACAGGGGACGACCAGGGTTACTTTCGGCATACCGCCTCCAGGGAAAGGCCGGGGAGCCGGACGCCGATTCGGGCGGGAATCGCTTCCAGCCGCGCTTCCATGTACAGCACGGTGCGGAGGGCGGCGTTGAGCAGCGGCGGGGAGACGGCGCCCGCGCCGACGTCTCCGCCCGTCCGGCCGCAGAGAAGTTCCAGTTGCCGGACCGGATAGAGGGCGGAGAAGAAGGAACGCAGTTCGAGAATCTCCAATTTGCTCTCTTTCAACAGCCCCCGGAAGTCGCTCCGGTCATAGCGGCGGAAATGGCGGAGCCTGCGGTCGTGTTCGCCGTAGAGCCGGCTTCCCGCCGGAACGGTGATGAAAAAAAGCGTACCGGGGGCGGCGTCGTCCGAAAGGGAACGCAGGAATTCGCGGTCGTCTTCGATATGTTCGAGCAGGTCGAAAAGCGTGACCGCATCGACGTTTCCGGCGGTTTCCGGCGGCAATTCCCGCATGGCGCGGAGCCGTCCGGGAACGGTCGCCTCGATCCGGGCGATCCGTTCGGCATCGAGCGCCGGGTCTACCGCCGCGAATGTTCTGGACGGGTACGTTTCTCCCATGCGGTGAAGCAGATAGCCGTCCCCGCACCCGATGTCGAGCAGCGTGCCTTCCTGTTCCGGCGGCAGGTGTTTTTTCAGGAGATGCAGCAGGAAGTCGGCGCGCGCGAGCTCCCAGAAATGGCGTTCGCGTTCGCCTGAAAAATCGGAACGTCTTTCACTCAAGTCCATGCATCGCCTCCGCTGCAAGCAGATTACGTTGTGCGCGTTCGTCACCCGGCTTTGCCAGGAGCGCCTGTTTCCACCCCGCCACGGCCATCTCCTTGTTGCCGGTCAGGTATCCGTACAGGCCGGACGCGAAGGCGAGACTGTAGGCTTCGCCCGCCTTCTGGTCGAGCTGGCGCTTCAGCAGCCGGACCGCGCCGTCACGGTCGCCGCGCATCGCCCGGGCGTCCACGGCAAGCGCATAGGCGCGGGCGAGGAAGGCGGAAGGCGAATAAACCCGGCCGGAGTCGATCCGCTCCAGGAGTGCCCCGAGCTTCTCCTTTGCTCCCGGAGTTTCCCGCATCGCCGGAGCGAGGAGGACGAGCAGCGTTCCGGTGGTCTCGTAATTGCCGCGTTTCGGCCCGGTCTGCCGGGGGGCGCGTTCGAGGAAAAGGGCTCCGCCCAGTTCGACCAGCTCCGGCCGGTCCCGGTTCAGCCCGGAGAGCGCGAGCCCGTCGATCGCCTTGGCCGGGCACTCCTCTTCGGCGACGGCGCGGGCGAAGAGCAGCGTCGTATCCGAAAACGTCTCGGAATAGACCGCTCCGGCGAGCAGGTACCCCGCCGCCAGGACGATTGCCGCCGGGACCGACGCACTCGGGAAACGGCGGAAGAGACGCATCCCCGCGACGCCCGCCCAGCTCCAGAGAACGGCGGAAATCAGGAAGCCGTAACGGTCGGCATAGTTGGTATTGGTGAAATTCCCGCTCGACAATACCGGCAGGGCAACTCCGGCCAGTGCCGCGGAAAAGGCCAGAGAAAGACGAAGTCCGTATTTACGCCCGAACGCGGCGAATCCGGCCGTCCACAGTGCGGCGAGTACGACTCCGCCCAGGATCAGCTCCGGCAGCATCCCGGAAAATCCGGCGACCGGATAAAGCGGATTGAGCGAAAGCGGCACAAACGCCGCTCCGGTATAGCGGAGGAACCCGGCAAGGTCCGCCGGCGTGATGCCGCGCGTTCCGGATAATTCGTGGAAGGTCATCGCATAGACCGCAGCCGCTCCGGCGATTCCGGCGAGTACCGGGAATCCCGTCAGGCGCAGGATTTTCCGGAAATCGCGCGGGAAGAGCATCCAGGCGTAGAGAATCATCACTCCGGGCAGCGGCAAAACCCAGGGTTTGAAGAAAACCGCGATGAAAGCGAGCAGGGCGGCGGCGTATGACACCCGGTTCCGGCGGCAGCCGCGCATGAAGAGCAACATCGCCCAGAACGCGCAGAATGTACTTGCCAGCCCCTTGCGTTCGGCGATCCACGCGACGGTTTCGATCTTGCACGGATTCCATGCCCAGAGCAGCGTGAGAATCAGCGCCGCCGCCGACGGCAGGCGCAACCGGCGCAGGATCAGGAAAAACAGTCCGGCGATTCCGGCGTAGAGTAGCAGGTTGACCAGGTGGAATCCGATTGGATTCCCCCGGAAAAGCGCGTTGTCGACCATCAGCCAGAGCGTGGTCAGCGGCGTGTAGACACCTTGAAGGTTTGTCGTCAGGTTGTGGACGAGGTTTTCCCGGGTCAGCGCGATATGCGGATTGCCGGTGACGAATCCGCCGTCGTCCCACTCCACCAGGAATCCGTACCCGAGCGTCGGAAGAAACGGCAATACCGCCAGCAAAGCGGCCAGCAACGCCGCCCGGCGGTCTGTCAATGTCCGGAAAAACATTGCGAACCGGCCGGTGCCCTCGAGTTTCCCGACATCTGTATTCTTCTCTTCCTGCATCGCTGCCGGGCCCCCCGTCGCCCTGTTTTATTCATGTTTCTTGTAATTTAGCATGATTTCTGTAAAAAAACGAATTGCGCGACACAATAAAACGGGGCGTTTTTACGTTTTAACGTCACAAGATTAAGATGTCCGAATAAATTGGATGGTCGATCAAATATCTGGAGCGTTGCGATCATGAAGAAATTGTTGAACTGGTTCATTACCCTGCTCATATTGGCCGCGCTGGGCGCAGGCGGTTACTGGGGCTACAAGCGCTGGTTCGCCAAGACCACGCAGACCGTTTTCCGCAGCGAGGAAGCGACGCGTACCGACCTGGTCAGCACCATCAGCGCCACCGGCACGGTGGAGCCGGAAGAGCTGGTCAACGTCGGCGCCCAGGTGAGCGGCAAGATCTCCGTTTTCGGCACCGACTCCAACGGCAAGACGATCGACTACGGTTCTCCGGTCAAGCAGGGGATGGTCCTTGCCCGGATCGACGATTCGGTCTACGCCGCCGAGATGCGCGCCGCCGACGCCAACCGGATTCAGGCCGATGCGAACATCCTCCAGGCAAAAGCCAATATCGATCTGGCCAAGGCGCAGCTCCGGCTCAGCGAGAGCAACTGGAACCGGGCGCAGGAGCTCCGCACCAAAGACGCGATGTCGAAGAGCGATTACGACAATTACAAGGCCGAATACGATTCCGCCGTCGCCACGGTGGCGGTCCGCGAGGCCAATCTCGCCCAGGCCGACGCCGAGCTGGCCAGCGCCAAAGCCGCCTACGACAAGGCGAAGCAGAATATCGACTACTGTATCATCAGTTCCCCGGTGGACGGCGTCATCATCGACCGCCGGGTCAGCGTCGGGCAGACCGTGGTGTCGAGCATGAGCGCATCGAGCATCTTCCTCATTGCCAAGGATCTGAAGCGGATGGAAGTTTGGGTCTCGGTGAACGAGGCCGACATCGGCCAGATCAAGCCGGGCATGGCGGTCAACTTTACGGTGGACGCCTTTCCCGGCGAGAAGTTCGTCGGCAAGGTTCACAAGGTGCGGCTCAACGCGACGCTCTCCCAGAATGTCGTGACCTATGTGGTTGAGGTCCAGACCGACAATTCAAGCGGCCGGCTGCTGCCCTATCTGACCGCCAACGTCAAGTTTGTGCTGGCCGAACACAAAAACGTGCTCGCCGTTCCCAATGCGGCGGTCCGTTACCAGCCGGACGAGTCGCTGCTTCTGCCGGAATACCGCGAAGTCGCCGCCGAAGCCGCCAAGGCGACACGGGGCGGCTCCGAGCGCATCGTCTGGGTGCTTGACGAGGGCGACATCCTCCGTCCGGTTCGGGTGGCGACCGGGCTCAACGACGGCGTCATGACCGAAGTCGTTTCCGGCGACCTCAAGGAGGGAATGCGGGTGGTGACCGGTGCGACGCAGGTCGCCGCGTCCCAGGCCGCCGTCACCGGCGACGCCGGGAGCCCCTTCCTGCCGAAACTGCCCAGGCGCCGGTAGGAGAGGGGAAGGGCGTCATGAAACTCATCGAATTGGAAAACATCACCAAGACCTACTTTCTCGGCGAGATCGACGTTCCGGTGCTGAAGGGCATCTCCATGTCGGTCGAACAGGGGGAATACGTTGCGCTGATGGGCGCTTCCGGCTCCGGAAAAAGCACGCTGATGAATATTCTCGGCTGCCTCGACCGGCCCACCTCCGGCCGCTATCTGCTGGACGGGGAAGAGGTCGGCGGCGCGTCCGGCGACCGCCGCGCCCTCGTGCGCAACAAGAAGATCGGCTTCGTCTTTCAGAGCTTCAACCTGCTGCCGCGGACGAGCGCGCTTGACAACGTGATCATGCCGCTCTCGTATACGGCGGGCGGGCTTTCGCGGCGCGAATGCCGCAAGCGCGGCGTCGAAATGCTCGACCGGGTGGGGCTTGCCGACCGCATGCACCACTTCCCGTCACAGCTTTCCGGCGGGCAGCAGCAGCGGGTGGCGATCGCCCGCGCGCTCATCAACCATCCGCCGGTGCTGTTCGCCGACGAGCCGACCGGCAACCTCGACTCCCATACCAGCGAGGACGTCATGCGCATGTTCGGCGAACTCAACAAGGATGGCATCACGGTCATTCTGGTCACCCACTCCGCCGAACTCGCCGAACACGCGAAGCGGCAGATCCACGTCCAGGACGGACTGATCGTGAGCGGCGCTTACGAAGGAAAGGCGGTGGTGGCATGAAAATCACCGGAACCATTTTTACCGCGCTCAAGGCGCTCAGGCGGAATCCGACCCGGGCGCTCCTGACCACGCTCGGCATCGTCATCGGCATTGCGGCGGTGATCACCATGATGGAGATCGGCTCCGGCTCCTCGCGGTCGATCCGCTCCTCCATCGAAAAAATGGGAGCGAACACCGTCCTGGTGCTGCCCGGCGCATCGCGGCGGGCCGGAATCAACATGGGCTCCGGCAGCCGCATGTCGCTGACCCCGGGCGATTGCGAGGCGATCCTGCGCGAATGCCCCTCGGTCGGCGCGGCGGTCCCCGTCGTTTCGGCGAACAACTATCAGGTCGTCTTCGGCAACATCAACTACATGCCGGCGCAAATCATCGGCAGCGCGCCGGAATACCTGACCATCCGCAACTGGGAAATCGGCGAAGGACGCACCTTCACCGACGCGGAAGTCGAGTCCCGCTCCCCCGTCTGCCTGGTCGGAGCCACCGTCGTCCGCGAAGTGTTCGGCGGCAACTCCCCGGTGGACAGCGAACTGCGGATCAAAGACACCACGTTCCGGGTCATCGGCGCGCTCAAAACCAAAGGCGCCAATATGATGGGCCGCGATGAGGACGATGTCATCATCCTGCCGTGGACGACCGCCCGTCTCCGTCTGACCGGCCTTAAGAGCGGAAGCGCCTCAAGCACCACCAGCACCGCGGCGACCAGCCCCGGCGCACTTTATTCGGGCAGCGGCCTCGCCCTCTATCCGGCTACGGACAGCACGCTTACCGCCAATACCCTGCTCACTCCCAAATTCATCCATATCGACATGATCCAGCTCATGGCCACCTCGCCCGCCAAAGTCGATTCCGCCATCGAAGAACTCACCGCGGTACTCCGCGAGCGCCACCGGATCAAACCGGGCTATACCGATGATTTCCAGATCCGCAACTCTGCGGAATTCATGCAGATGCTGACCGGAACCACCACCGTGATGACCAATCTGCTGCTCGGCGTCGCACTGATTTCGCTGATCGTCGGCGGCGTCGGCATCATGAACATCATGCTGGTGTCGGTGACCGAGCGGACGCGCGAAATCGGCCTCCGCATGGCGGTGGGCGCACGTTCACGCGACATCCTCCAGCAGTTCCTCATCGAATCGATGGTGCTCTGCCTGGTCGGCGGAATCGTCGGCATCCTGCTCGGCCACGGCGCGGCGCTGCTGGTCGAGCATTATCTCCAGTGGCCGATCGCCTCCAGCCCCGAAGCCGTGGTGGCCGCCGTCGCCGTTTCGGCGGCGGTGGGTCTCGTATTCGGTTTCTACCCCGCCTGGAAAGCCTCCAAGCTCGACCCGATCGAAGCCCTGCGGTACGAATAAGCGGTTGTCGCAAAAAAGAGCTTATCCGGGTGGATAAGCTCTGAACTGGACGCGGGGAATTACCGGTAGGAGCTATGGCTGTGGCTGTGATGAGCCTCGAACAGCTCCTTGGTCTTGATGGCGATCCGTTCGCCGAAGGTGCGGAAAATCTGCTTGCTGATTTCGAAGTTTTCCGTCAGCGAAACGGCTCCGAACGGGAGGTAGGGCAGGCCGTGCGCCGCTCCGCCGGAATAGATCACCATCCCCTGGACCAGCATGTGGGAGAGCAGGTTGGTCAGCGCGATATGCGCGCCGCCCTGCGCGAAGTCGGCGGTGGCGAACACCGCGCCGAGTTTGTCCACCAGCGGGTAGGCGGAGCTGCCGTCCTTGGGGTGGCCGCTCATCTCGTCGAACCACTTCTTGAACTGCCAGCAGCAATCGGCATGATGGGTCGGCGTCCCGAAAATCACTGTTCTGGACTGCTTCAGGTAAGCCATATCGACATGCTCGAGCTCGAATGTTTTAGTTTCGATGCCGGGAAGATTGCGGGTTCCTTCCGCCACGACTTCAGCCATGGCCCGGGTGTTTCCGGTTTTTGTATAATAGATAATCGCAATTTTCATGAAATTCTCCTCGGTTGCTTGGCTCCTTGCGCTTATTATACTCTTCAGTCCGGGAGAATGCAACCGGCCATTTGCTTTTTTTTTGCTCAGGCGGGCGCGAGATCGGCGACCAGCGGCAGGTGGTCGGAATAGAGCACGGGGAGTATTTCGAAATTTTCGACCCGGACCTGCTGCGAAACAAGGATGTAGTCGAGCTGCCGCAGCGGTTTCCAGGCCGGGTAGGTGGCGGACCCGGATTCATTGGCGTTCTGGAGGCTCATCTCTTCCATAAACCCGGCCAGCTCCAGCTTTTCGCCGCGGAAGGTGTTGAAGTCCCCCGCCAGGACGAACGGCCTGCCGTCGCGCGGAAGCAGTCCGCGCAGGTAGTCGAGCTGGAGTGTGCGCACCCGGTGCGTGAGTCCGAGATGAACCAGGAACACGGTGATTCCGTCGCTTTCCCGTTCCAGGATCAGCTTCTTGGTGCCGCAGGGGAAGTAGTGGCGTTTCACCTCCGACTCCGTTCGCGCCAGCAGGGCGTTGGTCTGGCTTCTGAGATAGGGAACCCGGTTGAGGAGCGAACGCGGACCGTACTTCGACCCGGTCGCGGGGGAGGGGGGGCGGATGCCGTTGAGCAGCCGCTCCACCGTGTCGGGGTGGCTCTTGCCGGAGGTTCGCCAGCTTCCGGAATCCGCCTCGACCAGACCGATCATGTCCGGTTGAATGTCGTCCACCAGCCCGACGATCTGGTCGAAGTGGAATGCGTCGGTGCGCAGATAACGGTGGGCGGTGAGCAGCCGTTTCGCCTCGCCGCCGGGACACCCGGTCCCGTAGGCGATGTTGTAGACGAGCAGGCGCATTTCCGGCCGCCCTCCCGTTATTCCGCCAGGACCCGCAGCGCGAGGTCGACGTTGCCGAAGGGCGCGCTGGCCTGGATGCCCTGCACCCGCGAGCGGATCGCCGCGATGCTTTCGCGGGCGATGGCGAGGCCGGTTTCGCGCTGTTCTTCCTTGGTGGCGGCGGCGGCCATCCGCTCCATGATCGAGTCGGGGACCACCACGCCGGGCACTTCGGTCTTCATGAATTCCGCGTTGCGGTAGCTGACCAGCGGCCAGATTCCGGCGATGAGCGGAACCCTGAGATGCTCGATCCGGTCGAGGAAGGCGAAGAGCGCCTCCACCGCGAAGACCGGCTGGGTGATGATGAATTCGGCCCCGGCTTCGACTTTTTCGCAGAGGCGGCGGTACTCGCGTTCGAGGTCGATCGCGCTGGGGTCCGCCCCGACGCCGATGACCGCGCGGGTCGGTGCGTTGATCGACTTGCCGCCGAGGTCGATGCCCCGGTTCATGCGCGACTGGATCTTCACAAGTCCGATCGAATCGACGTCGAACACCCCGGTGCTGAACGGGTAGTCGCCGAGCTTCGGCGGGTCCCCGGTGATGAATAAAATATTGTTGATGCCGAGCCCGGCGCAGGCCAGCAGGTCCGCCTGGAGCCCGATCATGCTCTTGTCGCGGCCGCAGCAATGGAGCACCGTTTCGATGCCGACTTCGCGCTGGATGGCGACGGCGGCGGCGAACGGCGAAATGCGCGCGCTGGCGCGGGGGCCGTCCGGCAGATTGACCGCGTCGACTCCGGCTTCGAGGCACTTGCGCGCTCCGGCGACGGTCGAGGCGAGGTCGAAGCCGCGCGGCGGCGTGATTTCAACCGAGGTGACGAACTTCCCCGCGGCCAGTTTCGCGCCGAACGAAGAGCGTTCCGCCAGCGGAACCGGGTTGAGGAGGTCGCAGTCGGCGACTTCGAGTTTCGGCAGCTCCTGCTTTTCGGCGCGCATCAGGGGCTTGATCGTCCTGGCCAGTTCGCGGATGTGCGAAGGGGTGATGCCGCAGCATCCACCGATCGCCGCCGCGCCCAGCATCGCATAGCGCTTGGCGTAGGTGCTGAAATATTCGGCGCTGGTCATATAGATCATGCGCCCGTCGACGCCGCGCGGCTGCCCCGCGTTCGGCTGGACGATGATCGGCAATTCGGTTGCCTTGACCAGCACTTCGAGTTCGCCGAGGGTGGACTCCGGTCCGCCACCGCAGTTGAGGCCGATCGCGGTCGGGCGCGGCCCCGGGAAGGTGGCGATGAGACTCTTGAAGTCGCCGATTCCGTCGCCGCTGTGGTTTTCCGCGTGGCGGTCGACGGCGAAGCTGACCACGTAGACGAGGTCGGGGAAAAACCGGATCGCCTCGAGCGCCGCCGCGAGATCGATGGTGGTGCGCAGCGATTCGAAGATGATGAAGTCGGCCACCGACGCAAGCGCTTCGAGCTGTTCGTGGATCAGCGATTCGCGGCTGCGCCGGTCGGAAGACGATTCCGGTTCGCCGACCGGGCCGATCGACCCGGCGACGAGGACTTCGCCTTCCTTCCCGGCGTCGGCGATGGCGCGGCGCGCCAGTTCCACCCCGGCGCGGTTGATCTTCTCCACCTGGTCGGCCAGCCCGAACTTGCCGAGGCGGCGGGCGTTGGCGTTGTAGGTGTTGGTGGTGAGCACTTCGGCTCCCGCCTCGAGGTACTGGCGGTGAATATCGAGAATCACGTCCGGATTGGTTACCGAAAGCTGTTCGAACGAAGCGTTTACAAAAAAGTTGCGGCGGTAGATCTCGGTTCCGATCGCGCCGTCGAAAATCACCAGCGATTCCGCCAGCTTGCGTTGCAGACAATTCATGTGGGCTTCACCCGGGTTGTTGTTTCCATTTCCGTTTCAAGAGTATAAGATACTGCCGTTTTCGCGTTTATTCAACAGAAAAGCGCGGAATTCTTCCGGAAATGGCTTGACTTTGTTCCGAAAGAAAGGTATAATATGTTCAAATTAGAAATTATAAAATTCAAATATGAACAACAAGGCGTTTCGGATGGCGGAAAACACAATACCGGCGGTGGAGAAAACCGTGGCGATTCTCGCCCGGCTGGGCGAAACGGAGGGCGGGCTCACGCAGGCCGAGCTGGCGGCGGAGCTCGAGATCACGCCGAGCAGCTGCTACCGGATTTTGCAGACGCTGCTGGCGGCGGACTGGATTCGCAAGGCGGGCGGCACTCGTTACGACCTGTCGTTCGGGATGCTTGGCGTGGTCCGCAAGCTCGCCGACCGCAGCGCCTGTTACGAGGCGATGACGCCGGTGCTCGAAGAACTTGCCGGGGCCACCGGGCTCTGCTGCAAACTCTCGGTGCGGCAGGGCGATGCGCAGATTCCGATTCTGCGGGCGGAGTCGCCGCGGCCGATGGCGGTCTCCGGCAAGGTCGGCGTCCGTTTTCCGGTGGCCGAGGGGTCGGTCGGCGCGGCTCTGCTGGCCGGGGCTCCGGGTGCGGAACTGGAACGGCTGGGGCGGCTCTGCGCCGGGGCGACCGGGCAGGCGGATGCCGCCGAACTGGTTCGCGAGGGAGTCGAGGCGATCCGCCGCGACGGCTACTGCTTCAACCGCGGCCGCAACCGCTGGCGGATCGACGCGATGTCCACCCCGGTGTGCGATGCCGAAGGCCGGGTGGTCGCCGCGTTGACGCTGCTCGGCTATGACGAGGATTTCCGCGACGAGGCGCTCTCCGGCGTGGTCCGGGCGCTGCTCGGCGGTGCGAAAAAATGTGAAGAGATCTATCACCGCAAAGAACAGGAGCTGTGCTGAAAATGGCGAAAATCGATCCATCGACCCTGAAAATCACCGACATGCGGTTCGCCGACATCGACGGCGCGCCGAAACGCTGCACGTTGATCAAGCTCTACACCAATCAGGGGCTGGTCGGCTACGGCGAAGTGCGCGACGCGTCGAGCCGCACCTACGCGGCGATGCTGAAGAGCCGCATCCTCGGCGAGAATCCCTGCAACATCGACAAAATTTTCCGGCGGATCAAGCAGTTCGGCGGCCACTCCCGGCAGGCGGGCGGCGTCTGCGGCATTGAAGTGGCGCTCTGGGACCTCGCCGGCAAGGCGTGGGACGTTCCGGTCTGGCAGCTGCTCGGCGGGAAGTTCCGCGACAAGGTCCGCATCTACTGCGACACCGATTCCGAAGGCGGCGGGCGCGACATGGGCAAGGCGCTCAAAGACCGCATGGCGCAGGGCTACACCTTCCTCAAGATGGACCTCGGGATCGAGCTCTTGATGGGGAAGGAGGGGTGTCTTTCGGCTCCGCTCGGTTTCCTCGAAAAAATGCGCGAATACAAGAAGACCGTGTTCACCACCCCGCACGGCTCGATCGATCCGCGGGCGATGCGCGGCGAGGCTTACGACCTTTTCAATACGGCGCACGGATTCACCGGCATCCACCTGACCGAAAAGGGGTTGGACTACCTCGAACAGTACATGGCCGACGTCCGTTCCGAAATCGGCTACGAGATTCCGATCGCCATCGACCATCTCGGCCACATTCCGCTTGAGGACTGCATCAAGCTGGCGAAGCGGCTGGAGAAGTTCAACCTCGCCTGGATGGAGGACCCGGTTCCCTGGCAGCTGACCGACCAGTACCGGAAACTCGCCGAGGCGACCACCGTTCCGATCGGGACGGGAGAAGATATCTATCTCAAGGAGAACTTCTTGCCTCTCCTCAAGTCCGGTGCGCTGGCGATGGTTCACCCCGACATCCTGACTGCGGGCGGTATTCTCGAAACGCACAAGATCGGCGATCTGGCCGAAGAGCACGGCGTCCAGATGTCGATCCACATGGCGGAGAGCCCGATCGCCTGCATGGCGGCGGTCCACGTCGCCGCCGCGACGCGCAATTTCATGTCGCTTGAAGTCCACTCGGTCGACGTGCCGTGGTGGGAAGATCTGGTGACCGGGTTGCCGAAGCCGCTGATCCGCGGCGGATACATCGATGTTCCGAATACGCCGGGCCTCGGCATCGAGGGGCTGAACGAGAAATTGATCGAAGAGAAACTGCACGCCGACTTCCCGGTGGCCTGGGCGCCGACCGACGAGTGGGACAAAGAGTGGTCCAACGACCGCCAGTGGAGCTGAAACCAATGAAACTCGGCATGATGCTTCCGGCCAGGCCGGATCTCAAATGGACGCTCGCCCGCCAGATCGGGATTGAGTCGGCGATTACCAAGGCGGCACCGGAGCTGACCGGCGACCTGCCGCCGTGGGAGTTCGAATCGCTGCGGCGGACGGTCGAACGCTTCGAGGAACGCGGCTTCAAGGTCTGCGCGCTCGAAGGCGACGAGTTCGATATGAGCCGGATCAAGCTCGGACTCCCCGGGCGGGACGAGGACATCGAACATTACCGGATGTTGCTTCAGAATATGGGGCGTCTCGGCATCGGCCTCCTGTGCTACAATTTCATGGTCGGAGTCGGCTGGTTCCGTACCCGCTTCGACCGCCCGGAGCGGGGAGGGGCGCTGACCAGCGAGTTCAGTTCCGCCGATTTGCCGCCGGAGCCGGAGACGCCGGTCATCACCCGCGACGAGGTGTGGAAGAACTACGAATACTTCATCCGCGCGGTGGTTCCCGCCGCCGAGGAGGCGGGCGTCCGGCTCGGACTCCACCCCGACGATCCGCCCATTCCGCAGTTGAAGGGGTACGGCCGCATCTTCACTTCTGCCGACGCCTACCGGCGGGCGCTGGCGATCGTCGACAGCCCGAACCACGGCGTCACCTTCTGCCAGGCCACCTTCCGGGCGATGGGCGAGGATGTGTTCGCCTGTGCCGCGGAGTTCTGCCGCGCGAAGAAGCTCTTCTTCTTTCACTTCCGCGACATCGAGGGGACGCGGGATTCGTTCCGCGAGACGTTCCACGACAACGGCCCCACGGATATGCCAGCTCTGCTGAAGCTGTTGCGCGACAATGGATTCGACGGGCTGATCCGCCCCGACCACACCCCGACGCTGGCCGGGGAGAACAACGACAACCCCGGTTACGAAATGCAGGGCAACCTGTTCGCCGTCGGTTACATCCGCGGCATTCTCGACGCGATTTCAAACAAACCATAAGGAGTAGAAAAATGCCATCCATCAGAGACATGCGCGGAGAGGCCAAGGAACCCGGCCTGATGAAACTGGGCGCACTCATCGACGCCCGCCAGCACATTCCGACCAACGAATTTCCGGTTCCCGTCCGCGAGCTTTGCGAACGGTACGAGCAGCTCTATACCGGGGCGATCAACGACGTGCTGCGCGAACACTGCCTGCTCGACCAGAACCTGCCGTCGTCGATCATGCCGCTCCGCGACGAGATGACCGTCTGCGGCATCGCGTTCACGGTGAAGAGTTCGCCCAACGTGATGATCGAGGGCGAGATGACCTTCCGCGCCCAGATGCTCGACGACTTCCAGCCCGAGGGGCTGGTGGTCTGGGACACCTCCGACGACGTCGAAGCCTCCCTCTGGGGCGGCGTGATGACCGCCACCGCCAAGCAGAAAGGCATCCGCGGCGCGGTGATCGCCGGAGGCATCCGCGACACCAAGCAAATTCTCGGCGAAGACTTCCCCGTGTTCTACAAGTACCGCACCAGCAACGGCTCGCTCGGCCGCTGCCAGATCACCCACTATCAGGTTCCGGTGCGCATCGGCAAAGTGACCGTCCGGCCCGGCGACGTGATTTTCGGCGACATCGACGGGGTGCTGTGCATTCCGCGCGAAATCGCCTACGACATCCTGCTTCGCGCCGAAGCGATCGAACGGCAGGAAGTCGATATCTTCAAGTGGGTCCGCTCCGGCGAGACCATCGAGGAGATCACCAACAAGGGCGGCTACTTCTAGAGAAGGGGAGGGGTCCCATGAATGATTCGATGTTCAGCCTCGCGGGGCGGACCGCGCTGGTGACCGGTTCGAGCCGCGGCATCGGCCGGGCGATTGCGGAGGCGTTTGCGAAGGCCGGAGCGAAAGTTCTGGTTCACGGCAGCAAAAAGAGCGCGGCGCTCGACGAAGCGGCGGCGGTCTGTGACGGAATCGCGGTCGTCGGCGACCTTTCCTCTTCCGCCGGAGTCAAGGCGCTGATCGCCGCGGTTCCGCCGCCTGACATCCTCGTCTTGAACGCCTCGGTGCAGGACTATGTGACGCTCGAAGAGTATGACGAGGCGGAATTCCTGCGCGAATTCCAGACCAACGTCGGCTCCGCGTTCCAACTGGTGCAGGCTTTCGCGCCGGCCATGTGCGAACGGAACTGGGGGCGGATCGTCGCGGTCGGCAGCGTCAACCAGTTCCGCCCGTCGCCGCGCCTTACGGTCTATTCGGCGACCAAGGCGGCGCTGCAGAGCCTGGTGCTCAACGCGGCGAAGAGCTATGCGCCGTTCGGCGTCACCGTCAACAACCTGGTGCCGGGGGTGATCCTCACCGACCGCAACGTCGAAGCGCTGAAGGACGACGCTTACCGGGCGAAGATTCTCGGCCTGATTCCGGCCGGGAACTTCGGCTGTCCGGAGGATTGCGCCGGAGCCGCGCTCCTGCTGGCGTCCGACGCCGGGCGCTATATCACCGGCATTGAATTGCCGGTGACCGGGGGGATGCATTTGTAAGTGATTTATGCGGCTTTCCGGTTGATTCCGCACCGTTTTCGTGCTACATTGTACGTCATGCAGTTAACCACAGCGAACACGACAGGAATCAATATGAAACCGCATTCCGCTTTTTTCTGCCGGAGCGAAGAGACCGTCCGGCGCGTTTACACTCCCGAACAGATTGCAGAAATCGGCTCGCTGACCGAGCTTCGTTCCGGCGTTTTCGATGAGAATTCGCTCGGGAGAGAGGATCTGAGCGACGTCGAACTCATCTTCTCCACCTGGGGAATGCCGTCGCTGTCCGAAGAGCAGCTTGCGCTGCTGCCGAAGCTCAAGGCGGTGTTCTACGCCGCCGGAGCCACCGACAGTTTCGCCCGTCCGTTTTTCGCCCGTGACGTGAAGGTGCTCAGCGCCTGGCTGGCCAACGCGATTCCGGTTGCGGAATTCTGTGCCGCCCAGATCGTGCTGGCGCTCAAGGGATATTTCCGCAACACCCGCATGATCGGGTGCAAGGCGGACTGGGGGAAGGCGCATGCCGCCGCCGGTCCCGGCTGCTACGGCGAAACCGTCGCCCTGATCGGCGCCGGCGCCATCGCCACCCGCACCAGGGAATTGCTGGAGAAGTACAGCATCAATGTCATCATCATCCCCTCCCGCGCCGAACGGCGGACCGTCTCGCTCGAAGAGGCGTTTGCCAAATGCTTCGTGGTCAGCAACCACCTGCCGGACCGGAAGGACAACATCGACGTGCTCAACGGCAAGCTCTTTGCTTCGATGCGCGAAGGCGCGGTGTTCATCAACACCGGCCGCGGGGCCCAGGTCAACGAGCCCGAGATGATCGAGGTTCTTGAGCAGCGCCCGGACCTCACCGCGCTGCTCGACGTCATGCACCCGGAACCGCCGGAAGAGGGGTCGAAACTCTATTCGATGCCGAATGTCCGGCTTTCCACCCACATCGCCGGTTCGATCAACGACGAAGTTCACCGCATGGCCGACTATATGATCGACGAACTCAAACGGTATCTGGCCGGCGAGGAGTTGATTTACGAGGTTCATGAGTCGATGCTGCTGACCAGCCGATAGGAGAATTTGCCGTAATCCGGAAGGGGAGGCCGGTGCGATGAGATCTGTTTTTTGTTTGCTGTCGCTCGTTTTCGCGTTGTCTTTCGCGGCGGGCGCCGCCGAACTGGATAAACTGCTCCTGACTCGCGCCGAGCTTTGGAAGATGTCCGGCGATACGGTAATGACCAACCTTCCGGACACCTTTCAGTGGATGGATGCGGCGAAGACCCGGATGCGCTACAATGCACGCGAGTCCAAAACGCCGCTGACGCTGTTCGGGAGCCGGGTGGTCGAGGCGATCTTCGATATCGCCGACGGGAAGATTTTCACGCTGAACGTATCGGTTTACAACCGCGGCGATGCCGGCGACATTGAGAAAAAGGCGTTCGATGCGGCGCTGGATAAGGTCCAGGAGAAACTGGTCGCGTTTGTCGGCAAAGACATTCAGCCGCAGTCCCAGAACATGAGCGCCGGGGGCTCCCGGCTGCGCTCGCAGGCGTGGCGGACGGAAACAGGCGATGTCGTGCTGTGCTGGAGCTCCTCCCGGACCCAGTCGGAGTTCATCACCGTCGACTTCTATCCCCCCGGCAAAGCGCCGAAATCGCTGCGCGAGGGTTACAAGACCTCGGTCGGTTCCGACGACTTGGTGGAACGGCTCAAAAACGATGATGACGGTTCCCGCTATGTGATGGTCCCGATGGTCGACCAGGGAGCCAAGGGGTACTGCGTCGCGGCGACCGTCGAGCGCATCCTCCGCTACTACGGGTCGAACATCGACCAGCATGTGATCGCGAAACTGGCCGAATCCGACTCGACGCGCGGCACCAGCCTCAACAAGATTGTCGATGCGTTGGAGGGCAACCAGGCGAAACTGGGAATCCGGTTCAAACAGCTCTACCGCTATGACGATCTCGAAAGCATCAACGATTTCAAGAAGCTGTGCAACAATTACAATTCGCTCGCCCGCCGGACCAAGGAGAAGAAGCTCGAATTGAGCGACTACACCTTTGTGGTGGACAAGATGAAGTATCTCGATTACGGTTCGCTGATGAAGGCGCTCAATTTTGATATTTTTCGCCAGTTGCGCGAGAAGGACCGGCGCGGCAGCCGGGCGTTTTTCGACGAGGTGCACGACAGCATCGACGACGGGATTCCGCTCTGCTGGTCGACCTTCATCTTTCCGGCGGTGGACAAGTCGAGCTCCGATTTCGGCATGCATATGCGGATCATCACCGGCTACAACACCAAGACCGGCGATATCATCTACACCGACAGCTGGGGCGCCGGGCACGAGAAGAAGGTCATGAAAGCCGAAGACGCCTGGGGGATCACGGTGAACCTGATCTCCCTCCAACCGCGGAACAAGACCTCCCGATGAACACGGGACGGGGAGAGCCGACATGCTGACCCGCGATTTGCTGCGCTTCCGGCGGAAGGGCGGTTTCCTGCCCGCTTTCATCAATCCGGCGGAGCCGAAACTGCTCGAATTCGCTTCCGAGCTGCTCAGCGTCTACGCCGAGGCGGCGGAGTCGCGGATGCGCCGCGCCGAACTCGAGGAGTTGACCGCGTCGCTGCTCAAAGGGGCGCGCGACCCGCGTCTGGCCGCCGGGCTGGACAAACTCATTCAGGACCGCTGCTCGTTCGACCCGGTGCGTTCCGTCGACTACCCCGCCGAACGCCGCCGGCTCTTCACCGCGGCAGCGAAGGCGCTGACCGCCTCGGGCGGCGACCTCGACGCCTATCGGGAGACAATCGGCAAGGAGGAAGGGATGACCGACTTTCTCGCGTCGGACATCTACGGCGACCTGCCCGACAACGAACGGCTGACCGGCTGGAGGCCGCTCTACTCCGCCGAACTCCTTCACCGCTACAACGTCGCGCTGGTGCAGGGGCTGCTGGTCTATGCCGAGAACCTCGAGGCGACCGTGGCGGACCCGAATCCGGCCGAACTGCGGCGGCTCTTCAAGTATCTCCGCTTCTTCCGGCTGCTGGCGGAAATTTCCCGCGCGAAAGGGAAAGACGGGCCGGTGACGCTGCGGATTTCCGGCCCGTTCTCCATCTTCGCCAACACGCGCAAATACGCGCTTCAGCTGGCGGCGTTCTTTCCCGCCCTGGTCAACCTCGAAACGTGGAGTCTCTCCGCCGGGATTCAGCTCGAAGGAAAGAACGGCGAACTGCGCCTCGACCAGAGTTCGGGGCTGGTTTCGCACTATCGCAACTTCTCCAGTTATGTTCCGGAGGAGATCCGGATGTTCCACCGTCTGTTCCTCGAGCAGGGCGGCGACTGGAAGATCGTCGGCGAGTCGCCGTTCCTCGACGGCGGCGGGCAGGAGATTGTCTTCCCCGACCTGTCGTTCCGGCGCGAGCGCGACGGCGCGACGATCCACCTCGAACTCTTCCACCGCTGGCACCGCGGCCAGCTCGACCGGCGGCTCGCCCTCTTGGAACGCAAGCCGGATACCCGGCTGATCCTCGGCATCGACCGCGCGCTGGCCGACGACGCCGCCTGGAACGCCTTGACCGAGGAGCATCCGGTTCTGGCCGACCGGCTGTTCCGTTTTCGCGATTTTCCCGGCGTCGACCGCGTCCGCCGCGTGCTCGAAACCTTTGCCGAAATCCATCCGGAAGGGAAAAAGCGAGGCCGGAAACGGGTGAATTCGTAATCGCACTCGTCGCCTCGACGAGCGGACAGGGTCGGTTCGATATTAAATTACCGAATCGCTTGAAAAAAAGCGGGGTTTGTGATATGTTATATGACACGCTCTAAACAATTCAGGAGGGTTATCACATGCAGGTCTATAACTTTGCAGCCGGTCCGGCGATGCTGCCGAAGGCGGTCATGGAGAAGGCGCAAGCCGAATTCACCAACTATCAGAACAGCGGCAGCGGCCTGATGGAACTCTCCCATCGCGGCAAACTCTTCGAGCCGGTGCTCGAACGCGCCAAATCCAACATCCGCGAACTCCTGAATGTTTCCGACGATTACGAAATCCTGTTCATCCAGGGCGGCGCGAGCATGCAGTTCGCCATGCTGGCCATGAACTTCCTCAACGGCGGCGTCGCCGACTACATCGACACCGGCGTCTGGAGCGCCAAGGCGGCCAAGGAAGCCAAGATGTTCGGCTCGGTCAACATCGTCGCCTCCAGCAAGGAAACCAAGTACGATCACATCCCCGCCGCCTCCGAGTGGAAGCGCAACGCCGACGCCGCCTATCTCCATATCACCAGCAACAATACCATCGCCGGCACCCGCTATACCAAGCTGCCGACCTCGCTGCCCGGCGTACCGATGATCGCCGACATGTCCAGCGACATCATGTCCCGTCCGTTCAACATGAACGACTTCGCCATGGTCTACGCCGGCGCCCAGAAGAACCTCGGTCCCGCCGGCGTCGCGCTGGTCATCCTCCGCAAGGATCTCGCCGCCCGCACCGACGACAGCAAGGTACCGACCATGCTCCGCTACAGCACCTACATCGAGGAAAACTCGATGTTCAACACCCCCCCGACCTTCGCCATCTATATGCTCGCACTGGTCACCGACTGGGTCAAAGCCCAGGGCGGCCTCGTCGGCATGGAGAAAATCAACGAGGACAAAGCGGCCTATCTCTACAACTTCCTCGACAATTCGAAGTTCTATGCCAGCCCCGTTGCCAAAGCCGACCGCTCCATCATGAACATCGTCTTCCGTACCCCCAACGAAGAACTCGACGCCGCTTTCGTCAAGGAAGCCAAAGAGAACGGTCTCACCGAACTCAAAGGTCACCGTCTCGTCGGCGGCTGCCGCGCCAGCATCTACAACGCCATGCCCATCGAAGGCGTCAAGGCGTTGGTCGAATTCATGAAGAAATTCGAACTGTCTCACAAATAAGCTTTTTGCTTACCTGATCGTGGGAATCGGAGGGGGCACTTCGTCCCCCTCCAAACCTCCCCCCGACCGGCAGGGTGCCGGTGCCGCGACTAGATCCGCATCAAATGCTGCGCATTTGACGCTCCGACAAAGACATTCGGGGGGTAGTTCGAGGTTCCGGAGGGCGCAAAATACTGCTCCCTCCGGCGTCTCTCGCCCCTCCTATGAGAGACTATTTGTCAAGAGTGTTTTTGTAAAAAATCGTTTTTTTAAGAAAATGAGCCTTGGCGATTCAAAACGTTGCAGCTGTCTTGCTCCTATTCGCGCTCTGTTTGAGGGATGCCATTCCCGGCGCATGATAAAGTCCGTCACGATGCTTCTATCTTTTTGACGAGTTTTTTTTGTATCTTGGCTGATCTTAACTCAGGGGCAAGGCCGAAGTCATCGGGACTGGACATTTACAACGATGAACTCTTTCCTCTTTTCTTAAAAGCAACTCTCCTTGATTCTGAATTTTTGACTGACGGCTATTGCCTTGAATTCAGGCGGATTGTATCCGGTTGCAATTTTTCCGGGTCGCTTTGAAATGCGGATCATACGAAATTTCCGGATTCTTCCACAACGCGTACAGAACAGTAACCAGCTTTCGGGCCACGGCGACTTTGGATTTCCGCTGGGCAATCTTACCTCCACGTGCGGCAATCCGCTGTCCGAATATTCTCAAGTCGCAGTCAGGTCCGAAGTTTCCCATAATGTAATTTGCGGCTTGTATCAGCAATTTTCTCATCAAGGGATTTCCACTTTTGGTGATGCCGAGTTGTTTATCGACTTCTCCTGATTGATCCTGGCGCGGGACCAGGCCGAAGAGAGAACTCACCCGCTTCCCGCTGGAATAATGCTGCGGGTTCCCGACCAATAACGCGAACGTCAAAGCCGTGATTTCGCCGACTCCGGTGACTTGACGGAGCAGCTTTGTTTCGGGATACTTTTTGCATAACTGCCGGATTTGCCGATCATATTCCTTGATTCCCAACGCGAGATAGTGCAGTTGCTGGAACAACGGAGTGAGCAATGGTTTGACCGATTCCGGCAAATCGGCCGCCCCGGATGCGATGTTGTCAACGGTAAGCATTTTGTCCGAAAGTCCCAGTGCCCGAAGATGACCGCGAATCGTATTGATGATGCCGGTTCGTTGCCGAACCAGAAGATCACGTGCTTTTACTGCGACAAGATCGCGCTGCCGTTCTTCATTGATCGGCTTGACCGGATGCAGCAGATTGCGGTTGAGCTGAGCCAATTCGGCCAGATGCCTGGCATCCAGGGCATCGTTTTTCTTATCCGCCGCGTAAATCAGCCGCAAGGCTCTGGCATGGGCGACAATTACTTCAAAACCGAGGCTTTCAATAAACCGGCTCATCCACAAGCTATGTGTTCCGGTTTCCATCACGACGCATACTTTGCGAGGATCATTGAATTGACTCAAAAACCGGGAGATTTCGTTCCGGTCATTTGCTATCGTGACTTCATTCTTGCAGGAAACGTCTCCGCAAACGGCATAAACTGCGATTTTTTTCTGAGAAATGTCGAATCCAATGTAGACTTTTTCGTTTTTTGCAGTAAATTTTTTCATGGTTTGCCTCCTTTGTGTTTGAGCCTTGAGCTCGTTATAATTGTGGCTGATTCAGACCACGTTTTCAAGGGAGGCAAACCTTTTTTTTCGAGAAACACATAGTTACCTCCGCGTCTCTCATAATATCTTTTAGGGGGCGAGAGAGCACTCCTTCCGCCTGTTTTTGCAGGAAGTTGGTATGCGAGGTGCAAGACCGTTGCGGGAACGGCTTGGTAGTTACGCTCGTGTGGAGATCTTTAACCGGGCTTGGCAGGCATACGAATCGTTCTTGGCGGTCTGGCGCGAGTTCTCTTGTTTGGGTCGTGCCTGGCGTGCGGCCTCGTGCTCGCTGCTTCGCATCTCGCAGGGGAGCTTGTGCCCGGCTTCCGCCTTGCCCTCGCGGGTCCGACCCACGAAAACGAACTCGCCGCAAGCCGCCGGGAACCGTTCACGTGGCTCTATCAGATATGCAAAGTGGCTTGAAAAGACCTCGCAAAGATCTCCACATGAGCGGAATTACCAGAACGTTCTGCAACAGTCTTACGGTCAGTTCTCATTCTTCCTGCAAAAACAGGCGGAAGAAGTGCTCTCTCGCCCCCCAAAAGGGGCGAGAGATGCCGGAGGGAGCGGTATTTTGCGCCCTCCGGAACCTTGCATTACCTACTCAAGTCTTCGGCGGAGCATTGAACGCGCAGCGTTCGATGCGGATCTAGTCGCGGCACCGGCACCCTGCCGGTCTGAGGGAGGTTTGGAGGGGGACGAAGTGCCCCCTCCAAGTCCCACGACGTGGCGGATGCTAATTGGCGGATGGTTCCTGTGCGTCGCGTTTGTCGCCTTTGACTTTGCCGAGATAGTCGGGCAGGTCGAGACCGGCCATGCCGGCGACGTCGTGAAGCGGGGGGAGACTCTGGAGCATTCCGGAGAGGAAGTTCGCCGTGGTGGTTTTGCCGTCGGCGGTTTTGCTGCCGCCGTCCCAGACGGTGACCTTGTCGATCTTGATTCCCTTGATGGCTTCGGTCTGGAGGGAGACGATTTCCTGAAGTTTTTCGATCAGGAGCATTTTGGCGGCGGAGTTCGAATCGTTTTCGCACGCTTCGATGATGGCGCGGTAGCCTTCGCCCTTTGCTTTCAGGATCTGGAAGTTGCCGCGCGCCTGGGCTTCGAGTTTCGCAAAGATCGCGTCGGCTTCGCCTTTCGCTTCGCGGCGGAGGCGTTCGGCCTGGGCGTCAGCGGCGATTTCGATCTGATTCTTCTGAATTTCGGCGGGGACGATGACTTCGGCTTTCTGCCGTTCCATTTCCATTTTTGCGCGCGAAATCTGGGCGTCGGCTTCAGCTTCGAATTTCGCCTTTTCGATCTGGGCGGCGGCTACTTGGCGGGCGGCTTCGGCGCGGCGGTACGCCTCGGCTTCCTGTTCGGAACGCGTGGCGTTGGATTTGGCGATTTCGATCGCCGAAATGTTTTCTCCCTGCGTCGCGGTGGAGTCGGCCTGTTTGACGGCGATACGCTGGGCGCGGTCGGCGTCGGCCTCGCCTGCGACGGCGGCGGCTTCGGCCTGTTTGACGGCGATGCGTTGGGCGCGGTCGGCATCGGCCTCGCCGGAGATGGCGGCGGCTTCGGCCTGTTTGACGGCGATGCGCCGTTCACGTTCGGCGTCGGCCTCGCCGGAGGCGGCCTCCGCTTCGGCTTTGGCGACGGCGACGCGTTCGAGCTTGTTAGCTTCGGCGGCGCCGATGCTGCCTTTTCGCTGTTCTTCGGCCACATCGACCTTGGCCTTGTTGATTGCCCCGGCGGCGGCGCGCTGGCCGATAGCGGCGATGTAGCCGGATTCGTCGGTGATGTCGGTGATGTTGACGTTGAGGAGTTCAAGGCCGATCTTCTTGAGTTCTTCGGCGACGTTGGCTTCGACCGAACGCAGGAAGGTTTCGCGGTCGGCGTTGATTTCCTCGATCATCATTGAGGCGATGACCAGGCGCAGCTGGCCGAAGATGATGTCTTTGGCGAGTTCGGAAATGGCGTCGGGGGTCTGGCCGAAGAGACGTTCGGCGGCGTTGCCCATGATTTCCGTGCTGGTCGAGACGCCGACGGTGAAGATCGACGGAACGTTGATGCGGATGTTCTGTTTGCAGAGGGCGTTGTCGAGGTTGACCGCGATCTGGAGCGGACGCAGCGAGATGTAGCCGTAGTCCTGGATGACCGGCCAGACGAATTTCGCACCGCCGTGGATGCATTTCGCCGCCTGGTTGCCTCCGGTTTTACCGTAGATGATCATGATCCGGTCGGACGGACATTTGCGGTACCAGGTGACCACCGAGATGAAAATCATCAGCAGTACGAAGCCGGCGAGTGCGGCGATGATCAGGGTAGGCAGCATAGTGATTGAACTCCTTATATTCTGAACGGTTGAACATTCGATGCGGCTCCGGCGGACTACCGGCGGCGCTTTGGCTTCTCTTTATATCTTCCGCTTTTCTTGTCGAGATAGCGGGTCAGCAGATACCCGGCCAGGAGTCCGGCCGCGATTCCGCCTGCGAGCGGAGCCGCGTTCTGGAGACTTTTGACCAGAGTCGCTGCGAAAATCGGGATGAATGCCGTCATGGAACCTTGTCTTCGATCTTTAACTTTTAACTACGAGAACGCTGCCGTTGCCGAGGTCTTCCCGGATGACGATTGCCGTTCCGGTTTTCAGCTCGTCATCGGCGCGGGCTTCGATCTGCCGGGTGCAGCCGGGGAGTTTCACCGTCACCATTCCGCCCGATGCGCGGCCGGCCGGAATCGAAAGGTAAACCGTGCCGTACTTGCCGATGAGATCGGCGGTGGTGATGTTGCCGGACTGCTGCATTTTAAGCAGCAGCGAAATCACCAGCGCGGTGAGGAACATCATCAGGAATCCGCAGCCGAAGGCGATGCCGAGACCGCCCCAGCCGAGGTGTCCGAAAAAATATCCGCCCCATCCGAAAAAGGTGATGAAGGCGACGATCGCTTTCAGCGAAAAGAAATTGAGTCCGGCGATGTCCTGCATGTCGTGCGCATCGACCGAGAAGTCCGCGAAGTCCGCTCCGTCGGCATCGACGTCGGCGTGAAGCCCCGTCATGCTCATGATGAACTGGAGAATGAAAATGACCGACCCGACCACCGCGATAAAGAGGTAGATGTTCTCGGCGCCCGACAGAAAGTCGCCGATGCCTGACAGGAAATTGCCGCTGTTGGTCATAGTGAATGGACTCCTTTCATTCGGGGGTGAATACTTAGCCGGATGTCACCGATTAAAGTGTATCACCGATTCCGCCGAATACAATATCTTTTTGGTTCGCGGAGGCGAAAAAAAGTCCTTTTTTCAGACCGTTTCGCTCCAGCTCTTCTTGATTTTCCGCTTTTCCAGCGGGAGCGGCGTGAGACGCAGGATGATCCAGACTCCGCCGACCAGCAGAAGAAACGCGATTCCGAAGTAGAGCCGGTAGCCGGGCAGGACGGAATCCGCCGGATTGATCCGGGTGCTGAGATCAAGCAGCGTTCCGGCCAGCAGCATGCCGATGACGCCGGCTCCGGCGCCGTTGACCACCGAGAGGAACATGGAGCTGGCCACCCGCCGCTCCTCGGGCACCGTCTGCAGGAAATAGTGGGTGATCGCGTTCGAGGTGACCACGAAAGTCGCGCCTGCAAACACGAACGGCAGCAGCATGACAACCGGGTGGAACTCCGACGGGGCGAGCAGCCAGACCGGGCCGATCGCCACCAGCAGGATAAACGAGACCAGGATGGTTTTGCGCGGACCAATCGCGCTGGAGATCCGGGCGGAGATGAACGACGCTCCCGCGCTCGCTCCGAATTGCGCCAGCGCGTAAAGCAGCGCATGCGTGTCGCTGACTCCGTAGCCGCGCTTCAGCGCCAGCATCGAAACCGGGACCAGCATGATGATGCTGAGGTTGATCGCAAACCCCGCCGCCAGCAGCCGCAGCAGCGACTGATCGTGGAGGACTTTGCGAAATTCGCTGCCGATCGGCTTGCGGGCCGAATCGCGGATGCTCTCGGTTTCGTCGATCCGGTTGACGAAGCGGGAGGCGGTGAAGCCGAGCATGGAGCCGGCCACGACAATTCCGGTCAGCATGGAGAGGCTGTCGCGGATTTTGAGCAGCAGGCTGATCGTCACCAGCGCCACCAGGCAGGTGATGTAGAAAAATCCGGTGTTGACGCCGATCACCCGGCTGCGGTCTTTTTCGGTGGTGATATTGCCGACCAGCGGCTGCGACATCACCACGCCCGCCGCGCGGAATCCGTAGAAAAAGAAGGCTCCGGCGAGCAGCAGCGCAGTCGCTGTCCGCGGCATTCCCGAGATGCTGACCAGCGCGGAGAGCGCCACCAGGAGCGCCGCCGCATTGCGCGCCACCCAGAAGATCGACTGGCTTTTCGCCGCGCCGACCCGGGCGGTGACCACTTTGCCGAGCGGCAGCAGCAGGAAGCCGAAATAGATCATTGCGCCCAGCGTCGAAACGATGTAATCGGGGCAGTCGAGCCGGACGGCGAGCAGAATGAGCACGGTTTCGCCGAGGCACATATAAGACAAGCCGTTGACCAGGCTGAAAATGTGATAATTTCGCTGCGACGACTCCAGTTGCGCCGGAGTGAGCGGGCCTTTGCAGATCATGATTTCCTTTCGGTCAGGCTGAGGCGTCTCCGGAGAGTTCGCGCAGATTCTGGTTTTCGGGCGGGGCGGGAGGCGTCGCCGGGTCGATCAGCCGGATGCGCTTCCAGGCGCCGGAACGCCAGCGCCAGACCAGCAAGGCGGCATCCGTCACGATATAGAAGGTGATGAACACCCAGATCGTCTCGATACCCGCGCCGAGCACGTAGATGAGCAGGACGGTTCCGGGAATCTGGATCAGCCACGAGGTTCCCATGCCGATCCAGAGCGGCACGGTGGTGTCGCCCGCTCCGCGCAGTCCGCCCATCACGATGAAGCGGACCGCGTCGAAAATATTGAAGACCGCGGCGATCCGCAGGATGGAGACGGCATAGGCGGTCGCCCGCCCCATATCCACCCCGGCGGAACCGGCGCCGTTCGAACCGAAGAGACGGATCAGGAATTCCGGGGCGACCCAGTAGAGGAGGCCCATCGACAGCGTCCAGACCATCAGTATCCGCATCGAGCGCCCGGCGATCCGTCCGGCGACCGGCAGGTCGTGTTTGCCGATGTAGCGGCCGGTCACCACGCTGGTCGCGTCCAGCAGCCCGAGCATCGGCATGTTGCCGAGCATGTTGATCGACAATGCGATGCTGGTTGCGGCGAGTTCCGCGTTGCCCAGTTTGCCGATCATCATGACCACCACCGCGAACGCCGCGTTGCGCAGGAAGGTCTGGAATCCGGCGGGCATGCCGAAGCGGAGCAGCCGCATCAGGCAGGTGTCCACCGGTTTCCGGTAGCGGCGGGTGGGGAAGTCGCTCTGGCGCACCGAAAGGAACAGCGACAGCGCCATGAGGAAGGTGCAGAGATTGGCGATTGAATTCGCCAGCCCGGCGCCGAGGATGCCCAGCGCCGGAATCCCCGCTCCGCCGAAAATCAGCAGGTAGTTGAGCGGAATGCTGATGACGCAGCCGGTGATTTTGATCCCGGCCACCAGCGCGGTCTTGCCCTGTCCGGTGAAGAAGGCGAGGAAGGCCGTCTCCATGCAGGTCAGTCCGGCGCAGGGAGCCATCGCCACGAAGTAATCGACCTCATAGACGGCGATGGCCGGATCGTGCCCGTTGTGGGTGATGATCCAGTACCCCGCCGCCGGAAGGGCGAAAATGAGTCCGGCGGCGACCGCCGCGCCGAAATAGAATCCGTTCCACGCCGCCCGGACGCAGCCGATGCGGTCGTGGTTGCCGAAATACTGCGAGACGATGGTCGCCGTGAACCCGGTGGTGATGAGGAAGAACGACATCATCGTGAAGAACATCTGGCCGGCGGGCATGGCGGCGGCGATCTCCTCGGGGGAGCTGTGGGCGATGAACACCCGGTTGGTGACCATCATGACCGTATTGCTCGCGTTGAGGACGACGAGCGGCCAGGCGATCCGCCAGATTTCCCGGTAGCCGCCCGGCCCGGCGAATTCATCGCGGCCGAAGAGGGCGGCAAATGTTGCAATCAGTCGATTCGGCATTTTTCCAGTGTTGGGTCCGCGGCGGACGCAGGGTGTTTTCAATATAATATAGTTTCCAAATTCCGAAATGCCACGCCGGACGGTTGAATTTCCGTTTTTTTATGGTATACTTGACTATCGGGACGGAGTTTTCGCCCCGCTATGGAAAGAGAGGAATGACCTATGGAAAATCTGCTGCATATCGCTGCGTCGCCGCGGCTCGAACGCTCACATTCGCGAAAACTCGCCGCCGAATTCATCGCTTCCTATATGGAGCATCACCCCGGCTGCCGCCTGACCGAATTCAACGTCGGCGCCGTCGAGCAGACCCGTTTCGGAGCGGCGGGGGCCGCCGCGAAATTCAAGTCGCTGCGCAATCAGGAGCTGACGCCGCCGGAACGCCGGGAATGGGACGACGCCCGCGCCTGTTTCGAACAGTGGAAGGCGGCTGACTTGTTGATCGTCAGCACCCCGATGTGGAACTTCTCGATGCCGTACCACCTGAAACAGTGGATCGACCACGTCATGCAGCCGGGCTGGAGTTTCGGGTACGATCCGGAGAAGGGGTATTCGCCGCTGCTGGCCGGGAAGAAGGCGGTTTTCATCTGCGCCTGCGGGAGCGTCTACGATACGCCGGAGGCGCAGGGAGTCGATTTCCTGCGCCCCTATCTGCGGACCTGGGCGGGATTCCACGGCCTCGATTTCCGCCTCGTTTCGGTCGAAGGGACCAACGCCGGGAGCGAGATCCTCGCCGTGAACGAGGCGGCGGCGCGGGCGAAACTCGCGGAACTTGCGCGCGGGCTCTGAATCGCGCTTGATTTCGGCGTGAAGCGTGCTACCTTATGAGCAATGTTCAACTTCCAGCAGGGAGGATTGTTTTATGAAAAGTCATGATGCGAAAAAAGAAGTCAAGAAAACTCCGGCAAAAAGTCTCAAGGAAAAGCGGGCTGAAAAGCGCACCAAGCGCGGCGAATAGTTTCGGCACGCCGCGGAAACCGGAGGAGGCAAAACGCCTCCTCTTTGTTTTTACCGCGTCACGTCCCTGACCGTTTTGTGCCGAAGCGTCGCGGCGATGGTTGCAGCATCGTTTTCCCGCCGCATAAGCCGGTGATGGCCAGCGAATGGAGCGTTCCGCATCCTGTTCTTGGTCACGATTCAATCCATGTGAAAAACTTCTTCGAGCGGATGGCAAACCGGAGCATGATCAGGACTGCATTCCATCAGATCCGCGTTGTATTCCCACCATTTTTGCATCAGTTCTTCTTCGCCGATCAACTCGGCGCGGGCATCGGGGGTCAGTTGCCGGAAGGCGAACAACACCCGGGTTTGTTCGTTATAAAAAATGGAATAGTTACGGATGCCGTATTCGGTGTGTTTGCGAACCAATTCCGGCCAAATCCGGTCATGCCGCCGGCGGTATTCGGCAATACAGCCTTCTTTCAGCTTCATGATAAATGCTTCACGTTTCATCATATTTATTTCCTCTCAGTGTAATAATAAATACGGTTCCGGAATCGCATGATTTTCGACATTCAAAGCCGTCTCTGGTTCGCAGAGTCCGGCCGTCAACGCACAGGGTGTTCGCCATCTTTTTGCCGTTTTTTTATGATGGTTGAACCGTGCGGAAAATTATTCTCCGCCAAAGCGAATCAATGAAATTGTCATATAATCAAACGTTCCACCGAATTGCCACCCGGTCAAAGTTTCTCGCATGATGCCGGAAACATTTTTCTCAACAGTTTTCCCGTTGACGGTCAACGTCAGTTTTTCGCCGTCCAGAATCAGACACACATGATAAAACTTGCCCGGAATGATCGAAATCCCGCTGATCCCCGTCCCAAAAGCGCTCCCGCCGGCAGCGGCTTGAAATTGTCCCAGGAACTTTTCGTTGTATAAATTGTAGCCAAGTTCTACGGTCCGATTGAGCCAGTAATAGGCGTCGGGAGGGAGTAACGGAGAGATCAGAGACGCATTTCCCAGACGATCCGGAAATCCCGGCATGCGGTCGTATCGAAACACCAATTCCGCATGGATGCGCCGCTTGAATGGTGACGGGGCCTGAAAAATGACAATCCCGTTTTTCCCGGTGAGCCGGATTCCTTCCGGCGTGACGGCGGCGGGTGCGGTCAGTTTCAGCTCCGGCGGCAGCGGCTTGGAATGGTCCCAGTCAATCAGCAGCGGGATGTTCCCTGCACGGGGGGGCGGCGGAGGCGCGTCGAACCCGGTACCGGTTTCGGCGGGAGAGAACCCCGTGCCGTCGGGGTCCGCGATGCATTTGCCGTCCGCGGCGAGCGTGACGCCGCGTACGGTGCGCTCCAGACGAGGAATATATGCAGGGATTTCGACGGTGGCGCCATTCCAGACCACCTTGACCGGTTTGGTTTCGAGCGGCGCAAAGAGTCGGACATTCCCGGCCTGTTTGACGGCGAGCAGCAGGAGCGGGACCGGGTACTTCACGCCGTTGAGTTCCGAAAAGTACCCGGCAGTAACTCCGTCCGCGTCGTTCTGGAACCCGAACCCGTCCGGGGCGATGACGCCTCGGTTTATTCCCGCTTTCCACGGAATGCCGTCATTGGAGAAGTTGGCGGCGACGATACTGCCGGAGTAATCGGCGGTGACGATATCTCCTTTTTCCTCATAGGAAAGCAGACGTCGGCCGATGAGCCGGGAAGTGACTTCCTGCGACAGGATGGCACAGGCGCGTATCCAGAGGAGATTGCTCCGGGTGAGCTGCTGTTTCGGTGCAAGACCTATTTTGAGGATAAAGCCGTTCAGCAGCGAATGGGTCAGCCGGAGGATCGTGGTAGTGGCGTCTTTCGAGCTGAGATTGTGCGGCAGATTGGATATATATTCGTGTGAGAGCATCAATACCGGAGCCCAGGAGAGGCGGGGCGCGATGAGCCATTTTCCCGCCAGGCGAATCGCTGCGGGATCGTCCCTGTTTTCCCCCATTGCATTGCAGATGCCGGCCTGGTGCGGAATCAGCAGAAAATTGCTGCCGCCCTCGGAAAACAGCGGTCTCCCCTCACCGTGATCTTGAAACAAATGATCAATCTGGGCATACAGAAGATCCGGCGCGGGAGCATTCGGGTGGAAGTCATAGCGGATGGAGAACGCGTTGATTGCGCAGATCACGTTGGTGAAATAACCGGTGGCTCCGAGGCTTTTAAATTGATCCGAGGTCCTCTTCATCTCCGCCGCCACCGTCGAATCGGAAGGAGAGACAATGTAACCGGGCATGCGTCCCCATTGCGCAGTATGCGCAGTTCCGTCGACTCGGACGATTGCATGTTTTTTCAGGTCGTGCGTGTTATCAAAATCCGAGCCTTTGACCCAGTAGAAGAAGCTGGTACGCGGCACATAAATGCCTCCGTTGTCAGCGACTTTGTGAATCAGTTGTTCGTACTGGGCATCGGTGCCGAAATACGGATTGACGGGGAAATAGTTTGGAAAACTGTCGAGCTGAACTTTCTCTTTCCCCCCTTGCAGCGGGTGCATATAATTGCCGTTTTGAAGCAGAATGCGGCCAGGTGTTGCGGTAACGACAGGAAGAAGTTCCGCAATCTTTCCTTCGCCGGCGGCCCAGCTGGCGTGACGGAGCCGTTCCCAGAGATCGGGTGAATATTTTTGCTCCAGTGTTTTCATCCCGTCTGGAAAAAAACTCCGGGCATAATGGTCGGCCCAGTTTCGCAAAGAGGGATAATCCCGAAGCCGAATGATCGGCGAACGGCGGCTTTCCCCTTCCTTCAGCCAGCAGACGGATTCGGCGGTGAACTGAATTGTTCTGCCGGTCTGGCGGTCCCCGTTGATGTGGCTTTCAACCGGGTCAAAGCGTCGGGCCGAATCGGGAATTACATCAACAGCAAAGACGCTTCCATTCCGGGCGGGAAGCAGAATCCCGTTCCACGGGTGGCTGCTGGTCCAATAGTAACAGTCGCGACAACCGGAGGTCTCTACGCCATTGAAGGCTTCATGAGGAAGGATCATATTTCGATCTTCAAGCCGGAACTCCAACTTGGGAACCGGATAGATCGAAGAAATGGGATTCATCGAGTGATTGGTTACGGTCAGTTGAATGTCGGCTCCGTTGGGGGATAGCGAAATCTGCAATTCCACCGCCGCATCCGGATGGAGGTAATCGGCGGTGAATACTCCCGTCTGCTGATTGAAATTGACATTCTGCAGGTGCGCTCCCTTGGGGCTCAGAATCGCTTTGCTTTGGACGTATCCGCTATTGCAACCGATCTGGAACACTTCCGCCGGACGGGTGTTGGCCTCGCGAGCCGCCCGGTCAAAAAAGCGGAGATCCCAGAAACGGTCGCAGGTGAATGCTGAAGGCGCTCCGGGTATGGTCAGTTGAAAAGAACCTTTTTCCCGGTTGAATTCGAGATGAGTGTCGCCCACATGGTAGAATTCGGCCGCGACGATTTGCGTAGTCAGCAACAGCACCAAAAGACTTGGCGGCAGATGAAATTTCATAACGTTGATTCCTTTCTCTTGGATTCCAGATAACCGGGCACATTTTTTGCAGCCTGCAATAGCCGTTACCCATAGACAAGCATGCGCGGACGTTCCCGGCTCTTCCGGGAACCGTTCCTGCGTGTTGTTGACCGCCCGACGCCGGGCGGCCTTTTATTTTATGGGCTTGAAGTACAACCGGATGTTACGGACGAAGTAGTCCAGGGAATTCCCGGCCGGCCCCATGCCGATGCGAATCCGGTCGATTCCCGGCCGGCAATCCTGCGGGAGGGTGATTGTCCGTGTTTCCCATTGTTCGCCCGGTGAATCGAAGCGCGTCATGCTCCACCGATTTTCGTTGTCGGCAAGCTGCACTCCCGCATGATGATAATGTTGATTCCCTTTGTCCTGCCGTGCTTTGATCTCAAATGAGATCGCCTGCAATCCATCCAGGGACTCGGTCGGACCCAGAACATATTCCGGATACACCCAGTGTTTGACATCTGTTTTCCATTCGACATGAAAATGAATGGCGGATTCCTCCGCATCCTCCCGGATGGTCATTTCCCCTGAGGAGTTTGCTTTCCAACGCGACGCCAGATTCAGCCCGTAAGTACGGGTATTCACCGTATTCGGATCAAGAAACTGAAGCAAAAGCGGATTGCCGACATCCATCTTATCCCGCAATACAATGGTTCGTTCGGGGGTGAGGACGCCGCTCATATCGAGCTGATACGTGAGTGTCCGGAAGGAGTTTGGCTCCAATATGATTTTTCCGGTCAAGTCGACGGAGAGCACTTTTCCCCCGCTCGGCAGTATCAGCACAGGTTCGGTCGTTCGCGGCTTGTCGTCGAGATTGAAGAGTTGGAATTCCAGCCGGTTCGGGGCGGAAAAATATCGAACCGCGTCCCTCTGGGTTTCATTCCAATAGGCAAATTGGTAAATCACGGCATTGGATTTACGGGGAACCGGTTTATCACCCCGGCTGAGATTCAGCATCTTCATGGCGTCCGTATCGGCATTGATCTGTCCGCGGAACCGGTCCGCCGCAGCTTCCGCGTAAAGAAGACCTCCGGAAAAGCGGACGTTGCCGCCGGAGTCGGCGGCAAGCGCGGAACCGTCCGCCGCATAAAGCGCCTCGAAAGGCAATCCGCTTAGATTGACGCTTTGTTCGGCGTCGTCGGCGGCATAAAGAACCAGCATGGAGCGCTTGCCGTCGGAAAAGACCCGGGATATGGCGATTTCCTTCGGACACGCCTGCCAATCGCCGACATACTCCTTGCCGGAAAGCGCCTGAATGCTGAACAGATAAGTGGCCATCGAACGATGAGGCGTCCAATAGAAGTCCATCATCGCGAAATTGTTGACTCCTTCGCGAAAGAAACGCATGGCAAACGGGAAATAACAGGCGACTCCACCCGCCTTTGCCTCAATCCCCTTCATCGTAATCCAGCGGGCGCTGAGCATATCTTCGTCGGGAAGCGCGCGCAACTTCCCATTCGGACCGCCATAGGAGGCTTGGGGATTCTCAATCCCGCGGCTCCACGGTTTGCCGCTCTCGGTAATCCAGATCGGCATGGCGGCCTTGGCATGCCCCGCCATCCGGCCGCGATAGAACCGGATCAGCTCCATGAGTTTTTCCGGTTGCGTGTAGGTGTGAAAGGCGAAAATATCGCCGTAATCCAAGATGCCTCCCGCAAAATAGGGCTGGAACATATCCTCTGCCATATGATAGCTGGAGTAGGCCGCGATCACCACCGGAAGTTCGATCTTGTTCTTCTGCAAAATCCAGGAACAGGCCGCCAGAAGCGGGAGGTAGGAATCTCCTGGGATTTTTTTCAAATCCGGTTCATTTTCGATCTGGAAATTTTTCAATGCGGGGGCGCGTCGCTTCAGCATCACCGGAAGCGAAGGCTCCAATTTGGTCAGATCGCGCGGGTATGGGATGTATTCAATGGTCCCCTTCTTTGTGTTCGCCCCGGTCCAGGCGGGAGCGACTGAGAGGAAGGTGGTAATACCGATTCCTTTTTCAGCCGCAATCGGATAGATTTCCTCCGTGCGCAGATCCCATCGACCGGGTTCCGGTTCCTGATGACTCCAGTTTTGAAATTCCCGGATTATGCCGATTCCGGAACGGTTCAGGATGTCCATCTCGGAACGAATGATCTTCTCCGGCTGGTTGTAAAGCAAGGTTTCGATGCCGAAAAAAGGATCGGTCTTGCCCGTATGTCGCGGCAGGACGACAATTCCGGCGCGCTGTGTTCCGAAATCCAGCTCGTAAAATCCCTGTTTCAGTTTGAGTGTCGTTTCAAATACACCGTTACGCTCGCGAAGCACCCCCGCTCCGATCTTGCGATCAAAGTAATCCCGAATTACATAATTCGGCGAAAGCTCTCCAATTCCGTCTTCAGCCTTGAACCGGATGGCGGATTCCGCTTCCGGGTCAAGATAAAGTTCCGTTATCGTGACCGGTACCCATGCCGCCGGCACTGAAAAAGCACAGATTCCCAGTAAAAAGCCGGCGAGCCATTTGTCTACACGCATAACACCCTCTCCGCTTTATTAGTAACTGATTAATCCGCCGCTGTTTGTGACAAAATTCATAATCCCGAACGTACGGGCTTGCGACAACGTTTTGCCGTTCACGTGGCCGTCATAAAATACGCTGTTTCCAGTCGCTGTGTGATTCAAAGCCCAAGCGCAGCCGGAACCATCAAGATAGGTCAGGTCCAGACGGCTCCAGCCGCAACCGATCAACGGGGTTGTCGTGGTGCTGGTTGTACTGTCCGCAACTCTCACATCGGCAAATGCCATCGTCCCGCTTGGCTGCTTCATTTTCAGTGAGGTCACCGTTCCGTTGGTGTCGACGACAAATTCGCCTAATCGATCTTTGTTTTTGTTATAGTATGATGAGGATACCGCGACGCGGTAATGGGTCATTCCATAAGTTCCCCAAGCAATATAGCTTTTTGTCGGAACCGAACGAAGGGAAGGACAGGACAAAGTTTTGGTATTTGCAGGTAAATAACGCAACTCGGTGAACCAGTAACCCCACGGTTTCTTGTTTCCGTCCAATGGCCCGCACAATATTCCCTTCGCATCATCGGAGTACATGGTTGCGGCGGAAGATATCTGCTTCAGATTGGCAACGCATTTGGTCGCTTTCCCCTTTTCCCGCGCCTGATTCAGCGCCGGCAGCAGCATGGCGGCCAGAATGGCGATGATCGCAATTACAACGAGAAGTTCAATCAGGGTGAAAGACATGGATTTTTTCGACATTTTCATTGCTCCTTTATTTTTCTTCCGGCACCATGCAGGGAATCAGGGAAAGCGACGGGGGGAGTTCCAACTCCGGCATCGGCTTCAGGCGGTTGACCAGTGCGAAAAGCCGCTCCGTTTCCCAGCGGTTCACCGGGCCGATCTGGGTGTAGATCCACTTCTCCTTCCCGGTCAGGAAGGGGAGCAGGAGCTGGAACGCCTTCTCCAGCGTGCCGTCGTCGTCGGACGGTGTAGTCCACAGTTCGACGCCGAGTTTCCGGGCGTAGAGCGAAAGCCACGCCCAGGCGGTCAGGTTGAAGACGCTGTAGGTGAGCGACCGCGTCCGCGAGAGCTCAAAGGGCTGACGACCGTCCTGAAGCAGTTGCACCGAGAGCCGCGGGATCGATTTTTCGCGGAGCTGACGGCGGGCGAGGTTTTCCCGGCCGAGCAGCAGCGCGATCGAAACGAACTGTACGTCGTACCAAGTCCCGTGATTGGTCGGCGCCCCTTCCTCCTTGACCGGCAGCGGGTTGCCGATGAGCCAGAGAAAGTATTGCGTTATCCAGCCATCGAACGCCGTGCGCTCCGCGGGGGGCCAGTTTTCGTTGAATTCCAGACTGCGGACGCTTTCCAGCAACCGGCAGAGGTAATGCGCGTCGATCAGCCCCCACGAGCTGCCGCTCTCCACGCCCGGAACGAACTGGGCGTAATGGAGATGCGGGGTCATGGCCGTCTCCGGGTCGAGGAACCAGCGTTTGAGCAGAAAGCCCGCCCGCTTCGCGTAATTCCGTTCTCCGGTGATGCGGGCGGCGGCGGTCAGCGTTCCGACCGCGCGGCAGAAGTTCACCAGTCGCGGGGCGTCGTATTGTCGCATTTCCGGATTCAGGACGCCGTCGCGGTGAATCCACGGCAATCCGTCCGGGGTATCGGGATTGGGCCAGTCGTAGACGGAGAGGCTGACGTAATCGTGGCGGTTCCCGCTGAGCGGCGGAACCGTTTTGTCCGTGACGCTGAACCCCGGCCCTTCCAGATAAGCGTCCGCCTGGCGGACAAGTTCGTCGAGCCGCGCCTCGTTCCGGTTCAGGCGGGTGCGGAATTCTTCCCACAACGACTCGTCGCAAACGCGGGTGTCGGGCGGATTTTGAAATTGATTCGGATACGATGACATGGCGATTTCCTTCAGTAAGCGATATCGTCAGACGGCGAGATCAGAATGTTGACGGTCCGATTTTCGAGAGTCCCGTTTTTCCACCGGGCAAGCAGTTTCATGGATTCTCCGAGGACTTCCCGGATCGGGAAGAAGGTGTAATCGACCCCCGCCACGCGCGGCCGCACGATGGGCATATTGGCGTGGCTGACGATCTTCACCTGCCTGCCGGGGACAATTCCCAACCGGCTGAAGGTGTTCATCACCACCGGCAGGAAGTTTTCGTTCTGGACGATCAATCCGTCGGGAACCGGTTCCCTGCCGGGGGCGAACAGCAGCTCCAGCAAGTTGTCGTAGAACAGCGCCCGGGTTCGGTCCATATTCATGCCCAGAATCCGGCGGCGCGGACAATTGACGCCGCTCTGTTCCGCGAGATTCATGATCGAGAGAATTTTAGCGATGCTCATGTTGTCGTTGAGGAGGACCGCGATGTTTTTGCAGCCGCTCGCCATAAGGTGTGCAAGTTGTTTGCGGAACATCTCCACCAGGTCGAACTCGATGTCCGGGCTGTTGTGCGGCATATCCTCCCGCTTCAGCGAAACCACTACGTTGGGGAAGTCCTCCAACCGGCGCTGGAGTTCGGGCGGCGGGGCCGTCATCAAATTGATCGCACCGGCCAGCAGGCCACGGCGGGCGTCCGAGCAGAACCGCTCCCATTCGTCCATTTCCGGCGCGGCGGTCGGCCCGACGCGGTAGTATTGAAACGAGAATTCGGGGTGCTCCCCGGTCCATCCCTCGACGACTTGCCTGAAAGCCACGATCAGGGAGTCGGTCTCCTCCAGAATCTTGTCGGCCTTGATCGGCAGCAGCACCGCGAACCGGCAGAGATGGGGCGGGTTCGGCGTGACGCACACCCCCTTCATCCCTTTCGACTCCAGGAAGTTCCACTCCGACAACTGATTGATGCACTTCTGGAAGGCGCTGACCGAAACCGAATACTCCCGCAGCAGTTCCGGGCGGTTCGGCAATTTCTCGCCCGGCTTGAATTCGCCGTCGACGATTCTGGATTTCAGATTCTCCAGGATTTCCGGTGTCTTCATGAATATTTCTCTTTTTTGTCTTTGTTTTCGAAATATTATGGATCAAAAGAGAAAGAATGTCAATAGGCAAAATGAAAAAAACGTCTTTTTTTTGCGATTCGGGTAATGGATCACTCTGTTCTGGCGAGAAGTAAAGGCGGCAAAGCCGCCGATCCGGTCCGGTACGTTGCCGGTCGGGGTACAGGGGCGAAGCGCCCTGTCCGCCGGAGGCTACCGGCGCGAAGCGAAAGAGCTACATCAGCAAAATCGAAGATTTTGCCGCGTAGCGCCGAGGCGGAGTTGACCGAAGAGGTCAACTCGCCGGTCCGCCCGGAAGGGCGGACACCCGCCTTCGAGTAACCACGGGACGCTTTTTTTATAGAGTTTTCCGGAACAGGAGATGCTCCGCCTTTGGCGCGAGCGGGTGAGTTGACCTCGCGGTCAACTCCACCGCTGCCGCTCACTGCCGGACTCGTCCGGCATTTGAGCTGTTTAGCGAGCGGCAGCCCTTGCCTCCGGCGGGCAGGGCGCTTCGCCCCTGCACCCAGACCGGCAGGGTGCAGGTGCCGGGTACGTTTTATTCGCCGATTCTGGCGAGGATGGCGGTCACCGCGAACTCGGTGCGCATGATCCGGGGGCCGAAGCTCATCGGCGTCACGCCGTGGGCGGCCAGAAGGCCGATTTCGTAATCGGTGAAGCCACCCTCCGGGCCGATCACCAGCGTGGTTTTCCCGGTGAGCCGGTGCGGGAGCTGCCGTTCGGCGGCGGGGTGCCCGGCGACGGCGAAACTCCCGGCTGCGATGCCCGGCAGTTCGTCTTCGACGAACGGCTTGAAGCGGCGGTGGAACTCCACCTGCGGCGGCACCGTGTCACCAGCCTGTTCGAGCGCCAGAAGAATCTGCTCCCGAACGCTTTCCGGCTCGATGAGCGGGGTGGACCAGTAGCTTTTGTCCACCTTCCAGCTTTCGAGGAAGATCATCCGCTTTGCCCCCATCACCGTGGCGGTGTGAAGCACCTTGAGGAACGTTTTCGGGCGCGGCAGCGCCGCGATCAGCGTCACCGGCAGTTTGGGCGGCGGCACGCTGTCGAGCGTGACGGCGAGCTCCGCCGTCTCCGCATCGATGGCGAGCACCTCCGCCGTTCCGGTCTTCCCGTTGAGGAGTCCGGCTTTGCAGCGTTTGCCGACTTCCGCCCGGATCACCTCGACCAGCTGCCGGTGGCGGCGGCCGGAGACGCGCACACGCGATTCCGAGAGGAAATCGGCTTCTTCCAGCAGCAGCAGGTTCATTCTGATCTTTCCCGTGTCAGGAGACTACGATCCGGCTTTGCAGCTTGACCGATTCGCGCAGGTCGCCGACCAGAATGCTGCCGACGAGCCGCCCGTCCCCATCGTAATAAAGTTTGCGGAAGGTTCCGGCGGCGGGGGCCTGCTGGGTCTCGACGCGGGCGCCTTCGAGTTTGCCCGCCGAGAAGATTTTGACCCCGAACACCGATAGCCTGGCCGGATATGCCTGCGGCACAAACGGTTCCGGCTGTCCGCATATGCTCCGGCCCGCCGTTGCGCCCATCATCCGGGCGGCTTCGTAGAGGCCGTAGGAGGAGCCTTCGACCTCGGCGCAGTCGCCCGCCGCGAACACGTCGGCAACCCCGGTTTTCATGAAGCGGTCGGTGAGGATGCCGTGGCGGCAGGGGATGCCCGCCGCCGCCGCTTCCGCGATATTGGCGCGGGCGCCCGCCGAGACCATGACCAGCTCCGCCGGAATGGTTTCCTTCCCCAGTTCGACGCCGGTCACTTTGCCCGCTTCTCCGGCGATGCGGCTGACGCAGTGGCCGAAGCGCAGCGAGAGGTTCGGCACCTTCTCCAGCATTGTCTGGACATAAGCGGCGGCTTCGGCGTCGAGATTGCGGGGCAGCAGGATCGGACACCCTTCGATGACGGTCGTCTCGCAGCCGCGGTTGAGCAGGCTCTGGGCGAGTTCCAGCCCGAGCAGCCCGCCGCCGATGATGACCGCGTGTTTGATTCCGGCGTCGAGCCGGGCGCGCAGCTGTTCGAGATCGGCGTATTCACGCAGCGACATCACGCCGTCGAGCTCCATTCCCGGCACCGGCGGCAGAAAACAGTGTGCTCCGGTGGCGAGCAGCAGTTTGTCGTAGCTCTCCGCCCCGCCGTTTTTGAATACCAGCCGCTTGTTGGCTGTATCGACGAGTTCGAGCGTTCGCGAGAGTTCGAGGCGGATGTTCTGTTCCGCGTAGAACGTCTGTGGCTTGATCAGGAACTGCGTGTCGGAAAGCTCCTCCGACGCCATTCGCGACAGGGCGGGGCGGCGATAGGGAGGGACCGACTCGCGGCTGAACAGGACGATCTCCGCCCCCGGGGAAAGCTCCCGCGCGGTGCGTGCCGCCTCGAATGCGGCAATTCCGCCGCCGATCATCACTATTTTCATGAAAAAACCTCCGTCACCCATTTGTAAAACGTAACGCATCCCCATAAATTACTTTGATCGGAGTGTCAAGTCAAATGGAACGGTTGCATTTTTTCAGCGATTCTCTCGCCCGGAAATACGGAAAAAAACTTTATCGGATCGGCATCGACCTCGCGCTGGGCTGTCCCAACCGCGCAGACCGTTTCGGACCCGGCTGCGTCTTCTGCGCCGAGGACGGCAACCGCGCCCGCCACCTCTCGCGTCATCTCGACCTCAAAAAACAGGTCGCCACCGGAATCGCCTTCGCGTCGGAACGCTACGGGGCGACGCCGCCTTTTATCGCCTACTTTCAGGCGTTCACCTCTACCAATGCCCCGGTGGAGAGGCTGCGCGAACTCTACCGCGAGGTGCTGGAGTCCGCGCCGTTCGCGGTGGTGATCGTCGGTACCCGGCCGGACGCGCTGCCGCCGGAGACCATCGCGTTTCTGGCCGAACTCACGGAGCGCTACGAGGTATGGGTGGAGCTCGGCGTCCAGTCGGCGCACGATTCCACGCTGGAGCTGATCCGGCGCGGGCACGATTTCGCCGCCGTCGAACGGGCGGCGTGCGCGCTCGCCTCCGCCGGAATCCGGGTCGGCTGCCATGTCATCGCCGGGCTTCCGGGCGAGGACCGCGCCATGTTTGTCGAAACCGCCCGGCGGGTTGCCGCGCTGCCGTTCTCGGCGGTGAAACTCCACCCGCTGCTGACGCTCAGGGGGACCGCGCTCGCTTCGCCGGACTTCCCGGTGAAACCTTTGCCCCTCAACGAGTATGAATATGCCGACTGGGCGGCGGCGTTCCTGCGCGAACTCCCCGAGGAGTGGGAAATCATGCGGCTCACCGCCGAGGCGGAGCCGGAGCAGCTGATCGCGCCGAAGTGGTGGATGGCGAAAGGCCAGTTTCTCGAATTCTTCCGCGAAAAATTCGAACACGGCGGGGAAGGGGAGGCGTTCGAACGGGTTCCCACCGCCGACGGTTCGGCGACGCTCTATCACCCGGAATTCCGCCAGAACTTCCACAGCCGGGCCGGAGCGGCGAGCGAGGCGGAAAAGAAATTCGTTCTCCCGGCGCGACTGCGGGAACGGCTCGCCGCCGGAAAGCCGGTGCGGCTGCTCGACGTCGGGTTCGGCCTCGGCGTCAACTGCGCGGCCGCGCTGCGTTGCGGCGGGAATCTGGAAGTGATTACGCTTGAATACGATCCGCGCGTGCTATCGGCGGCGCGGCGGCTTTACCCGGAAGAGAGCCTTGAATCCCGGCTGATCGGGACGCTGGAGTCCGGAAGCGAATTCCGGGAGGGCAACTGCCGCGCCCGGCTGATTCCCGGCGACGCCCGCGACGCGGTCCGCAAGCTGGAGCCGGGGAGTTTCGACGTGATCTTCCAGGACGGCTTTTCGCCCGACTGCAACCCCGAACTGTGGAGTTACGATTTCGTCCGGGCCCTGGCGAAACTGCTCAAACGCGACGGCGTCATGGTCAGCTATTCGAGCGCCTATCCGTATCGCGGCGCACTTTTGCGCGCCGGACTGGCGGTGGGCGAGTCCGAACCGTTCGGCCGAAAGCGCGGCGGAACCGTCGCCGCCTTCGACCCGGCGCTGCTGCCCGTTCCGCTGCCGGAGAAGGAGCGCGGCATCGTGCTCTCTTCGACGGCGGGCGTACCCTACCGCGACCCCGGCCTCGCCGGGAGCCGCAAAGAACTTTTCAACCGTCGCGAAGCGTTGGTGACGCGCCTCCGCCGCCGCGGTGTCCCTAAATGGTATCAATCGAGAGGACCCGGGAAATGACGCTCTTTCTTTCACACCGAGGCGAGTCGGATGACGCTCCGGAAAACACGCTGGTCGCATTTTGCCTTGCCATGCAGCGCGATTCCGACGGCATCGAGCTCGACATCCGCCTGACCGCCGACCGGCAGGTGGTCTGCGTCCATGACGAGACGCTCGAGCGTGTCGCAGGCGCGCCGCTGGCGGTCGAATCCTCCACCTTTGAAGAGCTGCGGAGCTGCTGGCCGGTTCCGCTGCTCGGGAAGGCGCTGGCCGTGCTGCTTCCCGGCAAGATGATGCAGATCGAGCTCAAGGGGACGCCGGAAACGGTCCCCTCTCTCAAAGCCGTGCTCGACGACTGGAAGGGGGACCGCGGCCGGCTGGTGCTGAGTTCGTTTGAGCCGGAGACGATTCGTTGCGCCTCCGAGGTGTTCCCCGACCTTCCGCGCGTTTTGCTGATCGATCTTGAGCGGCATTTCGGCCGCTTCCCGGACGCCGCCGAGATCGCCGCATTGATGCGCGAATCCGGCTGTACCGGCGTCAGCTTCAAGGCGACGGAGTCCGCCTCGCCGGAGTTCGTCAAGTCGCTGCACGACGCCGGGATGCGGGTGGTGGTCTGGGGCGTCTCTTCCGACGCGCTCGGATTGCGGATGGCCGAGGCGGGCATTGACGCGATGACCTGCAACCACGCTGTCGCGCTGCGCGAAAAGTGGCGGAGCCTCAGCGGCGCTCGACGCGGTTGATGACCAGCTCCTGCCACTCCGGGGCGAGCGAGGCGAAGCGGGCCGACCAGCCGGAGATGCGGACGGCCAGGTTCGGGAAGCGGTCCGGTTCCTTCTGTGCCTGCCGCAGCACGGCGGGGTCGAGCACGTCCACTTGAAGGTACCAGCCGCCCAGCTCGATGAAACTTTTGAGCAACGCGGCCAGCAGTTCGACCCGGCGCGGACTGCTGCGGAAGGCGCTGTCCAGCGTCAGGTCCAGCGGACAGCCGTTCGGCGTTTGGGTGAAATCCATTTTGCAGTAGCTTTTGACCACCGCCGTGACGCCCGCGAAATCGGTTCCGGGCGTCGGGCTGAGGTTGGGGGCGAGGTATTCGCCTGCCCGTTTGCCGAACGCGGTCGCCCGGCGGAACGGCGCGAACTGGATCTCGCGGCCGAAGGTGCTGACCCCCGCCGGATGGAGGACGCCTGAGGTTTCGCGGAGTTTCTCCGCGATCGACGTGTAGCTGTCGAACACCCGGCGCAGCATGGCGTCGGCAGTCGCGTCGTCGTTGCCGTAGAGCGGAATTTCGCGTTGAATCCGTTTTTTCAGCCCGTCGTTCTCTGCCCAATTCCGTTCCAGTATGCGCAGGAGTTCGGACAGGGAGAGCTGCCGTTCCTCATAGACGAGCCGCTTGATGACGGTAAGCGAATTCGCCACGTCGGGCAGGCCGCCGGCGTGGAGCGCTTTTACCGTGTAGCGCGAGCCGCGGTTCATGTAGCTGCGGCCGGATTTGCGGCAGCTCGGCATCAGCAGTGAAATCACCGTGCCGGGCTGGGCGGAGTCGTCGGCGAAGGCGTCGGCCGAACCGAGGGCGAGTTCCCGGCAGCGCGCTTCGAGATGTGCAGTCCACGCCTCGTACAGCGCTTCGAAGCTCGGGTGGTCGGCGCTCCACAGCGCCTCCTGGAAGGGGAGGAGCGCGTCGAACGGAAGGTAGCTGAAACTGGTTTTGCCGGGGATGATCGCCTCCCAGCAGCCGTCGTTGGTGAATTCGACCGCATCCTCGGGGGGGATGCCGAAGCGCTCCAGCCCGGCGATCACCACGTCCTCCTGGTAGATCGACACGATTCCTCCGCCGAGGAGCTGGATCGCGGCGATCCGTTTCAACAGTTCCGGACTGGTACGCGGACCGGTGCGCACCGCGATCGGGTAGTCGCTGATGTGGAGCTCCTCCACCACGTCGAGTACCAGGTGGGTCACTTCGTTCTCCAGAATCGAGCCGTCCGGCAGGAGTCCGCCGAGGATGACGTTTTGATAATGCTGCGCGTCGCCGGAACCCGGCTGAAGCGGGTTGCCTGTGGCCGGGCCGTAACACCATTCGGTGCCTTTGATCCAGAAGTGGGCGACCAGTTCGCGCGCTTCGTCGCGGGTGATGCGGCCGCATGCGAGGTCGCGCTTGAGGTAATCGCCGAGAATCCGGTCGAATCGCCCGAGCCCGGACCAGTTGCCGCACAGCCGCTGGAATTCGAAAAAACTCCAGAAGGATTGCAGGGCGTCGGCGAAATTCTCCGGCGGATGTTCGGGCACCCGGCGGAGCCGCGCGGCGAGTTCGCCGCAGCCGAGCCGGTCGAGTTCCTCCGCCTGACGTTCTGTCCAGATGCGCATGGCGGCAACCACGTCGAGCAGCGCGGCGTGAAACGGCGTGCCGCCCCGCCGCAGTTCGCGTTCCAGCCCGGAGAGCCCGAGACGGATCGCGTCGCCGAAATCGGCGGTGGTGTGGCTGGTCGACCGGAACGGACAGCCCGGCACCTGATGGCGGATCGCGTCGAGAAACGGCGCGTTCCCGGCCAGCAGTTCGGCGGGATTCAGTTCGAGCGGAGCCTGTTCGGCGATCGTGATGGTGTGCTTTCCGAGTGCGGCGAACGGGTCCAGCCCGGTGGGTTCGCACCGGAACGCGGCGAGCCGGTTGCGGTCGCGGAAGGTTCCGCCGAGGTAATCGGCGGCCAGCTTGCGGGTCTCCGGCGAAAGCCGCCGGACCGGAGCGTCTTGCAATGGATTGAATCGTTCGAGCATAATCGGTTCTCCTTTTTCATATAGTATAATGCGAAAAAGCGGAAACCGGAATTCTCCGGAATCCAAAGAGATACGGATTTGTCCAGAATATTTGATTTTTCTGCATTCCATCCTTATATTATCGTATCATGCTGAAACTGGAAACACTGTTTTACGGCGAATTCGAGAAGCGCGACGCGAGCCGTCACGACAAGACGGTTCCCTACTACATTTTCGCCGTCGCAACCGAGGGGCGGTACGAGCTGTACGCCAGGGAGGAGTACGCCGACTGCGCGGAGGGTGAGGCGTTTTTCACTGCGCCCAATATTCCGCTGCGCATTTTTCACCACCTGAATCCGGATTCCGGGCGGATGCACGTCCGTTATCTGCATTTCCGGCTCCTCGACGGGCGCGGGCTGGATCTCTTCGCCTTCCGGAAGGTTCCGCTGCGGATCGACCGGGAAACCGCGGCGCGGATCGACCGCCACGTGGCGGAGCTTTGCCGTCTCCCGAATGAGAAGGGGACACCGGAGAAGATCCGGGAGATGCGCGAGGCGTTCGCCGCCATCTCCATTCTCGAAACGCTGCTCTACCCCGCCGACCCGAACCTCCCCGACTTTCCGCCCTGGCTGCTGGAGTGTCTGGAACGCATCGCGCGGGCGAAGGGGGCTCCGGTCGCCCCGGCCGAACTCTACCGCCGGGCGGGGCTGTCGCGTTCCGGATTTTACCGCAAGTTCCGCGAGTTCACCGGGATGAGCCCGGCGCAATATCTGCTGCACGCGCGGATCGACTACGCCGCCGGGCTCCTGGTCCGCCGCCCGGAACTGTCGGTGAAAGAGATTTCCGCCCTCTGCGGCTGGCGGAACCCCTATCACTTCGGCAGCGCCTTCCGGAAGGTGATGAACGCCTCGCCCGGTTATTACCGGACCCACCCCTTCGGCGGCTGATTACGCTTCCGCCGGAACGGGTTCCGCCAGGCGGACGAGTTCGTCGAGCGCGGCGCGGAAGAAGACGATCCCGCGCCGCCGCCAGGTGTAGGTGACGGCCAGCCCGTCGCCGAGGAGCGCGACCACCGCGGGGTAGGAGAATTCGCCGTCCGGCTCGTTCTCGAGATCGAACGGCTCGCTCCAGTGGATTCCGTTGTCCTGCGAAAAGAACAATGCGAGCCGGTTGCGCGGCCCCCAGTTCGCCTCATGCGCGAAGGCGATCGATCCTGTGACGATTGCCATGTGGTCAATCAACCCATCGATTTCCCATCGAGGAAAAGACATCTACGAAATTTTTTCGCAAATAACGATTTTTTTTCGTTATGGCTATTGTCTTCGCGATATAATTAGGGTATAATATTCCAAGAAGAGACCATTTAAAAAGTTTCGGATTTTGTTTTGAATCGGCTCAACAATGAAAACGGTGTGTAGATGGTAGAATGTATTGTACAAAAAAAGAATAACTCCGATGTCAACGGTGGTATGGCGCAGATTGCCCGGATTGCGGAAGTATCGTCGGCTACGGTAAGCAAGGTGTTTAATTGCAGTCCCACGATTCCGATTCAGACCAGGCGGCGGGTTTTTGATGTGGCGCGGGGACTGGGAGTCCGACCGCGGGTCGGACTGAAAGGCAAGCAAATCGCCCTGATCACGGAACCGCCTTGGAATACGGTGATGGGCGGCTATGTAAATACGATGTCGCAATATATCTGCTACGCTCTGTCCCGGGCCGATGCTCAAGTGGTCATGATCACGGAAGACCGCATTGAAGACAAACTTTCCAATTCCTGGCTGGATGGGGTAATCGGCATGGCTTGGTACCCCTGTACTTTCGATATTTTAATGGGGCTGAAGAATCTGCCGGTGATCTGGTTCAATGAATCACAACGGGAATATTTTCATTGCATCTACACGAATGCGCGGGAAAACGGACGCGTGACCGGTAATTATTTTATGGACAAAGGTCATCGCCTGATTGCCGTGATTTACAATGCCGACAGCATAGGGGTCAATCGGGTGGAAGGGGTTGCCGACGCGATGAAAGGACGCGGCTTGGATTCTGAACAGATGCTTCTTCGCCTGCCGATTGAGATGCCAATGCATTTGGCGGTAAAACAATTGCTCCACGCCGGCTGTACGGCTGTTTGGGTGACCGGAAACGACTTGAAGGTAATGGAAGTCAACTGGTTGCTGAAGGAGCTGGCGGGGAAAAGGATTCCAGAGGATATTTCCTTAATGGGATTCGAGAATCCGGGTATTTCGGAATTCATGTGTCCGTCATTGACCACAATCGCCAGTCCGTTGCGGGAAATGGCGGAAAAAGCCGTAGAATTGGTTTTGAATCCTCCCGAGCATCTGGTGAGCATCGAAATGCCCGGCAAGTTGATCGAACGCGATTCAGTGGGCATGGCAGCCAAGAAACTCCCGACCGAATTTTGAAGAAAGGAGAAAGGGGCGACGTGACGATTTATACTCGTTGTGGGGGAAACGGGAAACGAATGGCGGCAGATTGTCTGGAAAAATCTCCCGGTTGGACGGTCCGTTTTTCCGCCGGCTAAATCTTTAGATCGGAAGAAGCGTTGCGCCGGATTCGCCCGGCCGGAACGCGCGACCGCAAAACTGCAAAATCAAATGGAAAGGAACTGAACCATGACGAAGAACAGACATGCATTCACCTTGATAGAGCTTCTGATTGTGATTGCCATCATCGCCATCCTGGCAGCCATGCTGCTGCCCGCGCTCAACAAGGCGAGAGACCGGGCGAAATCCACCACCTGTTTTAACAATCTCAAACAGATCGGGACGGCATACGCGTTCTATGCCAATGATTACAACGGTTGGGTGGTTACGTATGCCACTGCCGGCAAAATAAGCATTTATGAGAAAATATGGCACGAACTTCTTGTTACGGGGCCTAAAAATTCAGCGCAATCGTCGTCTGTCGATGAGAAACGTTATATCGATAACTGGCAAGTCGCCATGTGTCCGGCGGCGGAACACAATAATAATATCGGACGATATGATAATGCCAACATGAACCGCCGATACTACACCTATGGCGGAACTCTCAACAACAAGGATTTCTTATCGCTGGGTGTTGACAGTTATCAGAAAATGGCTTTTAGACTGGACGGCGTCCCTCGCGCGGAAAGGACACTCGGCATTAAAATACCGATTATGGGAGAATCCGCCTGGCCCAATAACCTCACCCGAAAAGGGAAACAATGCTATGTTTTCAGTCGTGGGACTGCCGGTTCTTCCGCCGGAGAGTATCCGATGAATATGCTCCATGGGAAACAATCCAATGTATTGCTGAGCGACGGGCATGTGGAATCGGTCGGCGCGAATACCGCATTCAAGGAATTCGGCGTTACTTCTTTTGGTTATAATTAAAAGGTTCGGTCTGATCAATAACAGGAACGGTTTAGCACTATGACATCCCATGTGAAACACTCTTTTTCCGCAGGCTTGTGCCATCTGCTGATTGCCGCCGGACTGCTGACCGGAATTGCCGCCGCCGCCCAGGAAGCGTCGCAATATACCATGCAGCCAAGCAGCAAGACTATGAACAAAAGACTGCTGATAGAGGACAAACTGTACAAGTACCTCGTAGCTCCGCCGTTCCTTGAAAAACGCCCGGACCCGATTGTCATGCATGGCTTTATGAGTGGCATGAACGATTCGGCTCATAAACTTTATCCGCAGTATTTCGACGGGAAAGAAATGCCGCCGGCTGATTTTATCGAACTGCGCGGCGCCTCTCCGCTGCTGGTGGATTCTGCCGATGACGCCATCGCCGGAATTGCCAACGCCCTGAACGCGATCAACAAATCGGAGAAGATCAAACAGGTCGAAATCTCCCTCGTCCGGCCTTATCTGGATCACCGCATTTCCCCGACTCCGTGGAAAGACGTTCCGTTCGAAGAAATCATGCAGAAGCACTTCGGGCGCAAACCTGCCGACGTAATCGACTCAACCGGAAAATCCCTGTCCGAAATCAAAGATGAGAGTCGAGGCAAGGCCGATGAAGACTATTCCAGGTTCGATATGGACCAACGGAATTATTACCTGTCAAACATCACCAAAATCGTAGCCGGTATCGAAGAAATCCCAAACAACCGGGTTTTCTGTTGGCATTGTCGCATGCCCAATCACAACGACTGGTACATTCCGATGCGCGGTGACAACTTTTACGATTACAGCAACCCCACCCAGGACGCATTCCGCAAGTCACTTGAGAAACAGTACGGCAACCTTGATTCCCTCAATAAAGCCTGGGGAGCAACCTATCAAACCTTCGTGGAAATCACAGCTCCGAAACCGAAGTTTGAAGTGTTCGACTGCAGCCGCGCCTGGCAGGACTGGCAGGAGTTCCGGCGGCAGGATGTTTATTCCATCCAGCAGGATACCATAGACGCCATCCGGAAAAGCGATAAGAAAAAACGCATCCTATCATGGATGACCACTGGCATTCGAACCGCCGCCCGCGACCAGATTCTGCTGGACGACGCGATGAAACTCAACCTGAAGAATTACGATACCCTCGTGGCGCTCACCTGGATGGACTACTTTGATTTCAACGGCGAACTGTTTGGGCAACTTGCGCTGGACTATAAGGCAAAAGTCGCCACCGAACCCGGGCGCATGAGTTATCAATCATACAGTCGGACCTTGTACAACTGCCTGCGTTTTCCGGTCTATCAGATCAACTGGCTGTTCTTCATTGCTCAGAAACCGCTGGATTATCCGCAGCTGACCTGGGTGTTGAACCAGCGTCCGCTGGTTGACGAACTGGTTCGGGCAGAACTGATCCAGGAAAAAACAGCCTATCTGTTTTCCTACTCCGACTTTCTCCTCCGTGTCCCGGAGCATCTCTGGGAGCGCGGTTATTTCAGCGATTATGAAAGATGGTTCCGCGCCGCCCAGCTGGACGGTCTGCAACTCGGCATATTCACCGATTACACCCTCGATCCGGACCTGACCGCGTACAAACAGATCATCCTTCCCGGCGTTACCGCGATCCGTCCGGAAATGCTCGCCAAGCTGGCGGATTATGTGAAACGGGGCGGCAAGCTGATTGTGATCGGCGGTAAAACCGGCGCTCTGGATATCGACAGCGGCAAAGAGGATTATCCGCTGTTGAGAAAACTCGGAATTCCCGGTGCCAACGAATCCGGAACCTATAAAGCCGGCAAGGGCGAAGTCGTCATATTCCCGATCGAACTGAAAGACATTGTAGACAAGGACAACCGGTTCAATACAAACGGACGGAAGATCATCGACAGTCTGGAATTCGAGCGAGCGGTCACCACCTCACCCGCCGGTTGCGGACACTTCGTCAAACGAAACGGCGATGCCCTTTACCTGGGCTTCATCAATACCTCCCAGGGACCATTCTCCTGCACGGCGGACAGCAAACTGCTCCCCCCGGATAAAACCGTTACCGGGGTGGAATTGCTCAACGGCGAAGAAATCACCGCTGACAAAGGAAAATTCACTGTTACCTTTGAATTCCAGTGGCAAGTCAAGGTTGTCAAGTTCAAGCTGAACTGGCAGAACTTGACAAAACCTATCATAGAAGGAATATGAACATGTCTACTTTCTCCGGGGATAACAACGTTTCAAAACAAAATCCCTGCAAACGAATTATGGATTCGGTTCCAACGCCGCGTCAACTCGAATATCAGGACTGGGAGCTGGGAGTATTCCTTCATTTCGGCATTCGTACTTTTCATGAAGGGCACCGTGACTGGGACGGCCGGGAAAAATCGATGCGCGCGGAAAACTTCAATCCGACCGGACTCGACTGCCGGCAATGGGCCGCCTCGGCCGCCGCCGCCGGAGCCCGATACATGGTCTTTACCGCCAAGCACCACGACGGTTTCGCCAACTGGCCGTCACGGTACACCGATTTCAGCGTCGCCTCTTCTCCCTGGCGTCAGGGGCGGGGTGACGTGGTCCGCGACTACGTCGACGCCTGCCGCGAATACGGTCTCAAGGTCGGCTTTTACTATTCGCCCGCCGACGCCATTTCTCCGCTATACGAAGATCCCCGCGCCTACGACGACTACTTCATCAATCAGATCTCCGAATTGCTGGGGGGCGATTACGGCCCCGTCGACATGCTCTGGTTTGACGGTTGCGGATCGGAAAACCACCAGTACGACTGGGAACGGATCGTCGGCGAAATCCGCCGGATGCAACCGGAAATTCTCATCTTCAGCCTCGGCGACCCCGACTACCGCTGGGTCGGTAACGAAGCCGGCCTCGCCGACTCCCCGCAGTGGAACCGCGTCGACGAACTTTTCCTCTCGGTCCGCACCGATAAAAAACTGCTTTCTCCCCGGGCCAGGACCTGGCTCCCGGCCGAATGCGATCTGATGATGCGCGATTGCAACTGGTTCTTCAGCGACCGCGACGAACACACCGTCAAATCCCCCTGCGAACTACTCGGGATCTACGATTATTCGGTCGGCCGCGGCTGTAACATGCTGATCAATATCGGTCCCGATCGCCGTGGTCTGTTGCCGGAAAAGGATGTCGCCGCCCTCCTGGCCATGCACCGTGAATTGCTGCGTCGTTTTGCGTCGCCAATCATTGCACTCGCCGACCTGAAACGCGACAGAAACACCTGGTCCGCCGAGTTCCCCGGCTATGGCCGCACCGACGCCGGAGAGATTACCGGTACACGTTTGCTTGAATACGCCGTTATCATGGAAGACATCCGCGGCGGCGAATCCATTCGCCGTTTCCGCATCCGCATCGTCCCCTACATCAACGCTGCTTTGCCGATCACCGTCTACGAAGGCGGCAGCATCGGCCACAAGGCGATCTGCCGGTTCCCGCCGGTACGCTGTCGAGGCGTCATCTTCGAGGTGCTGGAAAACCACGGACCGGTGGAACTGCGCAGTCTGGAGTTTTTTCCTCCGACAGAGGGATGAAAATTCCTGCTGCGGCCGTTCCGCCCGGAAGGTGATGAACGTCTCGCCCGGTTATTACCGACCCCATCCTTTCGGCGGCTGATTACGCTTCCGCCGGAACGGGTTCCGTCAGGCGGACGAGTTCGTCGAGCGCGGCGCGGAAGAAGACGATGCCGCGCCGCCGCCAGGTGTAGGTGACGGCCAGCCCGTCGCCGGGGAGCGCGATCACCGCGGGGTAAGAGAATTCGCCGTCCGGCTCGTTCTCGAGATCGAACGGCTCGCTCCAGTGGATTCCGTTGTCCTGCGAAAAGAACAATGCGAGCCGGTTGCGCGGCCCCCAGTTGGTTCCGGCGGGGTTGGCGCAAAGCGCCAGCGTACCGTCCGGGAATTTCGCCAGGTCGATTCCGCTGTTGTTGTTGGGCAGCCCGGCGGGGTACGCCTTGCCCCAGCTTCGGCCGCCGTCGCGGGAGTCGCTGCGGAAGATCTCGCCCGCGCTGGTGCGGAGCAGCATGTGGACCATCCCCGGCGCGGACTCCCAGAGCGTCGGCTGGATCGCCTGCACCCCGTCGGGAGCCTCAATTTCAACCGTTGCGGAGCGCTGCCAGCTTTTTCCGCCGTCGGTGCTGCGGTCGGTGAAGGCGCGCCACTGTTCGCGTTCCACCGAGGCGGGGGCCAGGATCGCGCCGTCGGAGAGCTCGATCGGTTTGTTCTTGACCGGGCCGCGCCCGCCCTCGCTGTCTCCCGGAACCAGTTCCGCCGCCGCCGACCAGTGGACGCCTTCGTCGTCGGAGGTTGTCCGCCAGGTGCGCCAGTCTTTGATGGTCCGCCCCACCTTGAAGAAGAGCGCGATGCGCCCGGAGCGTTCCCGGAAGAGCACCGGGTTCCAGTGCGGTTCGTCGCAGAGTTTGGCGATCGGGAAGGGAGCCGTCCAGCCGTCGCGCCGGATCGCGCCCCAGATTCCCACATCGTCGTTCCCCTCTTTGCTGCCGCCGAACCAGACCGCGAGGAATCCGCCGTGCCGCAGCGGCAGCAGCGACGAAGCGTGGCATTCGGTGAACGGGGCGCGGTCGAAAATCTGTTCTTTTCTCATGATGAATCGTTTATTCCTGTACTGAATGAATCCACTCTTCTTTGAGGTGGAGGAAACCGAGATTGCGGTTGTGCTGCAACGGCGTTACCGGCGAGCGCGAAACGATCAGCAGTTTGCCGTGGCGGATCGCCCACGGACGGCCGTTCTCCGCCGCCAGCACCGTGTCGCCGGGGAGAGGCGCAAGCTCCTGCGCGCTGGACCCGTCCGCGAAGGCGATGGTCCGCGCCGTGAAGAAGCGGTCGAGCGCGGGAATCGTGCCGAGGTCCTCCCGGGAGCCGACATAGATGATTTGTTTGCCTGATTCGAGCAGGCGGTTGACCTGGGCGGCGTAAAAGCGCGACCACGGCGGACGGGGCAGGTGCAGGACCACGCGCCCGGCGGATTCCGGCAGCAGATTCGTCGCATAAGCCCATTCGCCGGTCGGCAGCCGGAGCGACTGGACGATTTCGCCGACGGGTTCCCCGTAGAGCGCCCGGCTCCGGTCGCTCCAGTACCACCAGGCGTATCCCGCCGGGTAGAGGAAGGTTTGCGCGTCCGGCACGGCGGGGCGTCCGGAGAAGCGCGCCTTGAGTTTCGCCAGCCACGCCAGCTTCTCCGGCTGGTCGTACACGCTGTGGTCCTTCCAAACCGCGGGCAGTTTGAGGCCGAAGAAGAAGAACCCGTTGACCCCCATCGCGTGCAGGGATTCGGCCAGGTCGTCCAGCGTCTCTTCATCGGGGAAGAAGCGGTGCCCGCCGTTGCCCGGTTTGGCGCTGAACCCCGCTTCGGTCGCCACTTTCCAGACGGTGTGCGGCTCGGCGGCGGCCGCCGCGACCGCGCCGCCGCCCGAAGCCTCTTCGGCGCAGCCGTGGTTCAAATAGACCTCGAACCCGATTCCGTCGCCGCAGCCGGTGTGCAGCTCTTCCGCCGCGACGCCGACGGCCTTGTTGACCACCGGCAGGTCGACGATGCGCCTGAGTTCGGCGGAGACTTCACCGAGCAGGTCGGCGTAGCTCCGGCGGATCATCGCGTTGTAATCCGGCCACATCAGCGAAGAGGAAAGCTCCGACGGGTAGACCTTCTCCGTCTCGGGGTCGAGCAGCAGCAGCGCGTCTCCGCTCCGGAACGGAACCAGCCGCGAGGCGGCGGCGAAGTCGGGGACTTCGCATTTCCACGCCTCCCGCAGTGCGGCGGGCGACTTGTACTTCCCTTCGAGGAGGCGGCGGAAGGCGGCGTTGACCTCCGGCGTGTATTGCCGCAGGCTCTCCGTGGCGTTCAGCATGTTCCCCTCGTTGACCACCGGGTCGACGAAGAAGCGGAAGCCGGGGCCCCAGTGAACCGCTTTCACCCATTCGAATTTGCGGGAAATCTCGGCACGCACGGCGGGATTCCAGAGGTCGGGGTGGCGCATTTTCGCCGCGAGCAGCGGAATGACGGAGAGCTGCGTCCCGTCCGGCAGCGGCAGTTCGGCGTCGAGCGTGATTTTTCGCTGCTTGCTGAAATCCTTGCCGTCGTCCACATCGATTCCCTTGCGGACGTCGACGCCTTCGCGGTCCTGATAGGAGAGGCGGCGGCAGAAGCCTTTCCCGTCGGTCAGCAGAAAGCCGGTCGCATTGTATTCGCGGGGGAAGTCGAAGCCGATTTTGCCCGCCCGGTATTCGCCGTGAATCGCGCCCTGCCAGTTGCCCGGCGCGTCGGCGCGGTCGTGGGTGACGAACCAGGAGGGGATGACCCCGCCGTTCTTCGCGTTGAGCTGCCAGCCGTAGCGGATGCCGCGGCTCTCCATCAGGTTCACGAACTCCTGGATGTGCTCCGGCTCCGCCCAGGAACCGAGGTTGATGTAGACGTCGTTGATGCCGTAGGCGAGCAGCCGGTCGAATACTTCGGAGTCTTCCGCCAGCCGTTTTCGCCACCCCTCCGGCGTCTCCCGGGGCGGCGTCGCGCTGGTGTTGCCGGGGGACCGCGGGCAGAGCATTCCGCCCACCGGAAAATAGACTTCGCCGTCGAACACATACTCCGAGGCGCGGTTCATGTACCAGGCGTGGCGGTTGCCGCCGCCGTCGGTGTAGAACCCGCAACCGACCGGGCGGGGCAGGGGCTGCTTTTCGCCGGGAAACTCCGCATTGAGTTCGAGCGTTCCCGTTCCGGTCGCGGCGGTCAAAAGCAGCGTCGCCTTCCGGCCGGAGGCGGCGCGGAGGAATTCCGGGGAAAAGAGGTGGCGGTGAATCCGCCGCCCCGCCGGAACCGCAGCGGTTTCCGCCTCGTAGACTTTGCCGTCGGTCCGCAGCATGACGGTGACCGGCACGGCGTCGCGCCGGGCGGCGGAGAGGGTGAATTCGACGCCGCCGGGAACCGTTCGCCCGGTTTCCACGTTCACCGGAGTGATTGCGGCGAGCGGAAGCGCGACGCTTCCGGCCAACATGGTGAAGAGTATCCGTTTCATTCGAGATCCCACTGGTTGCGCACCGTGTCGGCGCCGGTCAGATAGCAGTTGCCGAGCACGGCGGCGCCGTAGAAGCCGGAGTAGGAGGCGTTCGGGCTGCGCACCGTCGTCACGTGGCCGTCGACCCAGAGCACGTCGGCGCTCGGGTTGTGCCAGGGATAGATGACCGCGCGGCCGGGCGAACTCCACGGCACGAGCTGGCACCAGCCGCCCGGATCGGTGTCCGGCGTGGTGGAGGCGTCGGCCATCAGTACGGTTTCCGTCGGGCGCTTGACCCGGTTGACCTTGAGGCCGTCCAGATACCAGTAGTTGAAGCCGTAACTCGACCGGCCGTTGGCGAACCGCACGCTCGGAGTGGCGTTCTTGTTGGTGAGCAAATTCCGGTCCTTGGGGCACCAGTAGATTTCGGAGTTTTTATTGGGATTGTTCGCATCGTCTCCGGTCCCGATGCGGAGCTTGTTGATGAGATAGTGCCAGCGGGTCGCCTTGATCACGGTCGAATCGCGTTCGTAGAAGAGCGTGTCGTTGAATGTGCCGAGATAAAACGTCGTATAGGTTCCCGCCTGCTTGAGATTGCTGGTGCAGGAGCTCCGGGCGGCGTTGTCCCGCGCCTTCGACAGCGCGGGCAGCAGCATGGCCGCGAGAATGGCGATGATGGCGATGACCACCAGCAATTCAATCAAGGTAAAATGCTTCGGTTTCATGAACCCTGCCTTTCGATCTGTTGATTTGTCAGGTTCCGGTTCCGGACCGGAGAAGTGCGCGCATCTGCTTTCCGTATCAGGAGTACACATCAATTATACCGGAGAATCCGGCCGGTGCCAACGGTGAAAATGTTACTTTATATGCGAAAATATCACCTTTTTGATTTTTTTTCTGGAAAAGCGCCGATTGCGGCGTAAATTAGAGACATGGCGGAAATCGGAACAGTCGGGGAAATGATCGAAATCCGGGCGCACTCCCGGGAAGCGTTCTGCCGTCTGGTCGGGCATGTGCTCGACAACGGATTGTGCGAACGGCTTCTGTTCGCGCAGAACACGTCGGAAGTGAAGGAGAAGTTTCCGCCCGTCCAGCGCGGCCACCTCTTCGACATCGCGCTTTCCGGCGTCAAACGGGTGATTCTCTCCGACGCGGGGAAACGGGTCAAGGTCGAAATGCGTCCGGGCGACATCCTCTACACGCCGCCGCTCTGCTGGAAACATCCCGTGTGGGAGACGCTCCACGAGATGAGCGCTTTCGTCTTCAACCCCGACTTCATCCGTCTCACCTATCTGTGCATCGCGCAGCGGATGGGGCCGGAGGAACTGCCCGAAATCGGCACCTTTTACCACACCTCCTTCGCTCCCGACAAGGAGATGAACGGTGTTCTGCGCACGCTCCAGCTGCTCAGCGTCAACGGAGACAGCCGGAACGCCGCGCCGGACCTGACCCGGGGACTCTTCCGGCTGCTGCTGGCCAGGCTGGAACGGGAGGAGCCGGCGCTGCTCTCCAAATCCCAGATGACCTATCAGCGGATTTTGCAATACCTGCGCGACCACTGCCACGCGCCGATCAACCGGGAGCATGTGGCGACCGTCTTCCGGCTCCACCCCGGCTATCTTTCGCGGCTGTTCAAGGAGAACGGCGGGGAGAGCTTTCACGACACGCTGGCCGGAATGCGCATGGAGCAGGCGGCGTTTCTGCTCAGGCACACCGATTTTTATGTGGACGAGGTGGCCGACCGCTGCGGCTACCTGAGCGGCAGTCTTTTTTCCGCCGCCTTCCGGAAACACTTCGGGCTGCCGCCGGGGAGGTTCCGGCGCGAGGCGCGGGCGGCGGCGTCCGGGGAGGCGCCGGGAATTTGAATGTTTTTTCGGAGTCCGGTATCACATCCCGGATTCGGGGGCGTTATATCAATCAGAACGGGACGATTTTCGTGGAAGAGAGTGATTTGCAATTGATCGGCTCTTACCTGAGCGGATCGGACGCCGCCTTCGAGCGGCTGTACAACCGGTATCGGCAGCCGCTCTACGGGTATCTGCGGAGCATGCTTTCCGCCGCCGACGCCGACGATGCGTTCCAGCAGACTTGGGTTCGCGCCTGTGCGGCGCTGCCGGGCTATCGCTGCCAGGGGAAGTTCCAGGCGTGGCTGTTCCGGATCGCCCGGAACCTCGCGGTGGATGCGATTCGCCGGAGGGACCGGCGGCGCGAAGTCGAGCCGGAAGAGTCCGGCGCCGATCTCCCCGAAGAGAGGGAGCCGTGGCGCGCCATGGCCGACGACGAGTTCCGGTTGCTGCTGGAGGAGGCGCTCCGCGAGCTGCCGCCCGAACAGCGGGCGGTGTTCGTCCTGCGGCAGGAAGAGGTTTCGTTCAGGCTGATCGCCGCTCGTCAGGAGTGCCCGGTCAACACGGCGGTCGTCCGCATGCGGTATGCATGCGGCAAGATTCGGGAGTTTCTGGAAAAACGGATGGGAGGAAAACCATGAAACAGTGCAGCAGAACCATTGACCGCATCCATGAGGCGGCGGGCGAATTTGATCGCGAGACGCTGGCCCACTGTCTCGACTGCGCCTCCTGCCGCCGCGAGCTGGAGGCGGTCGTCGCCGCCATGTCTCCGGAGGCTCCCAAAGTTCCGGAACGGCTCAATGTGCAGACGCTGGCCGCCTGCCGCAACGGCCGGGCGCGGCGTTTCCGCTTCCGGGCCGAACGGGTGCTCGCCTGGTCCGGCGCGGCCGCGGTGCTCTGTCTGGTGGCGGTCAATCTGCGGTTCTCCGCGCCGCTGGCCGCCGCGCCGCGGATTCCGGAGTGGGACGCGACTCCGCTGCTCGGGGAACTCTCCGACATCGGCAGGGAGATCAGTCAGACTCAGAAGTTGTTCGCCGCCGAAGGAGTCTTCGGTGAAACGGATGGTTCGATTTAAATCAAGGAAAGTGGAGTGAAAATGAAGAGATTCAGTTGGATTCTGGTGGTTTGCCTGGCTGTTCCGTTTATGGCTCCGGCCGCTGATGAAGAGTCGGAAACGATTCCGCAAAAAGAACTTCGCGACCTTCTCAAGGGCGACGCCAATGTCGCCGGTCCGGCCGGAGAAGTCATTTTCTCCATGACTCCCGACGAAAAAACGAAATTGCGCGAGCTCTTTCAGACCGACCGCGACGCCGCCCGCAAGATGATTCTCGACAAAATCGAAGCGAACAAGCAGGCGCGGCAGGAGGCGAATCAGAAGATCCGCGAGGCCGCCAAGCAGTACCGCGAATGCAGTGACGACGCCCGGAAGGAGACGCTGCGCACCGAGTTGCGCAAGCTGCTGGCCGATCAGTTCGAACGCAATTCCGCTGAAATCGCCATCCGGCTGAAGGTTCAGGAACAGCGGCTCGCCATCGTCCGCAAAGCGTATGAAGAGCGCCAGGCGAATTCCGCGCAGATGATCGACTCCCAGCTCGAGAAGCTGACCCAGATGCGCAAGCATCAGCCCGGCGAAGGCAAGAAACAGGGCGGCAAAAAGGGCAAGAAAGAACAGCAGGAAACTCCGGCGGAGAATGTGCAATGACGTCTGATCGAACCGATTTTCACGGAGCCGGGACGGCGCTTGACGAACACTGGTTCGCCATGAGCTCCGTCCCGGAAGGCGACTTCCGGGAGGAGGCGACGGCGCTTCTGGCGCGTTATGCCGCCCTCTCGGCTGGAAGTCTGCGGGTCTGGATTCGCTTCCATTTGAGCGATATCGCCAATCAGGCCGCCGACCTGCGCCGGATTCTGGGGGAAGATGTTCCGATGGTGGGCCAGCCTCCCGCCGGCGGCGGCCGGATCGCGCTGGAAGCGTACCATGTCTCCGGCGGCGGTTCGCTGCTTCTTGAGGACAGCGATTACCGCGAACTCCGGCTTGCCAATTACCGGCAGCTCTGGTTCCATACGTCGCGAGTGAAAGGGAAAAGCAGCAGCGCCCAGATGCGCGGGGAATTCGACGCGGCGGAGCGGACGCTGAAACGCTTCGGCGGCTCCGTCGCGGCCAATCTCCAGCGCACCTGGATCTACTGCCGGGACATCGACAACAACTACGCCGGGCTGGTCGCGGCGCGGCGCGAACGGTTCCGCCGCTACGGGCTCCTTCCCGAGACGCATTACATTTCGAGCACCGGCATCGAAGGGCTCTCCGATCCGCACGACCGTCTGGTCCGCATGGATTCCTTCGCGCTGTTCGGGCACCGTCCGGAACAGATCGAGTATCTGTACGCCGTCGACCATCTGCCGCCGACCTACGTCTACGGCGTCACCTTCGAGCGCGGTACCCGGATCGTCTACGGCGACCGTTCGCACTCGTTCATCTCCGGCACCGCCAGCATCGATGCGGAGGGCAAGATCCTCTACCCCAACGACATTTCTCTCCAGGCGGAGCGGATGGCCGACAACGTCGAAGCGCTGCTGGCCAGCCGCGGCGGCGCGCTGGCCGACCTCAGGCAGGCGGTGGTCTACCTGCGCGACCCCGCCGACGCTTCGGCGGTGGACGCGGTTCTCTCCCGGCGGCTTTCGCCGGAAACGGCGCGGATCATGGTCCGCGGTTCGGTCTGCCGTCCCGGCTGGCTGGTCGAGATGGACGGCATAGCGGTGAATTCCAGAGGAAACCCGGATTTCAAGGTGTTTGCATGAAAAAACTCATTCCGCTCCTTCTTTTGTTTGCGGCTTTCTCCGTGCTTGCCGCGTCCGGCGGCTCGATCTACGAGAAGCGGGCTCCGGTCCGAATCGTCTCCGAAATCGACCGGGCCCTGGCAAAAGACTGGGAACTGAATGGGATTGCCGTCCCCGCCGAGGCTTCCGACGCGGTCATGGTGCGGCGGCTTCACCTCGGTCTCGCCGGGCGGCTGCCGACGCCGAAGGAGGCGCGCGACTACATCGCATCCAAGGCGCCGGACAAGCGCGAACAGCTGATCGACCGCCTGCTCGCCTCGGACGGGTTCGCCGATTACTGGGCGATGCATTGGAGCGACGCGCTGCGGGTCAAGTCGGAATTTCCCATCAACCTCTGGCCGAACGCGGTCTACGGCTATCATCGCCGCATCCGGAAGTTCCTGGCGGACAACGAGCCGTACCATCATTTCGCCCGGGCGCTGCTGACCGCCGAAGGGAGCAATTTCCGGACTCCCGAGGTGAACTTCTACCGCGCCACGGCGGACCGTTCCGCCGCGGGAATCGCCGCCGTTGTCGTACAGACGTTTCTCGGCGGCCGCTTTCAGGCGCTGTCGGAAGCCGAGCGGAAACTCTGGACGGACCGATTCGTCCCGGTCCGCTTCAAGAAGACCAAAGAGTGGAAAGAGGAAATCGTTTACTGGGACATCGACCCGTCCGGCGCCGATTCGCGCGGACCCGTGGTGGACGCGGTGCTGTCGCACCCCGATTTCTCCCGTGCGGCGGTCAACCGGGCCTGGGGCTGGCTCTTCGGGCGCGGCCTGCGGCCGGAGAACGACGGAGAGCTCCCGGTCAACCCGCCGCTGCTCGATGCGCTGGCCGCCGAATTCGAACGTTCCGGCTACGATTTTCGCGCGCTCTGCCGCAACATCGTGAATTCGGCGGCCTATCGCGCCGCTCCGTTCGGAGAGAGCCCGGATGCGGATCTCCATTTTGCCGCCTTTCCGGTGCAGCGGCTCGACGCGGAGGTGCTGGACGACGCGATCAGCGACCTCTCCGGAATTCCGAGCCGCTATTCGAGCGTGATCCCTGAACCCTTCACCTACCTGCCGTCCGAACAGCGGTCGATCGATATCGCCGACGGTTCGATCACCAGCTCGTTCCTGATCCTCTTCGGCCGTCCGGCGCGCGATTCGGGGCTGCTCTCGGAACGCAACAACTCGGTCACCGCCTCGCAGCGGCTCCAGCTCTTCAACTCCGGCGAACTCTACCGCAAACTCGGCAGAATCGCGCAGCGCGAAGAGATGAAAAAACTGCCGATGCCGAAACGGATCGAAGAACTGTACTGGCTTTTTTACTCCCGGCCGCCGACGGCGGGAGAGACGCGGACGCTGCTGGACTTCTTCGACCGGATGCCGAGAGGCCGTGAGAAGTGGACGTTTCCGCAGGAGATCTGCTGGATTCTGGTCAATTCAAGAGAATTTCTCTATCAGCATTGAGAGGGGACGGCGATGAAACAGACGGGATGCTTCTTACGATGGGCGGGGTGGGCCGTCCTCTGCTTCCTCGGATTTTCCGCGGCGGCGGCGGACCCCTATGTCGGCTATCTTTACCCCTCCGGCGCCGAGACCGGGCGCAGCCTGCGGCTGCTGGTCGGCGGGCAGAATCTCGGCGGCATCAACTCCGGCATCGTCACCGGCTCCGGGGTGACCGTCCGCAAGGTGACGCCGGTCCCCAACTTTCCGCCGCCTGACGGCGGACAGCGTGAATATCTGCTGGAGTGGATCAAAAACATCGAATCTGGCAATCCGGTGCGTCCGAAGCTGCCGGAGAAGACCGACACCTGGCGCAAGAACGAATGGTGGGACAAGCTCGACCAGCTTGACCCGATGTCGCTCAATCTGGTGATTTGCGATCTATACACCAAACGGAATGCGCTTCAGTCGGCGCCGTCGATCCGGCAGCAGCTGATCGTCGATATCGATATCGCGCCGGGAGCGAAACCGGGAGCCCGGGAACTCCGGCTCTGGGGAAACCGCGGGGTGAGCGGCCCGAAGCTGTTCTTCGTCGACGCGGCCCGCCACATCGCCGAACCGGAATTCACCCCGCCGAACAAGCCGGAACCGCCGCCGCCGCAGGTCACGGTCATTCCCTCCATCCTGGACGGGCAGATCATGCCGGGCGAAACCGATCGCTTCAAGCTCCGGCTCGAAGAAAACTGTTCCTATTCGATGGCGCTCGACGGTCGGCGGCTGCTCCCCTTCATCGGCGATGCGGTTCCCGGATTCTTCCAGCCGGTGCTCCGGTTGCTCGACCCGGACGGGAAGGAAGTCGCGTTTGCCGACGACGAGCACTTCAACCCCGACCCGATCTTGCGCGTCCGCGCCCCGAAGTCGGGGATATATACGCTGGAAGTCCGCGACAATCTCTATCGCGGACGGGCCGATTTCGTCTATCGGATTCAGGTCGAATCGGGGACGCGCCCGTATCGTCTCGGCGGAGAACCGTTCCGCGGTCTCCCGCTCCAGATGGCGGCCGCGGCGGAAAAGAGGACGATTTCCACCGGGTGGTTCCAGGTGATCGAAGGCCATGTGGAGCCCGGCCGTCCGGCCGTGTTCAAACTCTCCGGCAAGGTGGGAAAACAGCTGGTGGTCGATGTCGCGGCGCGGCGTTTCGGCTCTCCGCTCGACGGCGTGCTGCGGCTGTACGGACCCAACGGGAAACTCGTTGCGGAAGCGGATGATACGCCTTCCAAACTCAATATTGGCCTCTGTCTCCAGCAGGTCGATCCCTATCTTGCGGTGACGCTGCCGATGAGCGGGGATTACCGGTTGGAGCTGTTCGACCGCACCGGCGGGGGAGGCGAGGACTGGCAGTACCGGATGCGCATCGGGCCGCCGCGGCCGGACTTCGACGCCTATACCACCCAGTCTATGCTCAATCTGCCGCCCGGCGGCACCGGAACGATCAAGCTGTACATCGTCCGGCACGATGGATTCAAAGGGGAAATCCGCTTCCGGGCGGAAGGCGCGGAGCTGGTCGGCGACCGGACCGCGGCCGCCGATGCGACCGAAATCGAACTGCAGTTGAAGAACACCGGCGCCGCGGTGAAACCCTTCTCCCCCGGCCTGGTCCGCCTGATCGGCGAAACCGTCATCGACGGGAAGAAGTTCGAGAAAGAGGTCGTTCCGTGCGACGAGTACATGCAGGCGTTTGCCTATACCCATCTGCTTCCGGCCGAGGAGCTTCGCGTCGGTACGCTCGGCTGGGGCGGCCGGAATAACCGGCGGGAACGCAAAAAGTAGGTTCCCGCCGCCGCCGTCAGGCCCGGGCGAGCGCCTGCTCGAAGTCGGCCTTGATGTCTTCGATGTTCTCGATGCCGACCGAAAGCCGGATCATGTCCGGCGAGACGCCGGCCGCCTTGAGTTCCTCTTCGGAGAGCTGGCGGTGGGTCATGCTGGCCGGATGCAGCACGCAGGTGCGCACGTCCGCCACATGGACCACGATCGCCGCGAGCTTGAGCGCATTCATCACCCGTTCGCCGGCCGCCTTGCCGCCCTTGACTCCGAAGCAGATCACGCCGGAGCAGCCCTTGGGCATATACTTCTTCGCCAGCTCATACTGGCTGTTCGAGGCGAGTCCGGGGTAGTTGACCCAGCCGACCTTGGGGTGATTCTCAAGGAATTCCGCCATCGCCATGGCATTTTCGCAGTGGCGCTGCATACGGATATGGAGCGTCTCCAGGCCCAGGTTGGCCAGGAACGCGTTGAACGGCGCCATCGGCACGCCCATGTCGCGGATGAACTGCACCCGGAGCTTGACCGAATACGGGGCCGTTTTGAAATTCTCCATGTAGACCAGCCCGTGATAGGCCGGGTCGGGTTCGGTGAAGTCCGGGAACTTGCCGTTGGACCAGTCGAAGCCGCCTTTTTCGATGATGATTCCGCCGATTGCCATGGCGTGGCCGTCGGTGTATTTGCTGGTCGAATGGGTGACGATATCCGCGCCGAAATCGAACGGGCGGCAGAGGTACGGGGTCGGGAAGGTGTTGTCGACGATCAGCGGAAGTCCCGCTTCGTGGGCGATTTTCGCAAAGCGCTCGATGTCGAGCATGATCAGCGCCGGATTGGCCAGCGTTTCGGCGAAGACCGCCTTGGTGTTCGGCCGGACCGCCGCGCGCACCGTGTCGGAATCGGCGTCGGGCTGGACGAAAGTGAAATCGATCCCCAGCTTCGAAAAGGTGTTGGTGAAGAGGGAAACCGTTCCGCCGTAAAGGCTTGCTACTGCGACGATATGGTCTCCGGCCCGCGCCGCGTTGAGGATCGACAGCATCGAAGCGGTCTGCCCGGCGCTGACCGCGACCGCCGCCACGCCGCCTTCGAGGGCGGCCATTTTTTTCTCGAACGCATCGACGGTCGGGTTCGCCAGCCGGGTGTAGAAGAACCCCTCGGTCTTGAGATCGAAGAGATCGGCCACGCTCTGGGCGTCGTCATATTTGTAAGTTGTGCTCTGGTAGAGGGGGAGGGTGCGCGGCTCTCCGTTCTTCGGCTCATATCCCGCCTGGACGGCACGGGTTTCAATACGCCAGTCTTGATTCATGGTATGATATTTCCTTTCTGTCGACGACAGTGATGATTTGGAGGTTCGAATATGATGAATATAGCGTTGAAATCCGCTTTTTACAAGCCGCCGGGAGTTGCTTTCTTTGGGAAAACGGTGTATAGTAAGCCCTCGTGAGCTTGACCGGATATAACGAGACGACGGCGGAAGCGGAAGGGGGGTCCATGAACACGGATGATGTTTTCGAACGCGAGATCATGGTGGACAACTCCATGGGGCTTCATGCCAGGCCCGCGGCACAGCTGGTCCGTATCGCTTCCGGTTTCGATGCGACGATGAGCGTCGAGAAACTCGATGAGGATGGCGAGCAGGCCGACTGCCGCAGTGTGCTTTCGCTTCTGATGCTGGCCGCGGGGAAGGGCACCCGCCTGATGCTCCGGGCTTCCGGACCGCAGGCGGAGGAGGCGTTCCGCGCGGCTGTCGAATTTTTTGAATCGAAATTCGGGGAAGAAGAGTAGGAGTTCAGCAGATATGGCGCTTCCGACACAGACGATTCAGGCGATTGCCGTTTCGCCCGGCATTGCCGTCGGCCGCACGATGCGTGTGACCGGTCCGGCGCGTTATTGCGAACCGGAGCCGCGTCGTATCGACGACGCCGAAATTCCCGACGAACTGGCCCGTTATTCCTCCGCGCTTTCGCTGACCCGGAACCAGGTGGTGGAACTCCGTCAGGAGGTCCGCGATAAGCTCAAGGCGCAGGACGCCGAGATCTTCGACGCCCATCTCCTGCTGGTCGACGACAAGGCGATGACCGCCGAAGTCGAGAAGGGAATCCGCGAAAAACATTATGTCGCCGAATACGCGCTTTATCTAGCCACCGAACATTTCGTCTCCGTCTTTTCGGGGATGGCGGACGAATACCTGCGCGAGCGCGCGTCCGACATCCGCGATGTGGCGGCGCGTATTTTCGCCAATCTGACCAATATCTATGCGCACAACGGCGAGATCGACCTCGACGACCGCCGGATCATCATCGCCCAGAGCCTGTCGCCGTCGGAAACCGCTAAACTGGACCCGGCCAAGGTGTTGGGGTTCGCGGTGGTGACCGGCAGCGCGACCAGCCACACCGCGATCCTGGCCCGGTCGATGCAGCTGCCCGCCGTGGTCGGGCTGCCGCCGGAGCTTCCGGAGCGGCTGACCGCCGACGACAAGCTGATTATCGACGGGTTCAGCGGCAAGCTGCTGATCAACCCCGATGCGCGCACCGAGGAGGCCTACCGGCTCAAGCTGGCCGAGGCGGGCCAGCTCCGCACGCAGCTGGAGAGCGAGAGCGAACTTCGGCCCGAAACCACCGACGGCTTCATCGTCCAGCTTGCGGCCAACCTCGATTCCCCCGATATGGTGGACGAGGTGAAACGCAGCGGCGCCAGCGGAATCGGGCTTTTTCGCACCGAATATCTGTTTTTGAACCGCCAGACGCTTCCCGACGAAGAGGAGCAGTTCGAGGTCTATAAGAAACTTCTGGTCGCCTGCGACAACGCGCCGTTCATCGTGCGGACGCTCGACGTCGGCGGCGACAAGTTCAGCGCGAATATTTACCGTTCGAACGAGTCGAATCCGTTTCTCGGGCTGCGCGGCATCCGGCTCTGTCTGCATGAGCGGCGCGACATTCTCGAAACGCAGTTGCGTGCGCTGCTGCGCGCCGGTGTCTTCGGCACGCTGCGGGTGATGCTGCCGATGGTGAGCAGCGTCCGCGAGGTGATCGAAGTCCGTTCGCTGGTGAGCCAGCTCCAGCAGCAGCTGGAGAACGAGGGCAGGGAGTTCGTTTCGAACCTGTCGCTCGGCATCATGGTGGAAACCCCGGCGGCGGCGCTGATGGCCGACCGTTTCGCGCCGCTGGTCGATTTTTTCAGCATCGGGACCAACGATCTGGTGCAGTATACGATGGCGATCGACCGCGGCAACGAGCGGGTCGCCTATCTCTACCGCCCGGCGCATCCGGCGATTCTGGAGTTGATCCGGCGCACCGTCGAGGCGGCCAACCGGCACAACATCTGGGTCAGCGTCTGCGGCCAGGTCGCGGCGGACGCCGCGATGGTTCCGCTGCTGGTGGGGCTTGGCGTGCACGAACTCAGCATGACGCCTTCGGCGATCGCGGTGGTGCGCCGGGTGATCCGCAGCATGTCGATGTACGAAATGGAGCAGACCGCACTGGCGGCGCTGAACTGCACGAACGCGACCGATGCGCTGGCGGTTTCCGAAGCGCTGCTCAATCTGCGGGCGCCTGAAATTGCGAATATCTGACGGAAATCATGAACGAAAACGAGACAGTAAAAAAGTTGAAGACGATTTACCTCTCCGGTCCGATCATGGAGGAACATGACGGCATTGCCCGCGAGTGGCGCGAAACAGCCAAGTCGTTGTTGAGAAGCGATTACCGGCTGCTCGACCCGATGCGCCGCAAATTCGTGGACCGCGAGGTTGACAGTGCGAACGAGATTGTGGAATTCGACCTGCTCGACGTGCGCAAGGCCGATATTGTGTTAGTGAACTACAACCGGCCGAGCATCGGGACGAGCATGGAAGTGTTTTATGCGTCGCACGTGCTGGGCAAATTCGTCGTGGCGTTTTCTCCGTACGAGTACCGGGAGTGCAGTCCGTGGATGGTCCGCTACTGCACCAAGATTCTCGGATCGCTCGAAGAGGCGGCCGCCTACATTTCCAATCATTTTTCACCGGATATGGAATAGGAGTCACTTATGTGCGGAATTATCGGATACACCGGGCAGCGTTGCGTTGCTCCGATTCTGCTGGATGGACTGAAGCGCCTCGAATACCGCGGATACGACTCGGCCGGTCTGGCCCTGGTCGGAGAAGGCGCCCTGTGTGAAATCAAAGAGGTCGGCAAGGTCGCCCGGCTGGAAGCCGCCTGCTGCGCCGTCGCCGACAGTCCGGCGATCTGTGGCATCGCGCACACGCGCTGGGCGACTCACGGCGTCCCGTCGATGGTCAACGCGCATCCGCACTGCGACGCGAACTACGAATTCGCGATCGTCCACAACGGGATCGTCGAGAATCATCATGAATTGCGCAACCATCTGGAGAAGAAGGGGTATCACTTCCGTTCCCAGACCGACTCCGAAGTGATCGTCCACCTGATCGCCGATGCGTATGAGGGGGATCTTCTCGCGGCGACCGCGGCGGCGGTCCGGCAGATCACCGGAACCTACGGGCTCGCGGTGGTCTCCGTCCACCATCCCGGACTCATCGTCGCGGCGCGCAAGGGCAGCCCGCTGGTGATCGGCGTCGGCGACGGCGAAAACCTGATCGCCAGCGACATCGCGGCGCTGCTTTCGCATACCCGCCAGGTGATCTACCTGAACGACGGCGACATCGCGGCGATCACCGCCGACCGGGTGGATCTGCGCGATATTTCCAACGTTCCGGTGGAGCGCGAAGTCGCCAAGATCGACTGGGACGCGGCGGCGGCGGAAAAGGGAAATTACCCCCACTTCATGCTCAAGGAGATTTTCGAGCAGCCGGAGGCGATCGAGAACGCGATCCGCGGCCGGATCGACCACGAGATGGCGACGGCGGTGCTCAACGGCATGGGCTTTTCTCCCCGCGAGTTGGCGCAGATTTCGCGGATCGTCATTGCGGCCTGCGGCAGCAGCTATCACGCCGGGCTGGTGGCTGAATATTATTTTGAAGACATCGCCGGGATTTCGACTTCGGTCGAGCAGGCGGCGGAATTCCGCTATCGCAACCCGATCATCGAACCCAATACGCTGGTGATTCCGATCAGTCAGTCGGGGGAGACCGCCGACACGATCGCGGCGGTCCGCGAGGCGCTGGCCAAGGGGGCGCTGATTTCGGCGCTCTGCAACGTGGTCGGCTCCACCATCGCCCGTGAATCGGGCCGGGGAGTCTATCTCCACGCCGGTCCCGAAATCAGCGTGGCTTCGACCAAGGCGTTTTCGAGCCAGGTGATCGTGCTGCTGCTGATGGCGCTGCTGCTCGGCCGCAACCGGCGGCTCAGCCGCAGCGAGGGCGGCGATCTGGTGCGCGATATCGAACAGGCGCCGGAGCTGATTCGCAGCGTGCTCAAGCAGGCGGAGACGATCCGCACGATCGCAAAGAAATATGCGAAGTACGACGACTTCTTCTACATCGGCCGCGGCTGCCTCTACCCGACCGCGCTGGAAGGCGCGCTGAAACTCAAGGAGATCAGCTACGTCCACGCCGAAGGATACCACGCCGCCGAGCTCAAACACGGCCCGATTTCGCTGCTGGACGAGCGGCATCCGGTGCTGGCGCTGGCCAACGACATTCCCGGCCGCGACAAGATTCTCGGGAACATCCAGGAGTGCCGCGCCCGCTGCGCCCCGGTGGTCGCCGTTGCCACGGAAGGTGACGCCGAGGTGGCCAAGCTGGCCGGCGATGTGATTTACATTCCGCACTGCTCGCGTTTCATCGCGCCGCTTCCGACGACGGTGGCGCTTCAGCTGTTCGCCTACTACATCGCCGCCGAACGCGGCTGCGAGATCGATCAGCCGCGGAATCTTGCCAAGAGCGTGACGGTGGAATAAAAAAATGCTTCGGCTGATTTACAATCTTTTCATGCCGGCGGGCTTCCTTTTTTACGTGCCGGGGCTATATTTCAAATATCGCAACCGGCCGGGTTGGAAGACCACGTTCAATGAGCGCTTCGGCTGCTTCTCTCCCGAGCGGGTGAGGGAGCTGGAGGCGTTTCACGGCGCGGTCTGGATTCACGCGGTGAGCGTGGGCGAGGCGGTGGTGGCGCTGTCGCTGCTGCGCGCCTGGCGGGAGAAGCATCCGGAACGGAAATTCATCATCTCCACCACCACCACCACCGGGCAGGAGCTGGTGCGGAGCCAGGCGCCGGACAACACGGCGGTGATTTTCTGCCCGATTGATTTTCTCTGGATGGTCCGCCGCGCGCTCAACGTGCTGAAGCCGTCGATGCTGGTGATTTTCGAGACCGAAATCTGGCCGAACCTGGTGATCGAAACCCGGCGGCGGGGGATTCCGGTGGCGCTGGTCAACGGCCGCATGTCGGACCATTCGGTGCGGGGGTACCGCAGGGCGCGCTGCTTCTTCGGGCCGCTGCTGCGGCAGTTCAATCTGCTTTCCGTCCAGACCGAGGCCGATGCGGAACGGTATCTTTCGGTGTCGCCGAAGGCGAACGTGGTGGTCTCCGGCAACCTGAAGTTCGACCAGAAAGCGCCCGCCGACCTGGCCGACGCCGGCTACGACGCGGTGTTCGGCTCCGGCAAACACCTGATTCTGCTGGCCGCCTCGACCCATCCCGGCGAGGAGGAGCTGGTCACTGAAACTTATCTGCGGCTGAAGAAAGAAATTCCGGATTTGAAGCTGGTTCTGGTTCCGCGCCATGTCGAACGCGCCGGGGACATCGCCGAGATGCTGACCCGGCTGGGTGCGAACTTTGCCCGCCGCAGCGCCGGAACTTCTTCGGAGGGAACGGTCGACGTGCTGCTGGCCGACACCACCGGCGAGATGCTCAAACTGATGAACGGGGCCGACCTGGTCATCATGGGCAAGAGCCTGGCCGGACACGACGAAGGACACAACCTGATCGAACCGGCGCTCCTGTCGAAGCCGATCGTGACCGGGCATGTGCTGCGCAATTTCCGCTTCATTTTGAAGGTTCTGCTGCAGGAGAACGCGGTGGCGACGGTCACCCGCGATGCGGAGCTTTACGATCAGCTGCATAAGCTGCTGAGCGACGAGACGTTGCGGAAGGAGCTGGGCGAGCGGGCGGGGCAGGCGATTCGCCGCCACGCCGGAGCCGCCGAGAGGACGATTTCCGCCCTCGAAAAATTGTTGGACGAATCATCGAAACATTGAAACAGATTGACCGGACGGCGGACGCCGGAAGCGGGGCTTCCGGCTTTCTCCGTTTCCGGAGAACCAGGGAGAGCGAATGAATACCAAGACCCAGCCGGCGCAGGCCAAGGCCGGAATCATCACCGCGGCCATGCGTCGTGTGGCCGAGATCGAAAAACTTCCGGCGGAGACGATCCGCGACGGGGTCGCGGCCGGAACGATCGTGATTCCGGCGAACGTCAACCATCAGAATCTGGAACCGATCGGCATCGGCCGGAGCCTCACGACCAAAATCAATGCGAACATCGGCAACTCCGCGGTGGCGAGCTGTCCGCGCCAGGAGCTCGAAAAGCTCAGCTATTCGATCAAATACGGCGCCGACACGGTGATGGACCTCAGCACCGGCGGCAACATCAATGAGATCCGGCATTCGATCATTGAGCACAGCCCGATTCCGGTGGGAACCGTCCCGCTTTACGAGGTGCTGGCGCGGTGCGGGACGGTCGACAATATGACCGAAGAACTCATTCTGCAGGTGATTGAAGAGCAGGCGCAGCAGGGGGTCGATTACATGACCATCCATGCCGGACTGCTCAAGGCGCAGGTTCCGGCGGCGAAGAAGCGGGTGCTCCGCATCGTCAGCCGCGGCGGTTCGATCCTCGCGGCGTGGATGGTGAAGTTCGACCGCGAGAATCCGTTCTACACGGCGTTCGACAAGATTCTTGAGATTTGCCGCAAATACGACGTCACGCTTTCGCTCGGCGACGGGATGCGTCCCGGCTGTCTTGCCGACGCGAGCGACGAGGCGCAGTTCGCCGAACTCGACGTGCTGGGCGAACTGGTCCGTCGCTGCCGCGCCGCCGACGTCCAGGCGATGGTCGAGGGGCCCGGACACGTCCCCTTCGACCAGGTCGCCATGAACATGACCCGCGAACGCGAATGCTGCGAAGACGCACCGTTTTACGTGCTCGGTCCGGTGGTGATCGACTGCGCGCCGGGTTACGATCATATCACCAGCGCGATCGGCGCGACGATGGCCGCCTACTCCGGCGCGGCGATGCTCTGCTATGTGACGCCGAAGGAGCACCTCGGGCTGCCGAATGCCCGCGATGTCCGCGACGGCGTGATCGCCTACAAGATCGCGGCCCACGCCGCCGACGTGGCGCACGGCCGTCCGGGAGCCCGTGACCGCGACGACGCGATCAGCCGGGCCCGCGCCGATTTCGATTGGGACAAGCAGTTCGAACTCGCGCTCGACCCCGAAAAGGCGCGGGAACTCCGCGCCGAAGCGCTGGCCGAACGCGACCTGCCGCCCGACCACGGGCACGGCGACGAGCGTTTCTGCACGATGTGCGGGCCGAATTTCTGTTCCATCCGCATCAGCAAGGAGTTGTAACCGGCCGGGATGAGAGAGCTCGCGCAACAGCTTCTGGAGACGGCGGGGAGGGGAACTCCGGCGCAGCCCCTGGGCCGGAGCGTGCTCTACGCCTGCCGCCGCGAAGACGGCGGCCCGGTGCTGTTGGTCGTCTCCGAATGCCGCAAACAGCTCCCCGGCGGATTCGACGGGGAGGAGCTTCGCCTCAATGACGGCGCGATTGCGCTCGTCTGTCCTTTTTCTGCGGTCAATGCCGTTGCGTTGCGCCGCCATTTTCCCTGGTGCGCGCCGTCGATTCCGGGCGGGGAGCGGCCCACGGTTGCCCTCGGTTCGTGGGAGGAGACGGCGGAGCGGCTGTCGCTGCTGCGCGGCCGCAGGCTGATTCCGGTTTTTCCCGCGTCGCCGCGAGGAGAGTTGCGCGCCGCCGATGCTGCGACCTTTCTGGTGTTCGCCGCCGGGTTCCGCGACGGATTCGCCGTGGACGGCGGCCGGGTTTCCACGGTGGCCGGAGTCGAGAAGGCGCTGGCGGAAGGCGCCGGGGCGGTCACGCTGACGCCCGGCGGGGAAGCCGCCGCCGGAGAGATCGCCGAGTATGCCGGGAAACGCTTTGTGCTCGACTCCCGCGACGCGGTGTTTTTTTCGCGGGAGACGGCGGAACGTTGCGCCGCCCGCTTCGGCGGAGTGGTGGAGACGGCGGCGGCGGTGAAGGCGAAACGGACCGCGCCGTTCGACCTCGGAATCGCGCTCGATGCAAAGGATGTTCCGGCGGAGGCCGCGCATCTGTATGTGGCCCGCGAGCTCCGCAGACGCGGGATCGATTGTTCCGTGGTTTTCCCGTGCGAACCGGATTCGCCGGAGGCGTTTCGGATTCATGCGGCGATTGCCGGGATGTTCGGCGATTACCGGCTCGCATTGCCGCTTGCCGGAATTTCTCCGGAGCGGTTCCGTGAGCTGCGCCGCGAGTACGGCGGAGTGCTTCACCTGGAGCCGGATATGGCGGCGTGGAAGCAATTTGCGGCGTATTTTCCGGCTTGAGACTTGAAAGAGCGCCGAACAGATGTCATATTAGTTCAATGGATGCTGACACGCAACAACTGTAATTTGTAAGGAGAGATCATGAGTTTGAATTTGATTCTGGCCGATGCCGCCCCGAAAACCACCGCGATCGGACCGGGTGCCGTGCAGACCGCCGCTCCCGCCGCCGGTCCCGCCGGTGTGCAGACCACGACGACCGTCGTCGCCGAGCCGGGCGCGCCCGCCGCCGTCAAGGAGCAGCCGCAGGTTCCGTTCTACGCGAACCCGATGTTCATGATCCTCCTGATGATCGCCGTGCTCTTCTTCTTCACCTTCCGGTCGAACAAGAAGCAGCAGCAGAAGCGTCAGCAGATGATCAACTCCATCGTCAAGGGCACCCGCGTCCTGCTCAGCACCGGCGTCTACGGCACCATCGTCGAAGTGAAGGACAAGACCTACATGATCGAAATCGCCGACAAAGTGGTGGTCGAGGCGGTCAAGGCGGGCGTTTCCGAAGTGATCGGCCAGAGCGCCGCTCCGGAAAAGAAATAAAAAACGACGGGACGGCAGGATTCGAATGGATAAAAGACCGTTGATTTTGCGTACGCTCATTACGCTGGTGGTCGTGGTGGTATTCGCCTCCGCGATCCATCCGCTGTTCGAGCGCGATTATTACGAAACCTTCAAGGGACTGCTGGTGAAGCCCGCCGACGCCGCCCAGGTGAAAGCGCTTCAGGGCGAGGCGGACACCCTGGTGGCCGACGCCCGGAAACTCCAGGCGGAAGACGCCAACCTTTTTCAGTCCCAGGCGCTCCTCAAAGCCGCCGACGCCAAGGGCGTCGACCTGACCAAACTGGTCAAAGGCAGCGGCCTTCAGGACAATCGCGACGTGATGAGCGTGATCCGCAAGCATGCGTCAAGCTCGATCCGCCTCGGTCTCGACCTGAACGGCGGCGTCGAATTCATCCTCCAGCTGGTGCCGGACGAGGAGTTCCTCAAGACGCTTAAGAGCGACGGCGGGAACGAAAGCCGCGAACAGGCGGAAGCCCGGATGCAGCGTGACTTCGACCGCTACCGCGATATCGCGATCGAAACGCTCCGCAAGCGTCTCGAAGGGCAGAAGATTTTCGAAGCCGAAATCGCTCCCTCCGGCAGCCAGTACGTCGCTCTGCGCGCCCCGGTTGTCGCCAAGGACGAGAAGGTCAAGCTGATGAACCTGATCAAGATGAGCGCCAAGCTCAACTTCCGCATGGTTCACCCCGACAACCAGAAGCTTGTTGCCGGCCTTACGCCGGAGAACGAGAAGGGCTTCGTCGCACCGTTCGGTTACGAGCTGATGAAGACCAGCGAATTCCGCGCCGGCAAAGCGCCGCTGGTCAGCTATTTCCTGGTGGAGAAACGTCCGGTGATGACCGGCAAGGACATCGTTAATGCGTATCCGAACAAGGACCAGTTCGGCCAGCGGTCGATTCAGCTTGCGTTCAATTCCCGCGGTGCGGCGCAGTTCGCCGAAGTGACCCGCGCGAACGTCGGGCACCTGATGGCGATCGTGCTTGACGGGCATCTTTATTGCGCGCCGCGAATCAACGACGCGATCACCGGCGGCCAGGCGAGCATCACCGGCCGCTTCTCCGACGAAGAGGTGAAGAGCATCGCCGATGCGCTGATTTCGGGCAGCTTCCCGTTCCAGATCAAGATCGACGCGGTGTTCGATACCGACCCGAAGCTCGGCGCGGCCAACGTCGCCAACGGCATCTGGGTCGGCGTCTTCTCGCTGATTCTCGTCGCACTGTTCATGTGCGTCTACTACCGGCTGGCCGGTACGATCGCGGTGGGGGCGCTGCTGCTCAATATCGTGCTGGTGCTCGGCGCCATGGCGGCGTTCAACGCGACGCTGACGCTGCCGGGCATCGCGGGTATCATCCTCACCATCGGTATGGCGGTTGACGCCAACGTGCTGGTGTTCGAGCGCATCCGGGAAGAGATGGAGTCGGGCAAGAATCTCCGCACTTCGGTCGATCTCGGTTACAGCCGCGCGTTTTCGGCGGTGTTCGACGCGAACGTGACGACGCTGATCACGGCGATCATCCTGATGTACGTCGGCACCGGCGCGGTCAAGGGTTTTGCCGTGACGCTGGCGATCGGCATCCTGTCGAGCCTGTTCACCGCGCTCTTCGTGACCCGGCTGGCGTTCGATTACCTCTTCCGCTTCACGAATTTGCAGACGCTGAAGATGATGAAGATCTTCAAGAACCCGAAGTTCGACTTCGGGGCGATGCGAAACAAGGCGTTCGCGGTTTCCGCGTTCCTGATCATCGCTTCCTTCGTCCTCTTCGCCGTCAAGGGCAAGGAGATGCTCGGCATCGACTTCACCGGCGGCACGGTGGTGTCGTTCAACTATGCCGAACAGATTCCGCAGGGGGACATTGAGAAGGCGCTCGAGGCGGCCGGCTATGAGGCTTCGGTCACCTACAAATACAACGCGATGGCTCGCGACGACAACCGCAAGCTTGAAATTCTCGTGCGCGGCGACCTGACCAGGGGCACGGTCGAATCCTCGTCCAGCCCGAAGGATGTGCTGCGGGAGCTGCTCAATGCGAAATTCCCGAAGGCGGAGCTTTCCGGCGGGCTGGAATCGAGCGTCGGCGGTTTGATCGGCGACGAGTTCCGGAATGCGGCGCTGATCGCGATCGGGCTGTCGATCATCGGCATCGGCATCTATATCTCGCTTCGCTATGAGTTCATCTATGCGTTCTCCGGCATCGTTGCGCTGGCGCATGACGTGATCATTTCGCTGGGGATTTTCATCGCCACCGGGCGGAACGTTTCGCTCACCGTGGTGGCGGCGCTGCTGACCGTCATCGGTTACTCAATCAACGACACGGTGGTGGTCTTCGACCGAATCCGTGAAAACGTGAACCTCGGCACGTGCAAAACGTTCCGTGAAAACGTCAATCTCTCGATCAACCAGACGCTGAACCGGACGCTGCTGACCAGTTTTACGACGTTCATCGTGGTGTTCGTGCTGTTCCTCGGCGGCGGAGTCGCGATCAACGACTTCGTGCTGATCATGATGCTCGGCATCATCGTCGGCACCTATTCGTCGATCTTCATCGCCGCGCCGCTGGTCGACATCTGGCACAGCAAGGGCAAGGCGAACAGCAACAACAACGTCAAGCAGCTGGACGAATCCGACTCGAAGAAGCTCGAGGGGTAAGATTCCGGTTTGCGGAATTCCGGCCGACCGGCATTGACAACCGGCCGGCCTTTTTGATGAAACAGACATAACTTGAAGGTAAGAAGCGAATATGTTCGGAAATCTGGGTGAACTCGCAAAGATGATGTCCAAAGCCAAGGACATCCAGGCGAATCTGAAAAAATTCAAGGAAGAGATGCCGACGATGGAATTTTCGGCGTCGAGCCCCGGCTGCCAGGTCAAGGTGACGGTGACCGGCGACTTCCGGGTGAAGGAGGTCGAAGTCTCCGAAGAGGCGATGAAGGACCGCGTCCAGCTTGAGGAGCAGATCCAGCTCGCCGTCAATTCGGCGATGGCGGCGGCGAAGGCCTCCGCGCAGGAAAAGATGAACGAAATCACCGGCGGCCTCGGCGTCGATCTGCCCGGGATTTTCTGAACCGGAGTATAGAAAGCGATGATGCGCTATCCAGACGCGATGGAGGGGCTGATTGCGGCCCTGAAGCAGCTCCCCGGCATCGGCCGGCGCGGAGCGGAGCGCCTGGCGCTGTCGCTTCTGGAGTGGGAGCCGGAGAAACTCGAATTCCTCGGCCGTCTCCTGGCGACGTTGCCGCAGACGGTGGAACACTGCCCGGTCTGTGGCGCATTGGCCGACGCCGGGAAGCTCTGTTCCATCTGCAGCCGTCCGCAGCGTGACGCCGGGCTGGTCTGCGTGGTCGAGACGATGGCCCAGATGATGGCGATCGAGTCGAGCGGAAATTATGCCGGGCGTTACCATGTGCTCGGCGGCCGGATCTCTCCGATGGACGCCGAAAACGGCGAAGGGCTGAATCTCCCGGCGCTGCTCGAACGGGCGAAATCCGGCGAAGTGCGCGAGGTGATCCTGGCCCTGAGCAGCGATGTCGAGGGCAGGGCGACCGCGATCTACATCGCCGGGCTGCTCAAGGAGACGCCGGTCCGGATCACCCAGCCCGCGCTGGGGCTTCCGGCCGGGGCGAATCTCTCTTTCGCCGACGGCGCAACGATTACCGCGGCGTTCAGCGGCCGCATCGAGGTGAAATAACCATGGCGGAGAAGAAGGTCACCAGCTATGTCTGTACCGTGACGGAGGAGCAGGCGGAAACGCTTCGGATTCTCCTCGACGATCGCGGCTGGAGTTTTTCCGAACAGCCCTACGCGCGCTGGAAGGCGGCGCGGGACAAAACCAATGTCGTCGCCTACAATTCCGGCAAACTGACCGTCCAGGGCGGTGGAACCGGGGAGTTCGTGACGTTTCTCCTGGAGCCGGAGATTCTCCACACGTTCACCTTCGGGTATGAGGAGGAGCCGGAAGCCGAGGGGGCGGTCGATCCGCACGGCGGCATCGACGAGAGCGGCAAAGGCGACTTTTTCGGCCCGCTCTGCATCGCCGGAGTCTACGCCGACGCGATCACCGGCCCGAAGCTGAGGGAGATCGGCTGCTGCGACTCGAAGCTCATCAAGAGTTCGAAGAAAATTTTCGAGCTGTCTGTGAAAATCCGCGAAATCGCCGGGAACGGCTGGACCGTGGTCGTGCTCAACCCCGAAGCCTACAATCGGCTTTACAGCCAGTTCGGCAACCTCAACCGGCTGCTCGCCTGGGGACACGCCCGGGCGATCGAGAATCTGCTGGAAAAGGTGCCCTCCTGCCCGCGCATGCTGTCGGACAAGTTCGGCGACGAGCGATTGATCCAGCGCGCGCTTCAGACGCGCGGCCGGAATATTCAGATGGATCAGCGGACCAAAGCGGAAAGCGATGTGGCGGTGGCCGCCGCAAGTATTCTTTCACGCGAACAGTTCCTGCGCGGAATGGCGAAGCTGAGCGGCGAACTCGGCGTCGAGCTGCCGCGCGGCGGCGGGCCGCAGGTGAAGATCGCCGGACGGCAGCTGATGGAGAAATTCGGCGCGTCGGTATTCGAGCGCTGTGCGAAGACCCACTTTAAAACCTGGAATGAATTGACCGGCGTTCCGGTCGGAGAGGATTCGTTATGAATGTGAAAGAATTTTTCCGGACTCCGGATGGAGAATGCGCGAAACTGTACCGCCTCGCCAACCGCTCCGGCTTCGAGGTGGAGATCACCGATTTCGGCGGCGCGCTGGTGGCGATCTGCACGCCGGACCGCGAGGGGCGGCCGACCGACGTGCTGCTCGGGTTCGGCAATCCGGCCGATTACATTGCGAACGGTCCGTTTTTCGGCGCGGTGATCGGCCGGGTGGCGAACCGGATTTCAGGCGGCCGCTTCATCCTCGACGACAAGGAGTATGAGCTCCCGCTCAACGACAGCAACGGGAAGAATACGTTGCATGGCGGCAAATGCTGGGGCCGCCGGATGTGGAGGGCCGAGGTGATCGACGATTCGACGCTGGCGCTCCATCTCACCAGCCCGGACGGCGATGCCGGATTCCCCGGCACCGTCGAGGCGACGCTGGTCTACATGGTGACCGAGGCGAACGAGCTGATTCTCGACTACACCGCGACGACCGACCGCTCGACCGTGGTCAGCATGACCAACCACGCGTATTTCAACCTGAGCGGCGAGGCGGCGGGCAACTGCTTCGATCACCGCATCCGGATTGCGGCCGACCGCCGCACCGAGGTGGACGAGTTTCTGGCGCCGACCGGGAAGAATCCGGAAGTGGCGGGGACTCCCTACGATTTGAATGCCTTCAAGACCTTCCGCGAAATCTTCGCCGGGCTGCCGCGCGGCTGCGACGATAATTTCGTGCTCGGCGACGTGAGCGTGATGCGCCGCGACGTGGTCACGGTGGTGTCGGAGTCGACCGGAATCGCCATGCGGGTTTCTACCTCCGCGCCCGGCGTGCAGTTCTACATGGGCTTCTTCCTCGACGGCAGCTCGATCGGCAAGAACGGCAAGGGCTATCCGCAGTTCGGCGCGTTCTGTCTGGAAACCCAGCTCTGGCCGGATGCGGTCAACCAGCCGGATTTCCCCAGCGCCCGGCTGGACCCCGGCCACGCCTGGAAGCAGACGACCGTCTACCAGTTCGGCGTGGTGGAGAAGTAAGATGGCAGTCGAAATCGAACGGAAATTCCTGCTGGCGTCGGATGCGTGGCGCGCCGCGGCGCAGCCCGGAACCCGGATGCTTCAGGGGTATTTCGTTCAGTCGTCGGGCGGGCCTTCGCTGCGGGTCCGGATCGCCGGGAAACGGGCGTTCCTGACCGTCAAGGGCCAGCTCCGGAATTTCTCCCGCAGCGAGTTCGAATACGAGATTCCGGTGGCCGACGCCAATGCGATGCTGCGCGAGTTCTGCGAGGGCAGGTTCGTCGAGAAGATCCGTTTCCTGGTCCCGTTCGAAGGGTTCGTCTGGGAGGTCGACGAATATTTCGGCGACAACGCCGGGCTCTTCACCGCCGAACTCGAACTCGACGACGAGAACACGCAATTCCCCATCCCGCCCTGGCTGGGAAAAGAGGTCACCGACGACCGCCGCTACGGCAACGGCTCCCTGAGCCGGAATCCTTACCGCAATTGGGGCCGCTGAACGCGAAATTCCGTTTTTTGCTGAAAAGTCCATATAATTTCAGCAATCCTCCATTCCGAAATCGATACGGGCGATGTATGTTATCGCAAGTAAACCATTTTAATAGGAGGTTCCTGTCATGGAAGTGATTATTCGTCCTACTACGGAAGAGGCCGTCCGGCTGACTGCCCGACTGATATCCGCCGCAATCTGCAAGAAGCCGTTCTTCAAGCTCGGGCTGGCGACCGGGGCGACGATGGAGGCGGTCTACGCCGAACTCGCCGCGATGAACAAGGCGAAAGAGGTCGATTTCTCGCGGGTCATCACCTTCAACCTCGACGAGTACATCGGCCTGCCGCCGGAAGACAAAAATTCCTACCGCTATTACATGAACTATCATCTGTTCAGCCGGATCAACATCGATCGGGCCAACACCAATCTGCCGAACGGCATGGCCGCCGACGAACTCGCCGAAGGGGCGCGTTACGAGAAGGCGATCCGCGACGCGGGGGGCATCGACCTTCAGCTGCTCGGCATCGGCAACGACGGGCACATCGGGTTCAACGAGCCGATTTCGTCGCTCGGCAGCCGCACCCGGTCCAAGGCGCTGACTCCGGCGACGTACGTGCAGAACTCCGTCTACTTCAACCCGCCCGAGTCGATGCCGAAGCGCGCCTTCACCATGGGCGTCGGCACCATTCTCGACGCCGCCCGCATCGTGATGCTGATCACCGGGAAGAAAAAGGCGGCGATCACCGCCAAGGCGATCGAGGGGCCGGTCACGTCGATGGTCACCGGCAGCGCGCTTCAGCTTCACCCGAACACGGTGGTGATCCTCGACGAGGCGGCCGCGTCGGAGCTGACCCAGAAAGAGTATTACAACTGGGTGTTTGCGAATGAACCCGAGTGGGAGCCGTACCGTTAAAAGCCGTCCGGCAAGTGAGGAGGAGGTTCTCATGATTGATGTTGTGATGAAATGCGTGCCGGAGCTCGACCCGGGATTCGTCCCGGCGGCGCTCTGGAACCGGGAATACGCCCGGCTGGCCGCAACGGTAACCGGGAGCCGCGACCTGGCGCTCTGCGTGGAGCGGGCCAACGGCTGCGTTTCGCGGTTCGACACCCGGATTCTGCCTGACACGCCGGACTATGCGGCGCTCACCTTGCGCTATGTCGAGCGCATCGTCAAGTTCCTGCTCTGGGCGCGCGGCGGCTGGAAGCTGACCGTGGGAGGAGCTCCGGAACTGGTCGACGAGCTGGCGAAGATTTACTCGCCCGACGGCGCGCGGAAATTCGATTACGCCGTGATCGGCAAAAAAATCTACGATCACCCGTTCACCGTGACCGGCTGTTCCTATGCGGAGGCCCCGGCGGCGAAGGAGATCGGGCTCAAGCTCGGCGGACATTTCGACGGCTGCCGGATCGGCTTCGACCTCGGCGGCTCCGACCGCAAGTGTGCGGCGGTGATCGACGGCAAGACCGTCCACAGCGAAGAGGTGGTCTGGGACCCCTATTTCCAGAAGGACATCAATTACCACATCGAAGGCATCGTCGACTCGCTGAAGCGGGCGGCGGCCAAACTGCCGCGCATCGACGCGATCGGCGGCAGCGCGGCGGGGGTTTATGTCGACAACCAGCCGCGTCTCGCGTCGCTGTTCCGCGGAATTCCGGAGAACGAATTCGAATCGAAGGTGCGGCCGATTTTCCTGGAAATCGCCAAACAGTTTCCGGGCGTGCCCTTCATCGTGCTCAACGACGGCGAAGTGACCGCGCTGGCCGGGGCGATCAGCCTGGAGAAGAACGCGCTGCTCGGGCTGGCCATGGGCACCAGCGAAGCGGTGGGCTTCGTGACGCCGGAAGGAACGCTCACCGACCATTTGAACGAACTTGCGTTCGCGCCGGTGGATTACCGCGAGACGGACGCTCCGGTTGACGAGTGGTCCGGCGACGCGGGGGTGGGGGCGCTCTACCTCTCGCAGCAGGCGGTGGGACGTGTCGCGGGCCGGGCCGGATTCCAGTTCGCCGCCGGGACGCCGCTGCCGGAGCAGCTCAAGCTGGTCCAGAAGGCGATGGCCGGGGGCGATCCGCGCGCGGCGAAGGTCTACCGGACGGTCGGTTGCTACCTCGGGTACGCGGTGGGGCACTACGCTTCGTTTTACCCGCTGGAAAACCTGCTGCTGTTGGGGCGGGTTTCGTCGGGGGAGGGCGGTTCGATCATTCTCGACAAAGCGCGTGAAGTGCTGAAGCGGGAGTTCCCGGAACTTGCGGTGACCTTCCACATTCCGGACGAGGCGTTCAAACGCCACGGCCAGGCGGTGATCGCGGCGACGCTGCCGGAGCGGGACTGATAAGTATTCGGCACCGGCACCCTGCCGGTCGGGTTCCAAGGGCGAAGCGCCTTGGCCGCCGGAGGCATGGGCTGTCGCTCACTAAACAGCTCAAATGCCGGACGAGTCCGGCAGTGAGCGGCAGCGGTGGAGTTGACCGCGAGGTCAACTCACCCGCCCGCGCCGAAGGCGGGGCCTCTCCTGTTCCGGGAAACTCTATAAAAAAGCGTCCCGTGGTTACTCGAAGGCGGGTGTCCGCCCTTCCGGGCGGACCGGCGAGTTGACCTTTTCGGTCAACTCCGCCTCGGCGCTACGCGGCAAAATCTGCGATTTTGCTTATGT